>Ga0272445_1000062_pt1 | contig 103546 bp, 86 predicted proteins | sample YNPCB0031_FD_194404 | JGI IMG/M metagenome (GOLD analysis project Ga0272445, IMG submission 194404) | Hot spring sediment microbial communities from Yellowstone National Park, WY, United States - YNP-CB-003-1 | ecosystem: Environmental > Aquatic > Thermal springs > Hot (42-90C) > Sediment...
GGGAGATATCATAAAATCTTAAAAGCTAAAATCCTCTTAACACGACATCCCCTCCCTCCTTAAAGCCTCAACCAGATCAACCATAAATATGCTAGGAAACAGAATAGAAAAGTTACACGAAATACTATAGTCAAATAAAAGAGCTAAACTATAAGCTTAAGTTTACAAAACGCTCGTCTTACGGTAAGGTTTATAAAACTATGGTAGAATCAATAACTAAGGGAAATTTGGTGGTTACAACTGAAGAATTAAAGAGGCTAAAGTTAAGTAGGATATTAGAGAATTTAGAAAAAGTAAGGGGAAGAGGTACTGAGCTAATATCACTATATATTCCGCCCGGAAGATCAGTATCCTTAGTCATAAATGATTTACATGAAGAATATTCTACTGCCTCAAATATTAAAGACCGTGTAACACGTCATCATGTACTAGATGCACTCGTAACAATAATGCAGAAATTGAAACTATATCGTGAAATCCCTCCTAATGGTTTAGCTATATTTTGTGGTGCTATAGCTAAACCAAATGATCCGCCCGGATCTGAAAAAATAAACATATTTGAAGTTGAGCCTATCGAGCCTATACCTACATATCTATATAGATGTGATGATCATTTTCATTTAGACATATTGAAGGATATGTTAAGGGAAAAGGTGATTTTTGGACTTATTACTATAGATAGAGAGGAGGCCACATTTGCTCTACTAAAAGGTAGTAAAGTGGAAATTTTAGATAATATTACCTCAGGAGTTCCTGGAAAGCATCGAGCCGGTGGGCAATCTGCCCGCAGATTTGAACGTATAATTGAAGAAATGGCTCATGAATTCTATAAAAGAGTTGGAGACTATGCATCAAAGTATTTCTTAAACATTCCAAACCTTAAGGGAATAATCATTGGTGGACCCGGACCAACTAAAAAAGAGTTTTATGATGGAAATTACTTACATTACCAACTTAAATCAAAGGTCTTAGGTATTATGGATGTAGGATACGCTGACGAATCAGGCATATATGAGCTATTACATAGGTGTGACGACTTGTTAAAAGATGTTGCATTAATAGAAGAAACAAAAAATATGCAAGAATTTCTTGAAAAACTTGCAAAGGGTAGTGACGATGTAGCATATGGATTTGACGATGTTGTAAAGCATCTGGAAAATGGATCTGTTGAGAAGGTTCTAGTATCATCCAATCTTGATCTTTACATTGTGGAAATGATTTGCATGAATTGTGGATTCAAAGATTTAATAAAAGTTGAAGAAGTAAAACTTAATGAAATTGAGTCTCAGGATAATAAATGTAAAATATGTGGTGGAACTATGAAGATTTTATCATCAAAATACATAATAGAATACCTAAAGGAGCTCGCAGACAAAACCAGAGCTGATGTAAAACTTATATCATTAAATACTGGGGAAGGTAAGGAGTTATTTAACTCATTCGGCGGCATTGCTGCAATACTAAGGTATGTCCATAAAGTATAATGAAGTTATATTTAAGGGGGAAGAGCAGTAATGATAAAAATTACGTTTTATCTTTAAAGCATCGATTTTAATGATCTCCCAAAAAAATTTATATAGAATGAAATAATTCAAATACTTTGGACTGGGCTAGGCTCTGGACTATTAGGGGGATGCCGGTAGCTCAGTTTGGAACGAGCGCCTGCTTTGCAAGCGGGAGTTTAGTATTGTTAACCCGAGGCCGCGGGTTCAAATCCCGCCCGGTCCATAAAATACTGTGACAAAAACTTATTGCAAAACTCGTAATGTAAGTTAATAACTAATTAACTCTAAAAACTTTGCAATAAGTTCGGAATAGGGGCCGGGGGTGGGATTTTCGCTTGATGATTCGAACCCACGACCAGGGGCTCCACAGGCCCCCATGCTAACCACTACACCACCCCGGCCAAATAGGTCATAGAAGATACTTTGAGCATTGTTATAAACTTTATTATTAAATTCATCGTTTAATGTCGTCAAGTTGGTATGTGATAAGGTAAGGTTATGAAACTTAGGAATTAAGCTTAATAGTATTACTTGTTAGAAGCTTAACTAATCGTAAGACTCTTTTAGGTATATATTACTTAAATTGTGAATGCAGAAACATTGTTTCTAGTCCTTGCAATTAGTTTCTTATGCTTTACAACTTAATCATGCTTTATTTATGTAAAAATGTCTAAATCAAAGCTTAATAATATATACCAGCTTTAGAACTAAAAGATACCAAAAACTTAGAGCTGGCAAGATAATTTTGTGGTTTAATTCTTGAGCTCATCTCAAAACTATTTAAGCTTCTCTTTCTCGGTTTTTGTTGTTTCTTTATGGGTTTTAGAAGAGGCTTAAAGATACGTGTAGCCCTAGTAACAATAGTATCAATAATCATACACCTAAGATATAGAGTTTTGAGATGAGTTCCTTGATAATCATATTTAAAATTAGTACAAATTAAGAGTCAACGCTAAAGCTTTCTCATCTTACCATAATAGATAAATTTATGAGATTCGAAATTAAGCCAGGACGTGCCCAACTGCTATTTAACAGCTTATCAGTTCTAAATCAGATTACTTATAAAAATTGCGAAAAGTTTATAGATATTTGGATACGCCCATTGGGACCTGGCAACTTAACATATTGTATCTGAATTCCTAAGTTGCCACGTCCTGCCCATTAAGCCATAAAACTTAAAATATAGGTTTTCTTATTTTCCTCTTACATATTAGGCATGTGATTACTAAATGCTTAAATCTTTTTGAACGCATACGAACCGTACATGTTCTACCCGGAACCATTATAGTTTTACACCCCTTACATATAATATAAGGACTTACGCAAGATAATTTAACTCTACATCTAGTACTAACATCTAATGCAAGTTCAACATATCTTCTAGCCAGATTTATGTCTTCATACATTTTAATAATTCTTTCTGCTCTGCTAAGCAAGTCCTCTACAACTTCAATCGCAATTTCTTTAAACAACTTTCTTCTCATTAAAATAATCAAAAACACAGTTTTAAAAATATATTTCCAAGCATCAAACAAGTATCCACAGAGGCATTATTATGTTCGAGTGCTATGATTACTGGAGCATTATGACTATTCTTCATACTTTACTAAGCTCTTCTAAATATTAGTTATAAATCATTTCTATGGTTAATTTCATTACTTTATATTCCCTTCATCATATAGTATTTGTTCTCTTATTTCTAGGCTTATAGAAATTATTGTTGAACACAATTACTCCTTAACCTAACCTAATCTCATCAACATCATGTGCAAAATCTATCTTCATAAATTCTCATAGGTTTATTTTTCACTTAACTCTTAAATCTATGATTACTGAAGCATTAAGATTTAAGAGTTAAATCTTAAATCTTTCACTTAGCTCTTAACTCTTAGATTTTTGTGACTGGTTTCCGCTTTGTAAACTTAAGCATGTTTTATCACCTCTATTGTGGGTATTGTATTTTCTATGAATTCTTTGCTTTAATTCTTCTATTTATCCATTCGTTTAGCATTATCATTTTAGAATCTGCGTATTCCTCGCAGCATTCATCCTTAATTCATGTAGTTATCGAATAGCTATCTATCCTTAACTGTATTATTCTCTCCATTAAATTCCTAACTTCAAGGCTATATAATCCATGCCTTAAGTTAAGAATTCTGCATGAAGCCTTATGGTATGGGGATCCATCAGTTAGTATAGCTATTTTGAGCTGCGGATAGCCCTAATCCTCTTAATGAATATTATTGATGTTAGTGTATTAGCAACGTCGAAGTCATCATGTATACAATCCTCCTTAAGCAGGTCTCAAAGCAATATACAATATCCTTAGTATTCTGCATAACTTTTTCTACAGGTTTCTTTGAGTATACGTTATGGTTGATCTGCTGAGGTTTTGAGAATGGAGGAGATTACAGTTCGACATAAAGCAAGTAGATACCCAAACGTGGAAAACAGTAATGAAAGAGCTTTAGTGAAATATTACCTATCCCTAGAGCCTATTCTAATCAGTATTATCAACAAGTAAAACCTTAGCATTCCTACGAATACCTCCATCAGGAAATAGAAAGTTTAAAGATCTAAACCATGATAAAATTGGTACATGATTTCTACATATTATAGAGCTTAAAATGTTTAAGCTGCTTTTGAGAGTATGTTAATGAAATAATATTAAGATAGGTGGGGAATCTCTCTAACAAACCTAACAACTCAGACATACTTACCGTAAATAGGGAGAGAATCCAAATAAAGCTTAAGTTTACAAGGCGGAAGACTTATAAGAAACGATTAAAAGCTACATTAAACTATGTAAATATTATGGTGAAATAAATGGGTGGTGCGCCTGTAACAATAAAATATTTAATCAAAGCGGAAATAGAGATAAACGGTATTGTTGATAAGCCGGATGTTATAGGAGCAATATTTGGTCAGACTGAAGGATTACTTGGAGAGGATTTAGATTTAAGAGAGCTTCAGAAAAGCGGTAGAATAGGTAGAATACAAGTTGATTTGATTGAGAAAGGAGATAAATCACATGGAGAAATAATAATTCCATCAGGTCTTGACAGAGCAGAAACAGCTTTAATAGCAGCTTCTCTTGAAGTCATCGAGAAAGTGGGGCCATGTGATGCAAGAGTACATATAAAAACGATAGAGGATGTAAGAGAAGAAAAAAGAAGAAAGATTTTAGAAAGAGCAAAAGAACTCTTAAGAAAAATGAGTAGGGAAACCATTCCAGACAGTAGAAAACTTACAGATGAAGTATTGAGTGCTGTACGAGAACAGGAGGTTATAAAATATGGATCAGAGGAGTTGCCTGCAGGTCCTGAAGTAGATGCAGCAGATACAGTAATAATAGTAGAAGGAAGAGCTGATGTTATTAATCTCATAAAAAATGGATTTAAAAATGTTGTAGGAATAGGAGGAACAAGTATTCCGAAAACAATAATTGATCTAAGTAGAAGAAAGCATACCATAGCCTTTGTTGATGGAGATAGAGGAGGAGAACTTATCTTAAGGGAATTATTGAAAGTAGCAGAAATAGATGAAGTAGCAATAGCGCCTCCGGGCAAGGAGGTTGAAGAATTAACGAATAAGGAAATAGTGAAGTGTCTTCAGAATAGAGTACCCGTAGCAGAATACTTACATAGAGATTCATTACAACCAATTAAACAGCAAAAAGCATCTATAGAAGAGAAGACATCTATTCCACAACATATTATAACTCAAATAAAAAAGCTAGAAAATACGCTTGAATCCATACTTTACGATGCTAATTGGAACATGCTACAAAAAGTAGCAGTAAGCGAATTGCCAGAGACCATACAGAAAACCTCAGGAATCTATGCCTTAGTATTTGATGGTATAATTACTCAAAGAATTCTTGATTTAGCTGAAGATAAATCAATAAAATTAATTATAGGAGCTAAACTTGGAAATATATTGAGAAAACCTTTAAATATTCAAATACTTACCTTTACTGATTTAAAAGAGGAAGAGAATAAGTAATCTGAGATTAAGATAGCTATTGTAGTCTAAGAATCATAATTATCGCATCTGAATGTCCATAGTATTTTTTTATAACTCCGATGGGGGTAAAGCCAAAGTGTTCATAGAATTTTTTCGCAATATTATTCTTACTGTCAACTTCTAGCTTAATGATTTTAACGTTATTAGATTTAAAACGTTTAATTAACTCTAACATCAACTTTGTCCCATATCCTTTGTTTCTATAACTTGGATCAACAGCTATTGAAACAATATGTCCCTCTGATTTCTTTTTAATAATTCCAATTATATATCCAACGATGACTCCGTCTTCTTCAATAACAAGAAAGGTATCAGGGGATATAAAATGGTAAAAATAAAATAAGTACTTTGAATACGGCTCGTTAAAAGATGATGCCTCAATTTCATAAACACGATCTAAATCTCTTAACTCAAATCTTCTAACAATGGAGACCATTATAAACCAGTAAATCCAGGCTTGTTTTTAATAGCTTTACAAATATAACATGCAATACTGGTAAGATTATTAAAATCTACCTTATTCTCAACTATATCTTGTACAATTTTGTCAACAACTTCTTTTATGAAAGTATTAGATTCAAGGTCTGTAAGTTTTTTACGTCCTCGCCTTAATGATAAATAATAACTGATTACTGGCTGAGTTGTTCCAAGCTTTTTGGCAACTCTTGCTTGAGTAAAGCCGTATTTTTCAATTAGATTTCGAGCTATAAGTGCTCTAAATGCAGGTAATATATCCTTAACGATAATTTCACATGGTGGGCGCATTTCATCACTAAAATATCAACACCATACAAATATAAATTTTAACTACAATAATAGTATTTCACTAAAGTTGCTTCCACTATTGTTTTCATGTTAGGCATTTGCCTGCTTTATGTTGAATTTGTAATTCTCCTCCATTCTTAAAGCCTCAAACAAATAAACCACAACATACTAGGGAAACAGTAGAAAAAAGTTTACAAAATACTAAAGTCATATTTAGTTAAGCCTCTAGTAGTAAAATCTGAAAGTTCTCTATTCTCTTATTAAGAAACAGCATTAATATGAACATGAGGAGCAACAACGAACCCCAGTAAAACAGTAACATATAATATATCTGTAAGCATGAAAAGAAAGGTAGGAATGCAACGATTTATTTGTGATGCGGGGGGTGGGATTTGAACCCACGAAGGCCTACGCCAAGGGATGTCTTAACTCAAGAACATCCTTGAGTCCCTCCCCTTTAACCTAGCTCGGGAACCCCCGCAAAAAATTTAATCTTTTTAAGAAAATAAACTTTTCTTACTGAACTAGACGTCTTGTAAACTTAAGCTTTATCTGGGGTTCTCTCCTTATCTATGGTGATTCCATGTCTAAGGTTATTAGGTTTGTTAGGGAGGGAACCCCATTTATCTTAATTGTTTATGGTGCTTATATATATTTTCGTTCATATTCTTCGAGAGCTGCCTCAGATATTTTAAGCTTCATAATATGTAGATCATACATCTATTCTATCATGGTTTAGATCTTTATGTTTTCTATTCCCTGATAGGAGTATTCGTAGGAATGCTAGAGTATTGCTGGTTGATGATGCTAGGATTAAGATAGGCTCTAGGGAGGGGATATTGTATATTGCCTTCGAGCCCTACTTAAGGAGGATTGTATGCATGATGACATTCGATGTTGCTAACATACTAACATCTTAATATTCATTAAGAGGGTTAAGGCTGTGGCTCAAAAATAATTATATTGACTGATGGAGCCCCTATTATAGGGCTTCATGTAGAATTCTTAATCTAAGGCATGGATTATATAGTATTGAAGTTAGGAATTTAATGGAGAGGATAATACAGTACGTTAAGGATAGGACTAAACTATTCGATAACTACATACCATGCATTAAGGATGAATGCGATGAGGAGCATGCAAAAATGCTTCTAAAATCAATAATTATAATGCTAAACGAATGGATAAATAGAAGAGTTAAAGCAAAGAATTCATAGAAAATACAATACCCATGATAAAGGTGATAAAACATGCTTAAGTTTACAAGACGTGAACTAGAGATACTGTAGCTTAAAAGTCAAATACACATATTAGGTTGTCAAATCCAAACAGGCTCCCCAAACTTAAGCAGTAATTTCAGTTTAGTTGACTTTTAGTTATTTCAAATAAACCTTAGGATATACAGTTCAATGTTGTCCTCCTACTCATAGCTATTTAATTTCCACAACATAACAACACATTTAAAGATATAAATTATGAAAAATTCTAGATATTTTGAAAATACCTTAAGGTCAAATCAAGAAACTAAACTACAAAATCTAACTAAATTTATATTACCCTTTAAGGAAATAAATAATAGCCGGGGTCGCCTAGGCTGGTCTATGGCGCTGGACTATTACAAACCAGACTCATAATCCTAATCATAGGGTTGGAATCCAGTTATCGTGGGTTCAAGTCCCACCCCCGGCATCCATAAGAACGACAAGAATATAAGAATCTGTTTCCCTATAGTTTAGCCCCGGTAGCTTAGCCTGGTTAGAGCGACTGTGCGATCCGCGAGCGCTTGGTATTTAGCACAAATAGCGGTAGGTCCCGAGATAAGTACGGGAATTCAAATCTCGGCCGGGGCTTTAAGGTTTCATTAGCCTTACAAATGTTATACTAATTACATCATAATATGATGTGCCATGGAGATATAAAAGTATTGGATCATGATTATGTTATTTTAAATATTTCTAGCTTTATAGCTTAATTCTCAATAGTTGTATTTTCTATTTTAAATTGATATGAATCAGGGGGGTAAATGTTAAAGTCTCTGTCTATTATATGATAAAATTGTGAATTTCGAAATTAAGCTGCAAATTTTATTAAGTTCCTTATGCACATATTATGTATGCTGGTAGTTTGTGAATGCCATACATCGCTGTTTTACTATACTCTATGTTATTTCAAATGATTTTATTTCGTTAAAGAATATTTAATGATAACTAAACAATATCTTATAGTTGAAGTAATTATGTCTAAGTTTATGAGTCCCACAAATGTTGTCTTATCAGCATCTTGAGTCTTCAAATCTATATGAGATATTTTTAAATTTTGAGGGAGTTTCAAAATATTATTTAAAGTTTATTTAACTTATTTCACAATAAGTTTATGGTTGAATTACGTTTTGTTCATTTACTTACAGTTTGATGTAATCCTATGAAATCATGCATGGCATAAATGGTCCTAGTAAGCACTTATGGTAAGGTTAATGTTATGATTAATAAATAATAGTCACAAAACATTAGTAAAGCCTCCGGCGGGATTTGAACCCGCGACATGCCGCTTACAAGGCGGCCGCTCTACCATACTGAGCCACGGAGGCTAAAGATGAAAGAAAATGGAAAGATATAAATCTTAAGCTAATCGTATGGGACCGCGGGGATTTGAACCCCGGTTCCGGGCGTTCCCGGTTTACCACCCGAAGCCCGGAGTCTACCAGAGTTGCTTCTAACCTATAATATTAGATCTAGCCTACGGCCCCATTATTCATATAATTCTTTTCACTAATATTAATTTTTAGGTAAGACTTATGTGTAGTTTTACTTTCATTAACAATGGTGTTAAAAAATTGTTTAGCTCTGCTGAGGAAAATCTCAAGAAAATGATTGCAGGAGAGATAGTACTTTCTAATAATCCTGGAAGAATTATTAAAAAATGGCGTAAGCTACTTGATATTAGACAAGTAGAACTTGCAGAAGTTCTTGGTCTCTCTCCTTCTGTAATAAGTGATTACGAAACTGGGCGTAGACGATCTCCTGGACAACAATTTATTAAGAGACTTGTTGAGACTATGGTGGAAATTGATAAGAGACGAGGTGGAAGAATTATTAATTCATTTATTCAAATTTTAGGTGTAGATACTGAGGGTATATTAGATATTCAAGAGTTTAGTGAGCCTATAGAACTTAGTAGATTAATTGAGATTGTAAAAGGAGATGTCCTTGTAGACCATAATCTTATTTTAAAAAGATACATTTATGGATATACCGTTATTGATAGCTTGAAAGCCATTCAAGCAATGTCCGGTGCTGATTTTTATAAATTGCTTGGAGCCAATATAATGCGAGCTTTATTTTTTACAAACGTATCAACTGGCAGAAGCCCTATGGTAGCAATAAGAGTTCAGTTAATTAAACCAATCGCTGTTTTTCTTCATGGATTGGAAAAAGTCGATGAGTTAGCTATTAAACTTGCTAAACTTGAAGGAATACCATTGATAGTTTCAAGAATAGATTCTACTGAAAATCTTTTAAAAACTTTAAAAAACATTTCTAAGTAATTTTAAAATGTTTGATTATTGTTCTTTTAATATTTTTTGAGCCGCACTTGGGACATGAGTTGATAATTACTCTTGCAGAGTACCCGCAATCTTGACAATAGTGAAGCCACGTAATTTTTCTTGATATTTTTTGTTTACCTATAGGTTCATACTTTATTCCAAGTTCTAACGCTACATTTTGAATTGAATAGTCATTAGTTAAAATTATCACATCTTCACCTTGTAAAGATAGATCAATACCTAGTGCTAAAATAGATATGTCAGCTTTAGACAGAGCAAAAACTTCTCCTAGCCTAACTGCAGCATTAATTACTTTATGTATTGAACTAATTGATGGATGACCTATGTTAAGCACCCCAGTTTCGATATGCGTATTTACTAACGTGTTAAGCTCAAACTGTTTTATTTCAGATAATATCTCCTCAGTTATCCAAATACTACCTTCAAGTCGTTTTGCTAATACTCCGCTCAATATTGCTGATGCGTCAAGAATGAATGATGTTTTCATATTATGCCATAACTTATAAAAATTAATGTATAAACTTAAATTTAACTCATAAATATCGATCCTATGTTCAAGGCAGCTATAGTATCATTATTAAATTACGAGAAGATTGTGAAGATCATAAAGAAATTAGGGATAGAAATAACAGATTCTAATCCTGATTTTGTAATAACTTATGGCGGAGATGGAACAATTCTTTATTCTGAGAGAATTTATCCTTCTATTCCTAAGATTGCGTTTAAGGGTTCAGAATTATGCATAAGATGTTACTATAACATCAGTGATGTGGAAAAGGTGATTGAAAACATTATTAAGGGTAATTACCACATAGTAAATGAAGTAAAGCTTGAAGCCTTTACAAAGGGGCAGAGGCTTCGAGCTCTTAATGAAGTACAAATTCACAATAAAGTACCTACGAGAGCTATCAGATTTTCGGTTTTTGTTGATAATAGGGAATTTAAAGATTTAATTGGTGATGGTGTTGTTATTTCGACGCCCTTTGGGTCTACTGGATATTATATGTCTGTTGGCGGGAAACCATTTAAGAAGGGAATTGGAATAGCATTTAATAACCTACATATGAAAAAAATTAGAAGCTTTAGAGTGCCATTAAGGACTAAAATTAAAGTGACTATAAATAGAGGAGACTGCTTTCTTATTGTTGATAACGCTGATGAATTTGTAGAGCTAAGCACTGGTGATGAAATTCTTATTATGAAATCGGATGAAAAAGCTAGATTTGTTAAAATATTTTGAATAAGAGCCTTTGAAACTATTTTATACGCATTATTTTCATTCTGCCAGCAAAGTTCCAAACTTCGACTTCTGAATTTGGAGTTAACTTATTAGCTATTTCTTGCTCAATGTAGAGCTTGGGTATTTCAAACATTTTAAATGTTGATAAATCCATTAGTTGAACAGAATCATTTAATATCGAGATGACCTGCGCTACTGACTTTTCAATAACTGGGGCATCTATTTTTTGATCTACTGGAGCAACAAATGTATGTTTTGATCCATCAAAGACACTAATACCAACCACTCTTGCCTTTGCACTACCATGTTTTCCTGTTTTAGATTTTTCCACCTCAACTACCTTACATGGTTCACCATTAATCATTATGTATGCTCCCTCTTTTATTGAGCCTACATCAATAGGCTTTACAGACATAGTAGTTCCAAGATAGTTTAGAATTATTACTTATAAGCTTTCGTATTATTTATATGAGTACATTAATATTTTGCTAAATTTTGTGGCTTAATTCTCAATATCGTACTTTCCATGCCAAAGACAAGGAATGCTTTTCGCTGGAGTTTTCATCTTTCTCAATTCTTTAAACATAAATCAAAATCAAATATAGCCCCTCATTATACCTAACATTTTAGCCTCTTACCCTTATAGGCCCAAAAACCGTAACATCCTACTTAGTAAACATGTAAAAAGTTACGTGAAATATCGGTTAACCTAGGCCGCTTCTTTAGCAAATATAAATAGCTTCCAGAGACTCTGATTTCCCATTCCATTTTATCATATTGTTTAGAAATTAGTAGTTAAGACACATGATTTAGGATTATGAAGCAAGTAACTACAAGCTTAAATTGCTACATCTATATATGATGAATCATAGTTCTAAGCTAACCTTAACATTTTTAGCTTAAGAAGTATTTATATACTGTTGAAAGCTAATACTTCAGCATGGGACTGTTAGGATCTCTTGGAGAGTCATTATATAATACTATTAAAAAATTTCTTGGTAGTCCAATAGCTGATGAAAAAGCTGTAAAAGAACTTTTAAAGGGAATTCAACGAGCACTTCTTCAAGCCGATGTTAATGTAAATCTTGTTTTAAATCTGTCGAAAAATATTGAAGAAAGAGTTTTCAAAGAAAAGATCCCTCCAGGTATTTCCAGAAAGGATTATGTTTTAAAAATAGTTTATGATGAACTTGTTAACTTAATGGGAGGTGAGAATCCTGTAAAAATTGAGGTAAAACCCATTAAGCCATGGGTTATAATGTTAGTAGGTATTCAAGGAAGTGGAAAAACAACATCTGCAGTAAAAATTGCAAGGTTCCTAAACAAACGTGGAAGTAAGGTAGCCTTGGTATGTGCTGATACATATAGACCCGCTGCTTATCAGCAACTTAAACAACTTGCAGATATGGCAGGAATACCAGTATATGGCGATTTAAACTCAAAGGATCCTATAAAGGTAGCAAATGACGGTGTTTGTAAATTTAGGAATGAGAAGTATGACTATATAATTGTTGATACTGCTGGAAGACATAAAGAGGAAAAAGGACTTATGGAGGAAATGAAAAATATGGCTAAAGCAATAAATCCTGATGAAATAATTCTTGTAATTGATGGAACTATTGGACAGCAAGCTATGACTCAAGCATTAGCTTTTAATCAAGCTACAAGCATAGGCTCCATATTTATTACCAAACTCGATGGAGCTGCGCGTGGTGGTGGAGCTCTTTCAGCAGCCGCGGCTACAAACGCAAAAATAAAATTCATTGGATTAGGAGAGAAAATTGATGAAATTGAACTATTTAACCCTCGAAAATTTGTAGAAAGATTACTTGGAATGGGAGATCTGCAAGCATTAATTGAAAAAGTTAAAGAAGGACTTGAAGAAAGTGTTGAAAAGCAAGTATCGATTGAACGGTTATCATTAAACGATATGTTAAAACAACTACAAGCTTTAAAGAAAATGGGTCCATTAGATAAGATAATATCACTAATACCTGGAGTTAGTTATCAACTACCTAAAGAAATAAGGGATATGACTGAAGATAAAATAAATAAGTGGATAGTCATAATGCAATCAATGACTAAGGAAGAGCTGGAGAATCCCAATATAATTAGTGGGTCAAGAATACGTAGAATAGCTTTTGGAGCTGGAGTATCTACTAAAGATGTTAAGGATCTTTTAGATCAATATTTTAAGATGAAAAAATTAATGAGGCAATTCATGAGGCGGAGAAAGCTCTTTGAGATGATTAGAACTAAATAATTATATACTCTAAAACACGTCATTAATAATAACTAAAATTAAATAATAATAACTAATAAAAAAATTAGGTGATGAAAGAGTGAATATAACTGAAGTAGCATTAAAGATTATGTCTGAGCATAAAGTATGCGACTCATGTCTAGGAAGATTGTTCAGCATGTTAGGAAAAAATGTAGACAATTACAGTAAAGGGAAAGCTATAAAGACATTTATATGCATATCAGCTCACAGAAACTTACTAAAAGATATGTATAAAGATGGGGTCAAGATACTTGAGACGATAGCTAGAAATGGAGGATTTAAGCTCGCATACGATGTACTTAAGGGGCTTAATACATCCATTAATGAGGAGGAATTTATATGTGAATTGTGCGGCGGACTTATAGATAAAATAGATGAATATATTCAGAGTGCTATTGATAAGCTTAAGAATATAGAATATAATACATTCATTGTTGGTGTAACAATACCGTCAGAACTTGTAAGTAAGGAGGATACTATAAGATCAAAATTTAAGTTACCATATGTTGAGGCTTTGAAAAAAGAACTTAACAGAAGAATAGGATTAAAAATAGCTCTATTAACTGGTAAGCGTGTTGAATTTAAAACGCCTGACGTATTAATTCACATAGATTTCGTAAGAAAAAGTGTAAATATAAAGACTAGATCAATATTTATATTTGGACGTTACCTCAAATTTAAAAGGGAAATACCTCAGAACATATGGATATGCGGTAATTGTAACGGTTTAGGTTGCACTCAATGTAATTGGACTGGAAGAAAATATCAAGTAAGTATAGAAGAACTTATTGGTGAGCCTATATCAAAAATGTTTAATGCCAAGAAGTGGAAGTTTCATGGGGCAGGAAGAGAGGATGTAGATGCTAGAGTTTTAGGACGGGGAAGACCATTTGTAATAGAAGTCATTGAGCCTAAAAAAAGAAATATTGAATTAGAAAGTATAGCTAAAGTAGTAAATGATTTAAATAAGGAATTAGTAAAAATACAAGATTTAGCGTATGTAAGTAAATCGCTAGTAAAAGACTTAAAGATTAGAGCAAAAATTGCTAAAAAAACATATAATGTAAAGATCAAAGTTGATGGAGGAATAAGTGAAGAAGAATTAAAACACCTTGTCGAAGCTTTTAAAAATGTTACTGTTGAACAAAGAACACCGATACGCGTTCTTAGAAGAAGAGCTGATAAAATAAGAAGAAAGAGAATATATAGCGTTAATGCGAAAATTATTAGTAACGATGTTTTTGAGGCTATAATAACATGTCAGGGTGGATTATATATTAAAGAAGTTGTTTCAGGAGATGGTGGAAGAACTAAACCAAGTTTTACTGAAATTCTTAATAAAAAGGCTACGTGTTTAGAATTAGATGTTATTGATGTTGAATAATACAATTAAATTAAAGGATACATAGCTATTTGATAGCTACGTACTGTGTATTAAAGATAAACGTAATGGAGGATATGTAAAATGTCTCTAACTAGTAATGATAAACGAAACATGGATAAATGGAAGATTCATGGAGAAGATGATATGCATAATAGGAATGATGAAGCATACTTAAGTTTGCGAGGCGTGAATTAGAAACAAAAGTAGGTAATTAATTTATATGTAGACATTCTGAGCATTTATGCAAAGCTCTAAACTACTAAAATGAGGAACCTAAGTATCCGGGATGTATTTATTTAAGAAGTCATCACAAAGCTTTTGGGCTTTTGATTAATAAATTTACTGTTTCTCTAATGTATCGAAATGAGAGAAAGATAAATTTATAGCTTTGTGGCTTAGTTAAATTTTTCTGTTTTACTCTCTTTTTCCCTTATGTATTGGGAAGTGTTGATGAGGGGCTTATTAGGTGTGGTGGGCTTCTTCTTAGCCTAGATTTTTCGAGGGCTATGGCCTTGAGCTTATTAAATGATGGTAAGGTTGAGAGACCATTTAAGCTTACTGAAAGCTATATTATGTTCCTCGCTGCTATATGTTATCCATCCTCTATGCCTTATAGGCAGTTTGAAGGCTTCACTAGAACTCTAAATAGGCTTATCCCTAAGCTTCCATCCATAGATTATTCATGGATTAGAAGACTTATACCTTCTAACTAAGTTTATTTCCTCTATTATACTGTACGCGCGCGTTATAACTATTAATTCAATAGTATTCTTAAGAGAATACGTGGTAGGGGGAAGAGATGCATTTCGCAGTTGATGTTAGGACTAGGGTTGTAGCTATGGGTAACTACTGATGATGTTCATTATTCTAAGACTTTTCAGGACTGATTATCGATGTCTCAACGAATAGGCTAATTGCTGAGCATATGCGGATGGAGTATACAACATGATAATAACTGAAAACTAAGATAAAAGCAACACCCAAAATAAAGAAGTATAAACCAAAGAATTAAGCTATAAATCTAATTATTTGATAATTGCTAAGCTTATTGTATATGATTAGCTCTTCTATGAGTCAATTAAATAATTCAGTATTTTAAACATGAATAAACTCCTAATAATAAGTAAGCTCTTTAGAGTCCATCTATGTGTTTTTCGAAATATTTAGGTTTTTCGTAATTTATATCTTCATGTGTGATTGTTAGTAGATTGTGATTAACTTTTCATATCTTATATGACTATTCTAAATGTCTAATCCATGTGTTGAAGTCCACAACTTTTCAGACTTACGTCTCATCTCATCATAGATATGATTGAATATTCTGGAGTTATGAATGTTTCTTAAGCCGACAGCTATGGTTTTTTGACCCACATCAACTACTATAGATATTTTCATCCTCTTCCACGTTGAATCTATCATGGCCTACTAATACAGTTCATTTTCCTCCAGTTTTTACCATTTATTGCTACGTATCCATAGCTCTTATAGGTAGGAAAATCCATTATCTTACTTCATATCTAGCTTCCTAAGTCTCTCCACAGTTACGTATGAGTTATTCTTTCCAGCATCCGAACACCATCTAAAGCCAGTAGTGGCTACACATAGAGTACTGTTAGTCAACGATCTATCTTTACCTTTCACCCATTAGTGAAGAAGACCGAAACACTGCGTCATCCATCATTGCTTAATCCATGAAATCCCATATAAAATAAGCAACAGAAGAATTAAATATTTTGAAACTACCTCAGCAATAATAATAATAAATGAACATAAATAATAAACATTAAAGTACTAAAGAAGTCATATAAACATTACCTTAGTTTTTAAGCAATACTAATTTGAGATCCTTTTTTAATTTCATACAAGATTATCGCTGCAGTTGCAATAGAACCTGGATCTTTGTTCACTAAAAACTCTAGAAAAACAGGCTCACCAAGAGCTAGCTCATTTCTACTAAATCCAGAATCTACTCCTGGAAATACAATCATAATATCTTTTTGACCCAATTCTTTAAGCAAATCTCCTATACTAAGAGGGGCTTGAGCGTAAGGTTTAATTGATAGTAAGTATACCTTAAATGGTTTAATAAGATCTATGGCTTCTTTTAAATCATTAACTATTAATAGCATCTTATTTTTCTTAAATATTAATTTAGAGGCTTCAGATATTCCTTGCTGAGCTGCCGAGCCAACAGCTCTACTTATTACAAATAGATCTACATCAAATATATCACATAATTTAGCCATTTCAACAATCTTGTATATAGTGTGTACATTATGGAGCACTATAATTATCCTACCCATAGTAAACACCAGTACAATAATTAACTAAAAGGTGATTTCAAAATATTTAATTCTTCTGTTGCTTACTTGACTATAGTGTTTCGCTAAAGTTCTTTCACTATTGTTTTCCATGTTTAGGCATCCGCTTGTTTATGTTGAATTTGTAATCCCTTCATTCTCAAAGCTTGAGTAGATCAGCCATAACATATACTCGAGGAAGCCCGTTGAAAGACTTTAGCGAAATAGTCAAACAGAAATTGAATTAGTAAGTAAAGATAGTTGTAGCACATTAATTTCAATGTATTCATAACTTTGGACGTACAACCTAGCATATATCTATTTAACTCTTAAGCATTTAATTTACTACATCACCTTCCTTATAATTAAAATTTATAAAACAATATAGTAAACAATATATAGTGTTAATTAATCACGATAGCGTTAAGAGGTATGTAGTTGTGGTTCAGCAAATTATAAGTCAAGATGCTGGAATTAATTCAATATTACAATATATTTTAAGTGTTATGTTGTTTCTTTTTATATGGATTTTATTTGGTAACAGATTTCAGATGATTATTTGGATATGGAATATAAAAAGAGCATTAAGAGTTTTAACCGATATGTCAATTAAGGCAACAAATCAAGTTATAGATAAAATAAGTAAAGTTGCTAATAACAATCCTGAACTTTCAAATAGAGTGAAGACATTTCTTGATTTCTTTGCAATATATCCGGTAGATTTAGATCCAAGTGGAATCGTATACAAACTTGAGCATTTGCTTAATACTGAAAGAAAAAGAATTAGAGAGTTTATATTATCACTAGCACCGACGGCTAATAAGCAAGATATAGATAATTTTGAAAATCTTTTGGCTATCGCTCAAGTTCTAAATATGATATATAAGTATGTCAGACATAACTTTATTTTAGGTGAAAAAACGAAGAGCCCGTATATATTAATGCAACTCGAAATGATTATACCATTAATTATGAGATATGCTAAAGCATACTATGATGCTCTTACTTCATTTATTAATTTACAGCCAATAGGAGACGGAATCGGAGCTCTTGTTGCTGCTAAACTAATACATGGTCAGAAATATGAAAGAATAGTGGAAGACACGATAGCTGCTGAAATATTCTTTGAGGGAAGAAAATTAATTGTTATTAAAGCTGAGGGGCCGAGTGGAGTTGTTGGGAAACCTGGAGAAGCTATTTCAAAAATCATTAAAATGAGGAGTGGAAATGTTGATGGCATAGTGATGATCGATGCTGCAATGAAATTAGAGGGAGAAGAGGTGGGTAGTATTGCTGAAGGAGTTGGTGCAGCTATTGGTGATCCAGGGCCTGAAAAGTATAAGATTGAGGAGGAGGCCACAAAGCATAAGATTCCTCTCTATGCATTAGTAGTTAAGGAGTCGCTGGAAGATGCTATAACTGTTATGAAAAAAGAGATATTTGACGCTGCTGACAAAATTATTGAAAAAATAAAAGCTATTGCAATGAATTATCCAAAGGGAGCAACGCTAATTATAGCCGGTATTGGAAATACTATGGGGATTGGACAGTAAGTTCTCAGATGTACTAACAATTCATAAACCTTTCTTGGCATGATCTTGGATGTTGCGGCTTAGAAGTTAAGTATAGGTTTATGATGTTAATGGTTAAGCTTATACTGTATATCTAAAATCTCACTTTAAAATTCTATATAGTATCTTTTTTAAACCGTAGCTCATCGTACATTTATTCTACCCCTTATTACTCTTATCCCCTTGGGCTTATTAACCCTCTTCTTACAGTAGATATCCTTAGCCTCAATATATTGTACTTTAACATATACTTTTAATATCTATGCCGTAACTCCATACGAGTTATCTATACCCATCCTTCACTCCCTTCAGAATCTCCTTAGCAACCATAAGCATCATCTTCCTCGAGCATTAACTATAAAAAGCTAACCAGTTATCCTATGATAACTTAAAGCTAAAATTTACAAAGATCCACTTTTTGAGTATGTAACATCAGTTTGGAAGTGCTATTAAATTAAGTTTTAAATCTGCCATCCTACATGTTAGAATGAGAGAAAAATATTTAACCCTGTTTAAGTTTAAAATGTACGAGCCGGCCATAGAGAGATGGGAAATACCCGTTCCCATACCGAACACGGAAGTTAAACCATCTCTCGTTGCAGTGAGTAGTAGGATCCGCGAGGTCCTGCGAAAACTGCAAGCCGGCGCCAATTATTGTTTTTCTTTTTCAATGATTCCTTTAGCAGCAATAATTCCACTAATCGCTGCTGCAACTATTCCACGCGATATTCCCGCTCCATCACCAGCAACAAACACATTCTCAATTTCTGTTTCTAATACGTTATTTGTTCCTATTCTACATGCTGAAAACTTTATTTCTGGTGCATAAAGCAATGTAGATGGGCTCGCGACTCCCGGTATGATCTTATCTAGTTTATCTAGTCCTTCTAATATGTCTGTAACAATTCTATGTGGTAGTGCCATTGCTATGTCTCCAGGAGTTACTGAGTGAAGTGTTGGCTTAACGTTACTTCTTGCTATTCTACTCCATAGAGATCTACGTCCAGCTTTTAAATCACCTAATCGCTGAATTATTGGTTTTCCACCTCCTAATATTGTTGCCTGAGCAGCAATAGCTCTACCATAAGCGCCTGTATCTTCAAGAGGTTCTGTTAGTTTAACTCTAACCAACAATGCAAAATTTGTGTTTTCAGAATATTCTCCAGTAAATGAGTGTCCATTAACTCCTACAAATCCTTCATAAACCTCCTGAACAACAAATCCTCTATGGTTTACGCAAAAGGTTCTTACGAAGTCATCATACGTAGACGTATATATATGAAATTTAGGATCTCTGTTTACAGTACATATAGGATTCATTATTATTGCTGGTACTTCAACTCTGACTCCAACATCTATTGGTTCATACTTCACTTTTAATTTAAGTTTTTTTGCTTCTTCATTTAACCATTTAGCTCCTATTCTTCCAGGTGCTATTAACAAATATTTAGCTGTTAATCTTCGTCCATCACTAAGTTGAACGTATCCTTTATTAAAACTTGATACTAATGTATTAAGCATAAATTTAACTCCTCTTCTTTCTAAATCTAACTTAAAATTATTGACGACCCTTACTGAGTTATCACTTCCTATCAATCTTTGCCTTATTGGTATAAATCTAACACCTACAGATGCTGCTTTCCTTTCAATTATCTTTACTTTATCATGTGGTGGGTCATAGACATTATTTGGGGCTCCATATTTCACAAAAATTTTGTCAACATATTCAACTAGCCGCCAAAGTTCCTTAATATCTAAAATTTGCATTAAAAAATCTCCACCAATCTCTGGTCTTAGATTAAGTAGGCCGCTTGAGAGAAGTCCAGCACCCCCCATTCCGCTCATTATATTACATGGATTACATTTTGCGCAAAGAGAATATTGCTTTGTTACACAGACCCTGTCATGTATATCTTTTCCTTCATCAATAACTAGAATTTTAGCTTCTGGAATTGTATTGATAACTTCGTGCGCTGCAAATAGTCCAGCAGGTCCAGCCCCAACAATAATAATATCATAATCCATTTTCATCACATTATGGATTCCACTTTTAAATTTACCTTATTTAAAGATATATTCCAATTGCTACTTGGCCGTTCATCAGTTCTAAATCAGACTTACTTATAAAAATTGCGAAACTCCATATCTCACCGTTGCTGGATGGAAGTTAATAGAAAAATTTAATTACTAAAGATTAAGCAACTAACGATTTGAGTTCATATTCTTAATTGGTATAGTGTAGATAGGTTATAATTAAGCAGATCTATTTTAATGTTTTAAGGTTTTCAAGTTTGACTATAATATTTCACATAACCTTTTCTATCATTTCTTGAGTATATTTTATGGTTGATCTGCTGAGGCTTTGAGAGTGGGGGGATTACAGATTCAACACAAAGCAGACATCAACATGGAAGCGATGGTGGAAAGAATTCAGTAAAATATTATAAGTCAAATAAGAGAATTAAACCACAAGCTTAAGTTTACAAGATGCATGTACTAAGCAGCAAGATTTATATTTCTAAGTCTCTAAATTTCTTTGAGGAGCAAAATCTTTATAATTAACTAAAACACCTTATTTCTGACAAGTACATAGGAGCGGGGGTCGCCAAGCTTGGTCAAAGGCGCAGGGCTTAGGTGTTTTTATCTAGGAGACCCTGTGGCATAGGCCTTCGTGGGTTCAAATCCCACCCCCCGCATTATACATGCGAGGAGCGCTAAGTTTAAGTGTTGAAAGAAGCAAACTATTCTAAGTAGATTTGCAATTTTATCATGTAATAGAGTAGAGACTTTAACATTTACTTCCTATTTATACAATTTAAAATAGAAAGCACGATTGTTGAAGAATTAAGCCACAAAGCTTTCTAAGTTACAATTCATGATAAGCTAATCAATTTCTGACTCTTGCAGCATAAATGGAAGTTTCATACATCTTATAAAGTGGGCTAGTACTTTGTTAAAGCTCTTTCTGTTCTCCTCGAGTCTCTAAGCTTAATTAGGTATGGTTCCTCTTACATTACTACCTTGACTTCTCACCTTTAAGGTCCTAGCAAATCGACTCTAACATCTATCCAGTAAAATATGTAGAAATTTTGTAAATCCTTATAAACTAAGCATGAAACTATTAAAAGTTTGATTTTTGACTGACTATAGTTCTCATTTTTTGACTATTTGAGTAAGTTAGATGTCTGATTAGCCAATCCTGAAGATGGTCAAAGCTTAATTTTTTAGCTTACTTTCAGTTTTCACTTCTTCATTTTGAAGACTTTTCTATGAATTTTTAAGTTCTTTAAATCAAGAACTCAAATTAACAACACCACTAAATAAATCGTAAGGTTAAAAATTTTAAAGACTAAAAAGCAATACTAAATTATGAAAAATATCAGGGCTTTATTTACGATAATCATTACATTAGTAATACTTACTTTACTATTCTTACTAGTTTTAAATGATGAGGTGAAATTCTCCATATTATTTAATGAGCTAACAATGATTATTCTTATACTATTATTTTTTATAATAGTAATCTTTACCCAGTTTATTATCTATAAGCAGACAGAAACGGCACACACTGCCCAACCAATAACAAAAATCACCTGCCAAAATTGTAAATATTCTGAAAAAAGGTCGTTTCAAACTGGTGATTATGTATTTAAAAGTCAGGGATTATGTTTAAAATGTGGTGGTAAAATGATTATTGAAGCGATATATCTTCCATCTAAGACTAAAAATGGAAGTAATACAGTTCCATATCAGTAAAATACAGTAATTTTAAAAATTAATTACGATCTATTTACAAGCTACTTCAAGATTTCAATAGTTTTACCGGTTAAATTTTTAAAATATTGATCTCTAATATGTTCTAGTAGTTTCTATTTACATTCATTATATATTAGCCATGCTTCTAATGAGGTATTTATTCATTAGCTTTCTTCAACTATACATGTTAACTTAATAAAGACTGTCTGCAAATACTATGCATGCTGTTATTTATGTTTTTCTCAAGAGCTGTCTAAATTTGTCATCTAAATTAAGTTAATCGACAAACTTATTAAGTTGTAATGTATATATTTCAAGGGCTGGTAGGGGTGGGATTGGATTAGTGACGCTAAGCCGTGGTCTAGCTAGGTATGATGACGGGCTCCAGAAAATAATTTTCATATAAACTAAATCTTCAGATATAGAGAAACCCGTTGGGCGAGGGTTCAAATCCCTCCGGCCCCACTACTTAAATATGAATTTGCTTGAGATAATACTTATTTTTAAGCAAACTTATCTTAACTACTTAAGCCTTACTGAAAAATGGAGCTTCTCAAGCTTAATGATGTTGAGTGTGAGCTCATCAAGTTTTTATTCATCTAAGGCTGAATTGCTAAGTTAGAGTTTAATGGAGAAGTGGATTCTAAAACCCATATAAAGAAAGCAGTTTCCTATGTAAATCCTTATATGTAAACTGCTATTCTGAATCTTATCTTCCTAATTCATACAATTTAAAATAGAGCCTTTGAATTTGATGAATAGCTAAATAATGGTTAAATGTGTCTAGGCTCATAGTGAATTTATATTATACCAACTAGATGGAGCTCTATGGTTAATGATGGCCCTGAATTTTTAGACACGCTTATCCTGTAGTGGAGGGGCAAACTATGCTTATGTATACATTATAAATAAGACGAGTATATGGAGATATGTAAAATGTTTCTAGAAGTGTAACATTAATAAGCACGAATAACTTAATGATATAAAATAGATAACAAAAGAGAACATCTATAGTAAAGTGATAAAATGCTTAAGTCCGTAAAGTCGTGATTTTGGATAAGGTCATATATAGCATATTAGGATATTATATTTTACTTAAGTACTTTTATGTTAGAGATATTATAAAAGTGAGTCACAGTCACTCACTTTTATTGAAAGTGACTTTGAGAGAGCTGCTGTTTCTGGGCTATGATTACTCAAGAGGGGAATAAGACTTTTGGTAAATATCAAGATTCTGATGATCAACTTTTCTATTTGTAGACATAAGAATTACTAACTTAGTTTACCAAGTTATAATAGTACTATTATTACCGATTTAATGATAATAGCGGGGGGTGGATTTGAACCACCGACCTCCGGGTTATGAGCCCGGCGGGGTAACCTAGCTCCCCTACCCCGCTTTAGTAAGTAGATATGGTGAAAGCTATAAACTTTATGGTATACTTGCAAGATACTGTTAAGTTTTAGGTTCCTATAGGTCATCAACTAACTTGACAATACTTAACTGCAATTAGTTTAATTCTGTAAGCTTGATTATTTAACTGCGTATTCCCATTTACTTAAAAGATGGCAAGCTTAAATTTTTATTAGTAACTTAAGGTATTAATTTAGTAACTATGTATTGGAGTGAAATTAGGGATCCTGTTCATGGATACATTTATATTACTGAATTAGAAAGAGAAATCATTGATACTGTTTATGTTCAGCGATTACATAATATCAAGCAGCTAGGCGGAGCTTATTTAACATATCCAGGTGCAGTTCATACTAGGTTTACTCATTCTATAGGTACTATGTATTTAGTCGGTATTCTTGGTGAAACTTTAAAAAGGCAGGAAATTATCGATGAGGATGATAAGGTCAAGTTAAGATTAGCTGCTTTACTCCACGATATTGGTCATGGTCCTTTTTCACATCTTTATGAGGAAATAGCCATTAAATATCTTGGCAAAACTCATGAAGATCTTACAACATGGATTATAGTTAATAGTGAAATCAAAGATATAATTTCCAAATATGGCTTTAGTTATAGAGAGATTTCTGAGCTGTGTGTTGGCCGTAGTTCAGAAAGCAAACGGTTTTTAAATGAAGCTATATCCGGTCCTGTTGATGTTGATAAACTTGATTTTTTAGTACGCGATTCTTATTTTACTGGTGTTGAATATGGTTATATTGACGTACAAAGACTATTAAATTCAATAACTGTGATAAATGAACATTTAGCAATAGATGTTGCATCTATTTCTGCGCTTGAAGCATATCTTATTGCTAGGTATGAGATGTTTAAGGCTGTTTACTATCATAGAACAGTTAGAAGTGCTAATTTAATGCTTATAAAGATTATGGATTATGCCAAAGATTACTTAGGATTAACCTCTTTTTCTACACCAGAAGAATATTCAAGGCTTTATGATTCATCAATTTTATTAATAATGGATTTTATAAAGGAGAAGGATGAGAATTTAAGAAAAGCGTTGACATTTTATAACCTGCTTAGAAAGAGAAGACTATTAAAGTGTGCATTTGAAATATTAGTTCATGTTAAAAATAAGTTTGTAAGTGAACTGTTTACATTAGAAAAATTAAGAAGAGAAATAGAAGTAGAAATAGAAAGAAAGGCACATACACCTCCGGACTCCGTATTCATCGATGTTCCTACATTACCAAGCATTCCTTTAAGTAGATATCAAGCTGACCCTATGGAAATAATGATATTTAATGAGAAAGCCAATGGAGAAAAGGTCTTTAAAAAACTCTCAAGTATTTCTGAGCTTGCCTCAGCATTGAAACTTTACTTAAACGTTATTAGGGTATATACATTTCCTGAGTATAGAAGTGAAGTGGCAAAAGCGACAAATGAAATATTTGGCCTTCATCAATATCCAAATGGAGATAACTTCTAATATTTTCTCTTGATAAATTTGCTAATTCTACTTAAATTATTCAAAGTCATAACATCTTTGATTCAATCCCAAATCTAGCATTTACCTACATCATCTAAGTACATACTTACTAGAAAAAGGGATACTTATCATTAGAAGATTCCTAGACAGAGATGAATGAAAAAGACTTAAATAGTTTTTAGATGAGTTCAGTATAAAATGAAGTTATGGTGATCAACATCACTGATAATGACTTAGTATGGGCTATATTTATAGTTCTTCCTGCATATTTTGCTAATGGAATACCTGTACTAACACCTTTAATTTTTAAGTGTCGGATACCTATAGATTTGGGGCATACGTTCATTGATGGTAGAAGGTTAATAGGTGATAATAAAAGCATTCAAGGAGTAATTTTGGGGATATCAAGTGGGTTAGCAATCGGTGAACTACAAAGCATACTTTTAAATGATTGTATATTCATTATACGAGCATTAGTACTAAGCTTAGGTTCAGTTTATGGTGACCTTCTCGGTTCATTTATAAAGAGACGATTAAAAATAGAGCCTGGAAAGTCTTTACCTATAATTGATCAAATGAGTTTCATTTTAATAGCAATAATATTATATGTTATATTTTTTAAAGATTTAGATGGAATACAGGTACTTTTCATATTAGGAATTACACCAATAATGCATTTAACTACAAACGTATTTGCATATGTGTTAGGGATAAAGAGAGTACCATATTAGGTAGTAATTAATATTATCAAGTTAAGCCTTAACTCCATACACTTACTGCATACTAAATTTAATAGCGTTGGTGATTTACAAATGTTTTACATATAAAGTATCGTAATCGAATCTCTTTAAACGATTTTTCCATGAACCTATAAGTATGCGATGGTAAAATTTATGCGAATTACTAATATACTCTTGCTGTCTTTAAATTGCTTAAAAACATTAAACCAAGTATTGATATGGATACTAAAATTATACCTACTATGACCCATATTTGTGCTGTTTTTGAATCATATATGAAGGTAGTTGATTTATCTATCATTAGAGCTCCTAATACACCTAAAATTATGAAAAACATTACAGCTACGGTCTCAGAGCTTGTTTGTTCCACACCTAGCATAGTCGCTAACGAGCTTGGAATTACAAATATAACTCTTTGACCTATAGTAATAGCGGATGGAGGAAAGGGATTTGTAAAGACTACATAAATACCTCCGCTTAGTATGAATATTACTAATAACATTATGAGTAAAATAATTATATTCTTTGATAATATAATTATTTTACTTAATTTTTTAGTTAAAGATTTAATAAGCATAGCTTAAATTAGTACTCCAGAGGGTAATATAGTTTTAGCTTTGTGGCTTAACTAAATTTTTCTATCAATCCTTTTTTCCCTTATGGATTGAGGAAGTGTTGATGATAGGCTTATTAGGCGTGGTGGGCTTCTCAATTTCTCAGCTTATACTTCATAGAAAATGGGAGAATATATCTAAGGAAATGATGGCTAAGTATACAATAGTAAGTATACAAAGTTAAATCGAAAGCATCAAAACTAGAGGAGGGTAAACTAGGAATTAAGTCACGAACTTACAAAGCAAAAAATTAAAAAGTCGTGATAGTATTAATAATTTGATACTGTTGAATTGGTGTTATGGTTGAACCCTATAGACTATTATAATAAAGCGTTCGAATTAATTATTGAGCATCATAATTGGATGTCTAAAACTATAAATCTTATTGCAAGTGAAAATGTAGTTAGTCCTGCGGTAAGAGAAGCTATGATTTGTGATTTTCATAATCGTTATGCTGAAGGTTGGCCGGGTGAGCGTGTTTATGCTGGATGTAGGTACATTGATCAGGTGGAACTTTTAACTGTTGAGTTAGCTAAAAAAATTTTTAATGCTGAATTTGTTGATGTTAGACCTATTTCTGGTGTTGTAGCTAATCTTATTGTTTATACAGCTTTTACAGAACCTGGTGATATAATGATGGCGCTTTCCATACCTTGTGGTGGACACATAAGTACTGGAAAGAAGGAACTTTGGGGTACTGCTGGTGTAGTTCATGGTCTTAATGTTGAATATTTTCCATACGATATTGATGAACTAAATATAGATGTAGATGCAACAATAAAGAAAATAAAGGTTTTAAAGAATGAAAATAAGCCTATAAAACTTCTAATGTTTGGCGCCTCAGTTTTTCCATTTCCTCATCCAGTTAAAGAAATAACTCCTATCGCACATGATTTTGGAATAACGGTCGCCTATGATGCAGCTCATGTACTTGGGTTAATTGCCGGTGGACTTTTTCAAGATCCGCTAAGAGAAGGAGCTGATGTTATTTCGGCCTCTACTCATAAGACTCTTCCAGGACCCCAACATGGCATGGTAATATCATGGAATAAATACTCTGACTTAATTAAAAAATCATCTTTTCCAGGATTATTAAGTAATCATCATCTTCATAATGTTGCAGCATTATGTATAGCTTTATCTGAAGTAGCCCAGTTTGGTAAAGAATATGCCACACAAATTGTTAAAAATGCTAAAGCTCTTGCTCAGGCTTTATATGAGCGGGGGTTTAAAGTTCTTGGTGAAAAGAAAGGATTTACTGAAAGTCATGTTATTTTAATAGATACTGTAGCTTCATGTGGAATCGGTGGATATGAGGCTGAGAAAAAACTCGAAGATTCAAATATTATAGTTAACAGAAACCTGCTACCATATGACTTGAAGAAATATAAACGTCATTACACAGACCCTGGAGGAATTAGACTTGGTACTGCAGAAGTAACCAGATTAGGAATGAAGGAATCTGACATGGAAGTAATTGCTGATTTTATTACTGATGTCCTTATTAAAAATAAATCCTCAGATGAAGTTTCTAAGAATGTTGCAGAATTTAGGAAATATTTCAGAAAATGTCATTATTGTTTTGATAGTGTTCGTGAGGCCTATGAGTATATAAAGCTTAAGTAGTGATTTATTTGAGAATTGAAGAAGCTCAAATCTTGATGAAAAATTTATATTATAGCAGAGATAAAGCCAGAGGAATAGAAAAAACTTTTATGTGGTATATTGAGGAACTAGGCGAGCTTGCTAAGGCAATAAGAAATAATGATAAATCCTCCATAGAGGAGGAACTTGCAGACACCGTGGCATGGCTATTATCAATAGCTAATTTGCTTGACATAAAGCTGGAAAAAGTAATAACCGCTAAATATAATAGAGTATGCCCAAGATGTAAAAATTCTCCCTGTAAATGTATTCTATAAAAAATCAAAGATCTGATGTTAACCCCTGACACACGTATGGATCCAATTCTGCAGAATTTTTACTAAATCTATGAAGAGAAACATTAATTTTGTTTATTTATTGATGAAGAGAGTATTAATATAAAAAAATAGTAGATATTGGCCAACAAACATTTATAAGTATTTGATAAATTTGTTAACGAACATTTAATCAACTATCCCTAAAGGTAATATATAGCAAGACTGTAGAGAGAGGTACAATAAGCTTCTGATGATTGTTTAAAGGTGGGAAATTATAATTGTAGGTTCTAAGCTTATTGATATGAAAAACTTGTCAGATTTAGGAGACGTGAGAGGAAAGACTTATCTCTAATCAAGAGAGAGCTTTACATAAAATGTGAGATAATATATTATGCGGGCAATAGATGCCTACCTGAATTGATTCGGTGAACAGGCATAATGTAACTATAATAAAAGAGGAGCCGGGAGGACTTCAAGGTCTATTGCTGCACAGTCCTTCCTGGTAAATATACTGTATCGATTAGAAGCTTAGAGAGGCTGTGAAAGCTAAAGGTGTAAGTTATATAATGATAAATGGGGAGGATATGGTAAAGAGCCGGGAGAAATGTAGTACTGAACTTATCAAGTTAAAGAGGTTTATAGAGGTAAAGTTTTATTAGCTTGAGAGGACAAGCAAGATTCATAAAAGCAATATTAAGAAGACTATAAATAAGTTCATAATAGTTTGAGCTGTTTTCCGTTCTCAGGACTAAACATGGATTTAAGTGAAGTATTAACTAGTTTTATTCTTTGAACAGTATACTCATCAATCTTATATTTTTCAGCTATTAAGTATATGAGTTCAAGATATTTTTTGATGCTTGCTTCATGAACTGTAAGAAGTAATTTACCTCCACATTTTTTACATCGACCGGAAATTGGTACTCTTCTATATGAAGAATTACACTTAATACATCTAACTTTTTGTGTTAAGAATGATTTTAAGTTACCCATAAGATCCGGTAAAAAATGATGTGATAATAATCTTGTTGCTACTTCAGTTACATCAACAGCTAAGATTTTATGTGCTAACTCCATCTGTAATTTTACTTTATCTTTAATGTTTTTTAGCCTCTTATACATATTTACTTTGGGACCATTATTAATTGATGCGGTATCATGTAGAAATTTAATACATGTATACTGACTTTGTTTTTCTAAATGATTTTTCACTATATCAATAATATTTAGGAGGTCTTTAGGTTCAAGACATTTTAGGCTACTTTCATAGAACTCTAAACCAAATCTACTATGTGTCTCAATATTATGTGATTCATCATCAACTTCTACCGGATTAATGTTAGTTGTCAGTAAGTATACGCTATCCATAAGTCTCCCCTTCTTATTAGGGAGGTAGTATATTGAAAAGTTTATTAACGCATCTAAAGCAAGAATAATAGAATCCTCATCCCCATCACAATTTCTTCTTTTAGCGGCATGCCAATATGGGTGAGCATAACATACATTAGCATCTGTAAAACCTATTATGCGTCCAATAACTCCTGAATATGTATGTGGTGCAATACCAATTATCAAATGACCAATAAGATCTTCAGGTCGTCTAACATTATAATATGGATTAAGGCCGTAAAATTTAACTAATAAATCATCAATAAAATTAGCTATTCTAACCAAGTATTCTGAGGAGTTTTTTGGAAGAATTACATCTTGAATCTTAAGCTCTAGTATCTGCTCCTCATCTCTAAGATCCGCTCCTAAAAAATCTTTTTCATATCCTAGCATTTTTAGAGTATTTATAGATGTGCCTATCTCTTTCGGTTTAAAATGTGTTAATGGTGCATTAGTAGCATCGAATCTGATGGTCCCGTCTTTGTATACGTACAAACCATAAAAAGATCTTAATAACCCTTTTTCAATAGGTTCTGGAATTTTATGTAAACTACTTAATTTCCTGACACCCCTTAAACATTTAATGTTGATTCCGAATTTCTTCATAATTTTTGAAATTTCAGCATCAATATCAATTATGTACCCTTTATACATAGTCAAGGAGCTACCGCAAAATTGACACTTCTCCATATTTGTGTTCAGTACTACATTGCATTTGCTACAGTATTTCCATAGATTTTCATGTAATATTTGCCCACAATTAGGACAAATACTCTTATAAGTAATATAGTTACAAGAATTACATTTTCTAACACATAATTCAGCAAATGCTTTTTTATACTTCTCCTTAATTTTTATTAGATCTCTTATTATTTTTCCAGTTGGAAATAATACCTGAACTGGCGGTTTCAAAGCTCTTCTTTTAGCTTTTTCAGGTCTACCGATACGCACTCCTATAAATGAAGTATATTTTGGTCTTAATTTTATACCTGAAGCTATACTAAGTATTTTAAACAAATCATTTAATTTAGAAAAATTTTCTATCTCGGTATCTAATAGTAACTTTCTAAGAATTAGAATTTCCTCGCCAAGATAAAGCCAGCCATCAATTATCTTATGTGGTATCAACGCCTTCTCAAGAATTCTTTTACACTCTGGTATTAATTTAAGATAAACTTCATCGGTTACATGTGAATTTTTTTCTAACGCCCTCATAATCCAGCTCCTTAGCATTAACACCTCATCAATATTCAGCTTTCTCCAATCATATACATATTTTGGATGCAATGGAATACTTAATCTCTCTGAAATTTTTAAAGCATCGAGAGCGCACGGTTTCTCTCTTAATGGATTTTTGAGATACTTAATTATCTTTTCTATTTCAATACCAGTATACGATGATGCCTTCTCTACATCACCATTAAATTTCTCATTAATTGTACTAGCTAATTCTTCAGCCCACCACTCTTCACAATATCCTGCAGGAATTAAAGGATGATTATTTTCAAGAAAATCACCAAAAGATATTAATATATCTCCAATAAAGAGGATCTGAGAAATATCTTCATATTTTGTATCTGTACTAGCTACTATAACTGATCCGTTTTTTAATTTAACTATTGGGGGCTCAATGGTATCTACTGGCAATACTGTCGCACTTTTCCCAGGCCTTTCCAGTCTTAATTGTGTTCCTATAGCTATTGTCTCATTTAGGATGGTCATGGTAGCTGGATGTATTCCTACAGCAGCCAACCCTGTATTCCTGGCTCTACCGTATCTTAATCTAAATCCTCCGGATTGAGATGGCCCTGAGAGTATAGGTCTTCCAGCAATTATATCAGTCATGTATTTATCATTAGGTTTTATTCCCAAAACATTTTGATCTTCATTATTAGTCTTAACTTCTCTCAACCAATTCCATCCTTCGAATCCTAGCTGACTAACTATTTTCCATATTTTATTGGCCTTACCTACAACTCCATCATTTATAACTCTTAATGCTCCACCTCTAACAGCGTTCGTCTCGATTCTTTCCAAATTTCTATGTCCTGTAACTTCTAGAGGATCTGTAGCTATACCAGTAACCTCAACCGGTATTCTCCAGAGAACATATTTTAGAACATCGTCATTAACATGATATTGAAACCTACTAACAGCTCTTTCATAAGCTCTAAGCTCCTCAATAAATCTCTCAATTTCAGCGTTTGTTGGTTTATATCTATCAAGCTTTAGAAGATTTCTCATATAGTCCCCTATAACAACAGTTAATCCCTGCTCAGTTCCTCCAGCACTTCTTATTGGTCCTGCATAATATATTGCTAAATACGGTGTACCATCCAAATTCCTTTTTATTTTTACTGAATCTATTCCTTCAATAGGTGCTGCTGTTATTCCCTCTGTTAAAATTGCTAATGCTGTTCTTAATCCTAATTCAGCAGCTCTTTCATCAGTAAATTTGCCAAACTTACCATATATTATTTCCTCAACTATTTTAAATGCTGCCTGCACTCTATTAATCGACCCTAGTAGCTCTCTTATTCTCTTAGCTAATCCACTCAACTTTAATGCTCCTTCAACCCTTTCTGCTAAATCTCTTGCAAGAGTAACCTCAACTGTTGATGCTGGGTCTAGTCCTTTACTCCTTACTCTTTGTGCAATAAGATATATTTCATTGGTTTTTTTATTAATTTCCTCAAAATAATGGTCATTTACTGATAAAACCATAAAAATACCCAGACTTAAGGACCTACCTTCCTATAATACTTATCCATAAACTTATTGTATATATCTACCTCCTCTGATGGTGGTATATATTTAATTGTATCATTTATCCCACATTTACCACATTTTACAAGAGCCTCATTTACTTCTTCATCCACCTCTATGGTTATAGATCTATTACCACAATATGGACATATAAATATTGATGGTATCCTCTTTACCACTCTTTTGATGATCTTCCTCCTTCTTTTACCCCCCATAACTTTATTTGTAAAAACTTACTTAAAAATTTGAACATAACTTACATGTCTCCTTATATACAGTTTTTCGATTTAAAGCCGTTAGGAAAATTACTTGTTAATTATTTAATAACCAATGACTTAAAGCCTATAAAACTGGTATTTAGGTCTATGCGTTTCTAGTTTTCGAGATTGTCTGATTAAGTTTAGGAATCATCTAAGGTAGATGAGGAAGTATTTGCCTCTTAAGAACATGAAAGCTTAAGATAGCCATACTTAAATTTATAGACTTCTCTAACATCGTCTTATAAAGCTTAAGCAAGAAGCCATTAAAGCTTGGTTTTGTCTGACCGATAGTTTTTCATTTACTTAGTAAGTTTCAGACATTTGATCAGCTAATTCTAAGATGATGAAACTTAAGCCTATAAAGTTCCAGCCAGTATTTTTTCACTCTTTTATGAATGAATTTACGATATTTGAAATTAAGCTGCAAAGCTTATTTTTAATAAAGCTAAAGTCTACATGAATTCTGATGCAGGCCTGGCAATTTAGCATATTATATCTAGCTTCCTAAGTTTCACATCTTTAACACTTACACTAAACTTAAATTAAACCACAGTATTAGCTATCGAGGTGAAACTCATGAGTGAAATTCTTATACCCAGTGACAGGTACTATACAAAAACTCATGAATGGGCACTCATTGAAAATAATCTTGTCAAAGTAGGAATAACTGACTATGCCCAAAAACAACTGCATGAAATAGTAAGTTGTGAACTCCCTGAGGAAGGAAAAGAGATTAAAAAAGGGGATGTCCTAAGTGTTATCGGCTCTGTAAAAGCTGTTGCTGATGTCTACTCTCCAGTTTCTGGAAAGATAGTTAAAGTAAATAAGGCTCTTGAAATTAAACCAGAAATGTTGAACTTGGATCCATATGGTGAAGGATGGATTGCTATAATTGAGCCTGCAGAGATAAAAGAGTTAGAAACATTATTAAAACCAAGCGAATACCAAACAGAAATAATTAAAGAAAAGCATAAACCATAACATGTCTAAAGTGGAATATTTTTGTAATAATACATTAGTAAATCTTCACTATGAGAGTATCTCCAATTAAACTTCCATTGATAAAAAAGGGAGATCCACTATTAAACATTATAATAGAGAAAATTCTAAAAATGAACATCAAAATTAATGACGGAGATATATTTGTAGTTTCAAGTAAGGTTGTTGCAACTTCTCAGGGACGTGTTGTACCATACGTTAATATTTCCCCATCCAAAGAGGCGGAAGTTTTAGGTAAAAAGTACTTAATAGATCCAAGAATAGTCGAGCTAATAATAAAAGAATCTGATGAGATTCTTGGCGGAATACCAAGAGTTCTTTTATGTATTAAAAATGGTATTCTAATGGCAAATGCTGGTATAGATAAGTCAAATGCACCTCCAAATCATGTAGTTTTACTTCCGGAAAAACCTGAGGAATGGGCTGAAAAGTTTAGAAAATCGATCTATGATTTATTTAAAGTAAAAACAGGTGTAATAATAAGTGATAGTAGAACACAACCGCTTAGACTTGGAAATGTAGGTTTAGCCCTTGCAGTTTCAGGATTTGAACCAGTCATTGATTGCAGAGGGGAAAAGGACATTTATGGTCGAACTTTAAAAATAACTTGGTTAGCTATAGCAGACAATCTAGCCTCAGCCGCTGAAATTCTAATGAATAAAAGTAAAAGAAATGCTGTTGTTCTGATAAAGAATGCACCAATAATACTTACAGATAGGAAAATCAGGCTAACTGATATGTGCATTCCTCTAAGGGAGTGTATGTACATGCGAATATTTAGTAATTGGAGAAAAGCTAATTCTTACTAAGTATTACCTCAAAATTACTCCGTTTAAGCTTAGATAAGCACCGAGGACATCTTTCATATCGACGTACTATATCCATAGGTGATATTAGTTTCTCCTTTATATTAGTAAAATTAAATCCGCATTTTCTACATTTTATTAGTAAAGGCATACTTACTGTATTGCGATAATGTACTTATAGATTTCTATTTGTTAACTGATGTGGCAACTTAAGGTTTATATTTTTTCTGTTGTTTGTTATTTCATGTTGGATATTAGATTTCTAGTTGAGAATTTAGGTGTTTTTGAGGGAAATAAGGTTCCATTAGAGCTTAAGGTTCTTGGCTCGGCATTCTATATGTTCAGCTTTCAAGTCTTAGGAGGACTGCTAGGGCTTTATCTGGGATGCAAAGGGTTTCTAAGACTGCCTTGGAAGTGAGTTAAGAAGTTTAGTAGGAGGATTAATGCTATCCATTCAGAATACCTAGAAAGGTTATAGCACTTGATGAGGCATGTGTTAAGATTAATGGTTTAGTTGAGTTTGTCATCAAAATGTCGATGGAGGAGATAATATATTATCTATGGGAGTTTGTCATCAAAATACTCTTATCACAATAATTCATAGATGTTATTACTGTATTGGAGGACCAATATTTATTGTTGATGATGCCTATGGCTTAACATGCACTAGAAGAGTTAGGATTAACATACAGAGCTTTGTGGCTTAATTAAATTTTTCTGTTTTACTCTCTTTTTCTCTTATGGATTGGAGGATTGTTGATGAGGGGCTTATTAGGCGTGGTGAGCTTCTTCTCAGCCTAGACTTCTTGAGGGCTATGGTCTTGAGCTTAGCTTATTGAATGATGTAGGGTTGGAGGCCATTTAAGCTTACTGAAAGCTATATTATGTTCCTCGCTATTGTACGTTATCTATTCTCTATGCCCTACAGGCAGCTTGAAGGCTTCACTAGAGCTTTAAATAGGCTTATTCCAAGGCTTCCATCAGTTGACATGGGTTAGGAGACGTATACTTAGGCTTGATTTAACCAATACAAATCGTTAAGTAAGTATGATGGCCCCATAGCTATAGCTGTCGATTCAAGCGGTGTTAGAGTTCATAAGTGTGGTGGATTGAGAGAGTATATGGTAGGAGGAAGAGATACATCAAGATACATTTCGCAGTTGATGTTAAACTAGGGAGATTGCATCAATGGATGTAACTACAGATGACATACATGACTCTAAGGTTCTTCCAAGACTGATTATCGATTCCTCAATGAATAGGCTAATTGCTGAGCATATATGGATGGAGCATACGGCTCATCAAACTCCTACACCATACTTAGATGGATGTAAAGCCAGTAATTAAGCCTAGGGGGGAACTTAGAATGGATATTGGGCCTCCTGAGAGATGTAATTCAGTAATGATTCTTAAAACCCTTGGGGTGGAGTAGGATGATGTGTTATGGTAGGAGGCGGAGTGTTGAAACATCATTCTCAACAACATCAAACCCACCAACAAAATAAGAGATTCAGAAGATCAACACTATGCTGGAACCTACTAATAAAGCTATTCATACTATACTACAACTACCTAAGAAGAGGGCTTAAGTTGTCATGTTCTCGATGTTGAACGTGGCAACTTAAGAAGTTAGATACAATATGTTAAGTTGCCAGGTTCTCGATGTTTAAGGTTAAATTTATTAACTATAATTTGTTTTTAATGTCTGGTGGTTTTTTGTCCAGAGTAAAAAAAGGAAAAGAGACTAGAAAAAGAAAAGAAACAATGCCAATAACAGGAGCTGGACTTATTAGGTTTTTTGAAGAAGAGACGTACGGAATCAAAATTAAGCCAAAATATGTTATTCTTATGGCTGTAGGATTCATAACCCTAGTTATGATTTTATGGGCTAGGCCATTACTACCATTTTAAAGTCTTATCTATATTAGATATAATTAATTCTAGATTTAATGAGTTGACTATTTCAAAAAAACGTTCTTTGCCTAACTGTGTTATACTTACTTTACAAAATTTATTATTAAAATCAAGTCTCACTAAACCCTTAAAGTACATTTTAATTAAGTATATGATTAAGGTATTAAGATCATGTTTAACTAAAGGTCTTAATTTATAAGAAAGATTGAGTAAACTCATACCACTTAATTCATTACATATAGTTAATACAGCTACAATATAATCTTCAAGGGAGACTTTACCCATCTCTGATTTAGTGATGCTTCATCCCATAATTACCTATTAATTCAACCAGTATTAACATCGTAAAAATAGTAAATTAATAACTCTCAACTTTAGCTTTGTCGGAAAGAAGTATACTATTTCCACTTATATCTTCGAGAATAATTGTTAAGTTGTACTTGCCATTAATCGCATCATCTATTTTTTTAGCTATTTCTAGACATTTTAACTTACTCTCATCAGACTCTAGAACCACCTCAGTTTTTAATATAAGGTCTTTAATCCAGCTTAATAACCCTTCAACATTTGTAACCATAATTTGGCTCTTTTGACATGGTTCAACAACGACATTAAGCTCAGGAATACTGACAGTGCATGTTTCTGACTTAATAACTCTTGCAAAAAGATCATCTTTACTTTCAATTCTAAAGACTACACGTTTTGGATTAGATGATCTAAATGATGTAATGGAGATGTCTTTATAGCCGCATGATGAACAAGAAATGATCATTATAAGTATTTCACCATAGTTTGGAGTATCGTAAGGAAGTATGGTAACATTCACAGGCTCGCGGCAAATTGGACATTCAATTTTATAGCTATTCTTATCCATCGAGGACGCCACATATAGCAAAAATGGAATGATTTATAAATTTAATAAGTGAAGATTTATGATATTTAGATAGTCATATAGAAATAGTCACATTATATGGAGGAGTTAAATTAAATTAGTTAAATCATGATTATTTTAATGATGTGACTTCCATAAGATGCGTAATTTCACTTTGTATATTCCGTTCTTCTATTTTTTAATAAAAACTATGTACTTAAATAATTGTTATGATTTTGATGGTAGCTCTAACCCTCCTAATGAATATTAATATGTCAATTGTTAGCAGCATCGAATGTCATCATGTATACGATCTTTCTCAAATATATAAGCACCATAAACAACTAAGATAGATGAGATCCCCCAACAATTTTAAATGTAGAATCGCTATAAATAAAGAGAGAATCCCAGATAAAGCTTAAGTTTACAAGGCGTTGATAGTTTACTTTAAAAGACATTACTATTATGAAGTCTTAGAATTGTCAACAAACATGCCTACGAGCTGAAATAGGGTAATTCATGAATTTATAAATCCAGAAAACTAATCTGATTATTAAGATAATAATGTGAAGTTTAGAAAAGAATTTTTTAAAGATAAGTGCGAATCAGACAGAACATTAATACTAGCAATAATGTCTAGATTGCTAAAGAGTGTTAAGGTCTGTAGAGTCTAGGAAAGTTTTGAAAGCTATGGAGGAAACTGAATATAGCTCGAAATATATTAAAGATGATTAGCTTTCTGTGTAATTTTCTCTGAAAACTAATCTAGAATATTCTTATTATCTAGTATCTAAGGAATGGATGAATACGTAGCTTAAGCATTCCAATAATACAGAAAACTAATAAACGAAGAAACCATAAAAGAACCATTAAAAATAAAACATAGTATCAATAACATTATATAGAAGCTAATATCATATAGCTTAAGAAAGCTTTTGGAAACATAATATAAAGTAGCTAGCAAAAACATTCAACTTAGCACCTCAATTTACTGATGATTTGTGATTTTGATTTTGATAATTTAAGTTAAAGCTTAATAGAGAGTTTTATAATTATCAAGCGTTTTACTACCACTGTTTTGATTATACTTCAAGATTACAGATTTAAAAATTATTAAATTTGTGATTTTGATTAAAGGAAGATTAGAGCAAAATATATAAGTTATAGTTCACTAATAACTACAGTGATGCATGTTGGCAATGCTGAAAAAAAGAACATTGGAAGAGAACATTATTGAATTGATGAATCAAATATTTAATGAGATTTTACGGATACGGTCGGCCCAAAGAGTAGTAGATGATAAGATTTCATACATAGAGTCGGATATCAACAGAATAAAAACAGATATACGATATATCGCAACTCATATTGAGGAAATTTATGAGAGAATCGCTTCAGAATTTAAAGTCCAATCATCAACTAATGTTGAAAATGGATATAGGGAAAGAGAGGTATTAAAAAATACCATCAAAGGGTATGAAAAAGAAGTTGATATTAAAAAGAAAGAAGTATTTAAGTTAAATAAGACCGATAAATTAATATTGAAAACGCTTACTGAAAAGCCTGAATTAGGAAAACTTGGAGCATCAAAGATAGCTTTAGCTATTGGAAAAGGAAGGGAACATACTACAAGAAGATTAAAGGTGCTGACTGATATGGGATACTTAGCTAGAGATGAAACAAAATGGCCTTATGAATATAAGGTATCTGAGAGTAAAGCTGAAGAAATTATGAGAATAATACGATTTTAAAACATAAATTATCTTAAAGCTTTATGACTTAACTTAATCTCATAAATTCATCTATCTTAATGATACTACTTGTTGTAATAGACTATCTTTTAGACAATATCTAAAACTACCTCTGCGGCCCTTACGTTCCAAGACTCCTTCATGATATAATCTCATCAAGTATGTAGATGCTGTGCTAAATTTTATTCTAGTACCATAACATTCAAGAAAAACATTACATAAATCCCTGCTATTAAACCAGGAACCTGTTAGCCTACTTTTAATAACTTCTAATACTTTTTCACGTAGTGACTGATTATCCTTTAGTTTGGCATTTTCTATACTAATATCACTGTAAGATGTGCTGACCTCATTATTAATATTAGCAAATTCAAGCAATATTGAGTATATTTTTAGGGCTAAATTATGGTTGCTAGTAGATATTATAAACTTATCACCATTTGGATTTGTAATTTCAATTTTCCATTTTTGGATCATAGAGACTCTTTCCAGTTAATTTTTTCTATCACCTACTTATTAACTCATCTATTTAATGTAAATTATAAATAAATGTTATTCAGAAATTACTTTTAGAAAATATAAAAAAGGTAATTTACAAATTTCACATTCATATACAAGATATGGGGTAATCAACGTATACTTTTTTTTCTTTTTACAATCGCTCCAGTGGAAATTGAGGGGGGACAATATAGATTTACAGTGAATTGCTGTGAAAATAAAGGGATTCTTACTATTTCATTCTCAGCTCGCAAAAAATTTCGCATAGTGTATCTTTACTATTAACTTCCTAGTCATATTTCTAATTATTTTAGCTATTAAGACTCAAAAGTTAAGCTTTGTTACATGCAACTGTTGAAGGAGGCTGTAGATGTGTGTAAGATTTCCTTTATTTATAGCTTACATTAATAAGATGTTTAACCATTATATGATGGAGTGAAGCCTATGGGAGTTGTTGGATTCAGTATATGGTTAGATGGGTAGGGGGTATGCTGGAGGGGATGGTGTTCAGGCAGTATGAGGTAAATAACATATGATGTGGGATGTTGAGGTCAGCTGTAGAGGAATTCTCACAGCTTAACAATTAGGAGAACCATAATAAAATATGAAATCCATAATGCTTCAACAATCATAACATCCACATACATAATAACATACATGAAGCAAAATTATGAAAGAATTAAATATTCTGAAAACACCTCAAATTAAACTAGATGATTTAAAATAATTTATCTGAAGTCACATGAAGTCAAATTAGGTCATAATCATACTGAAAAAGTCATGATCACCATTCAGTGGATTTAAAAATTTAAGGTTAACTTTTTTTGGTTTTAGATACCTAGGTAATAAAATATCAAATGCATACTAGTAGTAATTATTTTTCTACATAGTACTCCATGTACTATTGAAGGTTTAATATAACCTTAATACTGTATACTTTAGGTTATTCATCTTAGATAATTCACTAATCAATAGACTATTTTCAATATAGTATACTATAACCTTTTCATTATTTTAAAAATATTTATGTTAAAGTGGCTAAAATTATTCATTATGGAGGAAGAACTAAATAAGGAATATGTGCTCAGAAAACTTCAAGAACTAGGAACAACCATAGTAGCACAGATTGAAAGCGGAACTTTTCCTAAAATACCTATTCCAAGTCGGAATGTTAATAACATCGTATATGATGAAAAATTAAGACAATATGTACTTGGTCCTCAGAAAGTAATAAGGAGTGCTGGTAACATTAGACTTATTAAAGCTTTTACACAACTTATATGGACAGCATGGTTCTCATCAAGATTATTAAAAGATGGAAAAAGTTTTACTTTAAGAGAACTATATTATCAATCAAAGAATTTTCCAATTCTTGATTTTGAAGAGCAGAAAGAATCCGATGAAATTGTAACCGATCTTGAAGCATTACTTGGAATACCTCGTGAGGAATTTGGACTTACTCCTAAGGAAAATAGCAAAATCTTTGGAGATATTGACATTGAGTATAGAGTGCCTGCTAGATTTAAAGGTAAAATTGAGAACCTAATGACGTCACCTGATGGGAAAGCTATAGGTATGTCCATAGCGACGGCGAAATTCTTAAATTGTAGAGCAAAAATGGTTATGGCTATTGAAAAAGATGGAATATTTAGAAGATTTATTGAAGAAGAAGCTTATGAAAAATTTAAGGCAATACTCATCGACACTGCCGGTCAAGCTCCACGTTTTGCTAGACTTTTAATACGGAGATTAAATCAGGAACTTAAACTACCAGTATACATTCTTACAGATGCGGATCCTTGGGGAGTACATATTGCAGGAGTTATTATTTCAGGCTCTGCAAATGCTGCTCATATCAAAGGACTTGTCACTCCAGAGGCAAAATGGATTGGATTATGGGCTACAGACATTAAAAAATATAAATTACCAACACTTCCTATGAAAGATCGGGATTTAAAACGACTTGAAGAATTAATGCAAGATAAAAGATACTCTTCTGATTTTTGGAAAAACCAGTTAAGAGAATTCAAAGAATTAAAAAGAAAAGCTGAGTTAGAAAGTTTAAGTAAATATAGCTTATCTTTTATTGTTGATGAATACATACCTGATAAATTAAAAAGAATTGATTAATATGCACACCCCACTTTTTCCACTGAAAAATATAATTAGGTTATTAGTTTATTACTGAGGTTAAAGCTAATATGTTATTGTAAATATATTTATAATAACAGAAAAATCTCTAAATATACTTAATATTTCCAGTAGAAAAATAGGGGTGTATCTCAACTTTGAGATTACTAATTCTTAACAAGACGTAGATAATGGACGGAAGTTATTTTAATCTTATCATAAATATCATTAACATCTTAGGTTCATAAATTTAAATTATCAATATACAGATATTTCTAATCCTTAATAGTCTCTATTGTTATCGTTATCTTAAGTCTTCATATAGTCATATAAGACCATATCCTATTCCTAGAGTTTACTTAAGACTAAACTTAATAGTATCCATAAGTTAACCCAAACTTAAATATACTTTATGAATACTACTATATATTGGGGATTCTTTGTCTGATAAACTTTCATTAATATTTAAGAAAGCTTTAGCATCCAGAATATTTAAAAACAGAGAAATTCTAAGACCTGATTATATTCCTGATGAACTTCCTCATCGAGACGACCAAATTATAAAGCTTGCTGAAATACTAGCTCCTGCTTTAAAGGGATATCGTCCATCCAATGTATTCATTTATGGTAAACCGGGAACAGGTAAAACTGCTGTTACTAGATATGTTCTAAGGAGACTTATTTCTGAAGCTATGAGTATTAACTCTATCGTTAAAGATATTTATGTTAATTGCCGTGATCGCTACACCAACTATAGTATTCTTGAAGGTATTTGTTTAGGGTTGGGAAAGGAGGTTCCCTTTACAGGTTTAAGTATTCCTGAACTCTTTAGACGTACTCTTCTTGCATTAGAGTCTACTGAAGGTCTGGTAATTCTTGTTCTTGATGAAGTCGATTCGCTTATTAAAAAAAGTGGTGATGATATTCTATATCAACTAACAAGAACCAATACTAATCTTCATAAAAGTAAGCTTAGTATTATTGGAATAACAAATGATTTAAAATTCATGGAATACTTAGATTCAAGAATTCGTTCAGGACTTGGTGAAGAAGAGATCTTATTTCCTCCTTATAATGCTATGGAACTTGAAGATATTCTAGGTAGAAGGGCTCTTTCTGCTTTCTATGAAGGTGTTCTAAGTCCTTCTGTAATACCATTATGCGCTGCTTTAGCTGCTAGAGATTATGGTGATTGTAGAAGAGCCCTAGATCTTCTTAGAATTTCTGGTGAAATCGCTGAAAGGGAAAACTCCCCTATTGTTAAGGAAGAACATGTAAGAATGGCTCAAATTGAAAGTGAACATGATAAAGTAGTTGAAGGTATTGCTACACTTCCATTACACGCAAAACTTGTACTAATAGCAATATACCTTATTGAAAAATCAAAGGGAAATGGAACAATAACTACTGGTGAAGTTTACAACGTCTATAAGAATCTATGTAGGAAGATATCTTTTGATTCTGTAACACAGCGTAGAGTTAGCGACTTAATTAACGAACTCGATACCCTTGGCTTAATAAACTCGAAACTAGTAAGCATGGGCCGTTATGGAAGAACCAAAATTATTAAGCTTGCTGTTGAGGAACGATCATTAAAAGAAGCATTAAAAGATGATGCTAGACTACAAAATATAATAAGCTAACTCAATTATGCGAAACTTTTAGTAAGTATTCTTAAAGGACTGCTTAAATCAATAAGTATTGCCTTTCCGATTGTTGGAATTATCCCTATCATTTTTTGATAGGAACTTACATCTTGCCATGCACTACAGGATATTAAGGAAGTATTCCTGTATATCGCATAATCAAATACATGTACGTGACCTGTTACAAACACATCTGGCACATCATCTATAACGAGCAAATCTTCTTTTAATGGAAGTATAGGTGTCTTTTGGCCATATATTGGCGCTAAATGCCTCATTTTTAGTATTCCCTTTAATGCTTTTGTGGGGTTGCTAAATGTTGCATTTGGTAATGTTGTAAGTAAATCATCAAGGCTTCTTCCATGCGATATTAAAAATAAAACATCATGAATAGATACCAGTACAGGATCGCTTAACATATGAATGTTTGGTTTTTCATAGAGTTGCTCAGCATAATCTTTAAAAATTGGTGGTGCTGGAAGACATGGCCTAGTCGCATCATGATTTCCAGGTATCATTATAATTTCTATCCACTCAGGAATTTCATCTATTAATTGGGAAGCTTTTTTATATTGCATGTATATATCCCTTATTTGTAATTCCTTCTCTTGTTCAGGATAAACTCCAACTCCATCTACTAAATCTCCAGCAAATATCACATACTTAATTCGATCTACCAGTTCCTGGTGATTATCATTTCCATTTTTAATCCAATCCAGCATTCTTCTAAAGAAAGTTTCTAGAAATAGTTTACTTCCTATATGTGTATCGCTAACTACTAATGCATATATTTTTTCTGTACTTCCATTACATTTTCTATCTAATGGTATATCTGGAAGAACTATATCTGTTGCGTAAAGTCTTCCATTCCATATCTTCCCCATAACACATATTACTGAATCAAGAGTTACATATTGCATCCTCATTTTTAAATCCTCAGAAGTTACTATTACTCTTATACTTGCATCCTCATCTTCAAGTTCAAATGTAATAACGTTTTTCCACTCTCTAATATCTGAGATTATTCCTATGACTCTAACTTCAGTTTGAGCTGTGTATGCATCAGAAATTCTCATTACTTGTATTCCATTTCTCACATATATTTGCCTTATTTTTTGCAATCTACTTCTAAAATATTTAATAAAATCATCAACATTACTTCTACAAGCCGCATTAGTTACACATTTTCTAACTTTAATGTTTGGACTAATTTCCTTTGCATACGGTCTTCTTAACTTTTTGGGTGTTACCTGTGTGATTGTGGTGTTTGTTACATGTAAATATTTTTTTAAAATATCTAAGGTCAATACTACAAGAGAATTATCGCTTTTCTTAATATTAGCTATTATATGCTCGACAACTTCTAAGGGCTTCTCTAATTTAATTAAGAAATCCAATGCTTCTGGTGCTAAGCATATACCTTCCATGATAAATCTTTCAGTAATTTTTTCAAGTTCCCCTTGCATGAATCCACCATAACATGTTCTAATTAACTAATAGAAATCTCTATAAACTTAAACATATATTAATTATGGTATATTTTTCTCCATAAATAAAACTTTAGTTAGATCATATAATTCATGATTTAAATTCAGGATTATATATGGAAAACTACAAAGTAATGCAGTCCATCACCTAATATCTTTACTTTAAAGTTGCTCTAAAATCGAGATTAAGGGTCCAAAATTTATAAATATTTTTAAAATCATAAGTGTATCATGTATGATGCTCTTCTTTTAGTAAAGTCTAGAATTTACAAAGTTTCATTAAGTGGTGAACTATAAAAATCTCCTAGTTAATTTTATTAAAAACGAGCCGGGGTCGCCTAGTAGGTAGGGCGGTGGCCTCGAGATCATCTTCATAATTAGGGTTGAACTAGTAAGCCACTGGTCATTATGACCACGTGGGTTCAAATCCCACCCCCGGCGTTTATTTTAGTTTTAAGTTTATTGCTGTTATGATATTTATGGACCGGGCGGGATTTGAACCCGCGGCCTCGGGTTAACAATATTAAACTCCCGCTTGCGAAGCAGGCGCTCGTTCCAAACTGAGCTACCGGCCCGTTATACTATTAACTCTAATTAATTTATTTTTTAACAAAAGTAAAACACTTATATTTAAACCTTAAAACAATGGGAAAGTATATTCTAAAATGGATTTTTACACTATGTCTAATCTAATTAGTGGAATTAGGGAAACTTAGTGTTTAATTTTAACTTACCTGAGGGTAAGGGTTATTAAACATATTTTAGGGATTATTCAAAGCTTTAGTTTAGAAGTTAATAAAGGCTTCTACTAGATTAATCTGTAAGAAGGATCTAACCTAGTCATTATCGAGAAGAAAAGTTAACTAAAGCTTTTATCTAAATCCCGTAGCCCTGTAGCTCTTATAAGAATTTATGTGAAAAATTATCCTTATCACATGGATTTCAAAACATATTTAATAAAACTTTAAAGTAAAGTTAATTATATCTCTAGACTTTAAGATTAAGAGTTACTGATACAAAACGTCTAAATGATAAATAGTCTTGCTAACGGATCTATTGGTTATGGGCCGGGTGGGATTTGAACCCACGGCCTTTCGGTTATCAGCCGAACGCTCATTGATCTAGTAGCTTACCAAGCTAAGCTACCGGCCCATTAAATAGATAATTTAAATTATTTATGCTTTGTGGCTTAATTTAAGTTCCTCCTTATTTATTTTATAGGCTATTGTTTAAGTGGCTTACTAGTGAGCTTATTGTAAAACCTTAAAGACTTTTGGTAATAAGTTTAGCGTGACAGTTTCTGAAACCTGGTATTCTTGAAATGGTCATGATTATGAGTTTAAGTCCATCAAGTTCGTTTATTTAATTAATCCTCAAATATTTTATTGACTATTCTTAAAGTTTATGGAAGGTAAGTTTACGGATAAGAATTCGTAAGAGAAAACCTTATAATATTCTCTTAATTTAATCTATCTAGTCTAGAGGTGACTGTATGTCTGAGGATAAAATTCAGCAGGTAATTACAATTCTTCAAAGTATAGTTGAAGATAGAGGTATTCCTAGAAATATTCGTAGAGCTGCCAGTGACGCAGTAAAATTGCTTGAAAATAAGTCTTATACGCCAGCTGTAAGAGCTGCAAATGCTTTATCTATTTTAGATGAATGCTCACAAGATACTAATATGCCTCTATTTGCAAGAACTAAAATATGGAGAGCTGTTACTTATCTTGAACAAATAAGAGATTTAATGTAAGCTCCTATGCATTCCTGCTAGAATACTGTAATTTTATTTTCTATTCGACAGTTAATATGCTATTGGCTTCTATTATAGATGTTATTCAAAATTCGAATATAGTGATAACAGATAGATCTGTGGTATTTAAAGAGGTTGAAGATGAGCTATAGGAGAAGATGAAGTCCTTTCTGCTGCTGAGAAACTAGTAGGAGGTAAGGATAGATTTAGGAAGTCGAAGACAATGACATGGAATCCAAAATACACTAGAAGATAAGAAATTGCAGAAAAAAGAGGAACAAGGTTGAATACTAGAGGATGAGGGGAATACGGTATTCTATAGAGAGTTAGAGTAAATTCATAGAGAAATTTCTCTTATATTGGTAATCTCGGCTTGTGAATTTAGACTACAATTAATCATTATTATTATGGATTTATTATATTTCCTATGAGTTCTCCCACTTTAATCCTTCTGTTTACTAATGTTTTGTTTAGCATTATAGATGTGGCAATTTACAAGTTTGGCTTTGATTATGGTATTTCGCATAACTCTTTCTATTGTTTCGGGCGTGTCCAAATATCTATAAACTTTTCGCAATTTTTATAAGTAATCTGATTTAGAACTGATAAGCTGCTAAATAGTAGTTGGGCACGCCCCTATTGTTTCTTTGAGTATATGTTTTGGTTAATCTGCTTGAGTTTTAAGTATGAAGGGGATTACAAGCTCAACATAAACAAGCAAAATACATAACATGGAAAACAATAGTGGAGAACCCTAGTGGATACTATAGTCAAACAATACTCATTATAGTTAAGCTTAAATAATGTTAAAGGATACGGAAAATTGTTCCCTATGACAACTACATCATTGGTATATATGCTGAAAAGTATTAAGGAAATTGAGTCCTCGCTTATTAATGATTTAGATAAAACAAAAATGGAAGCCAATAAAAAGATTGAGCAAGCTATGGAAGAAGCTAAGAAAATAATGGATGATACGATGCAGAGGATAGAGACTGAGAGAAAAGAGATTCAAAGAAGATCTGAAATTGAGATCAGAAATAAATTAATCGAAATAGATGCAACAGTGCAAAAAATATTAAATGAAATCGAGGAAAAAGCAAAATCTAATAGAGATGCAGCAATAAATTTTATTCTAAAATACATTTTCGGTGAAACTAATGTTTAAAGATATGTCTGAGAGCAGGATTAGAAAGATATGCTCTTATATTCAAGAAGAACTAAATAAACAACGCCACAAGATCATGTTGGATGCTGAAGAAAAAGCGCAAAAAATAATCTCTGAGGCTATTACCAATGCTAAATCTTTATACCTAGAAAAAGTAAATGAGATTAAGGGTGAATTTGATAAAATTAAAAATAAAAGTATTGCTGAAGCTGAATTTAATGCTAAACAAAAAATATTAAAACAGAAAAATGATTTAATTTGCTCGATATTTAATGATGTGCTCAATAAGTTAAAACAGTATATGACGACAGATGCTTATGTGAAATTTCTTGAAAAATCTCTAATAGAAGTAGCATTAAGTATTAGATCCGGAGAAGTGGAGATATTATTGTGCGATTCTGATACTATGACCTCAGAAAGCATGATAAAGTCTATTGAAGAAAAGGTAAATCATAAACTTAATGCTAACATTTCTTTTAGAATTTCACAAGAAAGAATTAAAGCAACAGGAGGCTTTATAGCAAGATACGCTAATGGAAAAATAAGTTATGACTATACGTTTGAGACCATATTAGACAAGATTAAAGAACCTCTAAGGCCAGTAGTAAGTAAGATTCTTTTTGGGTGAGATCAATGAAAATAGTTGCAATATGCTCTGAGTGGAGTGGTGATATTTTCTTAATGGCCGGAATAAAAGATACATTAATTGTAAAGTCTCCTTTAGAGGTAAAGCAAGCTATAAGTAACCAGCTAAAAACAAAAGATGTAGGGATAATTCTTATTGATGAAGTCTTCACGCCATATGTAAAAGATATAATTAAAGAAAGAACTAAAGATTATTTCCCTTTAATCATTACAATTCCTACAATCAAATCTGAAAGAAAAATGGATGTTATAAAGGAGATTGTGAAATCAACGATAGGATTTGAGGTTTCATTAATAGTTTAAATGAGTGCGATAACTTAAAATGTCAAACACAATTTTATTTAAAAAAGTTTATTTATATGCAATATTTTCTCAAATGGTCGAGGCTCATGGCTAATATAGTTAAAATTGCTGGGCCGGTTGTAACTGCAAATGGAATGTTTGGATGCCAAATGTACGAAGTTGTTAAAGTTGGTGATGAGAAACTTATTGGTGAGATAATTCGTATTCAGGGCGATAAAGCTGTTATACAGGTATATGAGGAAACATCTGGATTGAAACCAGGCGAACCTGTAGAACCAACAGGTAGCCTATTATCTGTTGAACTTGGTCCCGGTTTAATCGGCCAAATTTACGATGGAATACAACGACCTCTACCGGAGATAAGGAATAAGATTGGCGATTTTATTAGAAGAGGTGTTTCAGCATATCCTCTTCCTAGAAATATTTATTGGCCTTTCACTCCTAAAATTAAAAAAAATGAAAAAATTGAAGCTGGAGATGTGATAGCTGTAGTTAAAGAAACCGAACTACTGGAGCATTATATCCTCGTTCCACCCGGCATTCATGGAAGGCTAGTTTATATAGCTCCAGAAGGCGAGTATAAAGTAGACACCACTATAGCGATAGTTGAAACGAATGAAGAAAAAGTAGAACTAAAACTTTTTCATAGGTGGCCTGTTAGAGTTCCTAGACCATTTAAAAGTAAGCTTCCTCCAACAGTCCCACTCCTAACTGGACAAAGAATAATAGATACTTTATTTCCAATAGCCAAAGGGGGAACGGCAGCTATACCTGGTGGATTTGGAACCGGAAAAACTGTTATGCAACATCAGTTGGCAAAATGGGCTGATGCAAACGTGATAGTGTATGTTGGTTGTGGAGAACGTGGAAATGAAATGACTGAAGTTTTAGAAAGTTTTCCTGAGCTTAAGGATCCTAGAACAGGTCGCCCATTAATGGAAAGAACAGTTCTTATTGCTAATACATCAAATATGCCTGTAGCAGCTCGTGAAGCAAGCATTTACACGGGAATAACAATAGCAGAATACTATAGAGACATGGGCTATGATGTGGCTTTAATGGCAGATTCCACATCTAGATGGGCTGAGGCTCTAAGAGAAATTTCTGGAAGGCTTGAGGAAATGCCCGGTGAAGAAGGTTTTCCGCCGTATCTAGGTGCAAGATTAGCTGAGTTTTATGAAAGAGCTGGAAGAGTAATTACTTTAGGTAGAGATTATAGAGTTGGATCTGTTTCTATCATTGGAGCAGTCTCACCTCCTGGAGGTGATTTTTCAGAGCCTGTTGTTCAGTCAACATTACGCGTCGTCAAGGTTTTTTGGGCTCTTGATACAGCACTGGCGTATCGTAGACATTTTCCAGCAATAAACTGGCTTTTATCTTATTCATTGTATAATGAAACTTTAGATCCATGGTTTAAATCTAATGTAGCACAAGAATGGCCGAAATTAAGAGCTGAAGCGATGTCACTACTTCAGAAAGAGGATGAGTTAAAAGAAATTGTTAGACTTGTAGGTCCTGATGCATTACCGGAAAAAGATAAGCTAGTACTTGAGATATCAAGAATGATAAGGGAAGATTACTTAATGCAACATGCTTACCATCCAGTTGATTCTTTTTGTTCATTACAGAAAATGTATTGGATGTTAAGAACAATACTACTATTCTATAAGTATGCAAGTGACGCACTTGCAAGGGGTATTCCATTCTCTAAGATCATTAATCTTCCACTTCGTGATGATATTGCAAGGCTGAAAATAGTGCCAAGTGAAAAGATACAAGCTATATGTGAAGAAATTAAAAATAAAATCGAAAATGAATTCACTCAACTTTATAAAGGGGCTGAAGGTTAATGATAAGATCATCCCTACTAAAGAAATCCATTTCCTATAGAACTATTAGTGAAATATCTGGACCAATACTAATAGTTAGAAACGTATTTGATGCTGCATATGGTGAAATCGTTGAGATAGAAACGGGTTCTGGTGAAAAGAGAACCGGAACTGTGCTTGAAACTGGGGAGGGTTATGCTGTTGTCCAAGTTTTTGAGGGTACAAGAGGACTTGATATAAAGACATCTTCTGTAAGGTTTCTTGGGGAAACAGTAAAAATCCCAGTTTCAAATGATGTGTTGGGGAGGATATTTGATGGTAAAGGTAGAATAATTGATGGCGGGCCCCCAATAATTGCTGATGAGTACTTAGACATTCATGGCGCACCAATAAATCCATCAGCTAGAGCCTATCCGCGTGAATTTATAGAAACTGGAATTTCAGCTATTGATGGTATGAATACTCTTTCACGTGGACAGAAGCTACCGCTATTTACAGGCTCAGGGCTACCACATAATTTGCTAGCTGCCCAGATTGTTAGACAAGCAAAAGTATTAGGTAAAGAAGAAAGCTTTGCTGTTGTTTTCGCCGCTATAGGTGTTACTGCCGAAGAAGCTATGTTCTTTATGAATAACTTCAAAGAGTACGGCGCTCTCGAAAGAACTACAGCATTTATTAATCTTGCTAATGCTCCGGCTATTGAACGTCTTCTAACACCAAAGTTAGCGCTTACAGTGGCTGAATATTTAGCGTTTAAACAAGATATGCATGTTTTAGTTATTATATCTGATATGCTAAACTATGGCGAGGCCCTGAGAGAGATATCAGCGGCAAGAAATGAAGTTCCAGGTCGAAGAGGCTACCCAGGCTACTTATATACAGATTTAGCTATGAATTATGAACGAGCAGGTAGAATTATAAATAGAAAAGGCTCAATAACATTAATGCCTATAGTTACAATGCCTGGAGACGATATAACTCATCCTGTAATCGATTTAACAGGCTATATTACGGAAGGTCAAATAATTCTAAGTAGGGCTCTTCATAGAAAGGGCATCTATCCTCCAATTGATGTTTTACCTTCACTTTCACGTTTAATGAAAGAAGCAATTGGTCATGGAAGAACTAGAGAAGACCATAGATACATAAGTGATCAAGCATATTATGCATATGCAGAGGGTATAGATAATAGAGGTCTTGCAGCAGTTATTGGTGAAGAGGCATTAAGTGAAAGAGATAAATTATACCTAAAATTTGCAGATAGATTTGAAAGAGAATTTGTAAATCAAGGTTTATATGAAGATAGACCTATTGAAAAAACTTTAGATTTACTATGGAGCTTGATAGCAGATCTTCCAGAGGGAGAGCTTAAACGCATAGACCCTGAAATAATAAGAAAATATCATCCAAAATATAGATCTAAATAAAATAATTCTAGTTAGATTTAAATGTCATCATTAACATATAAACCAACAAGAATGGAATTAATTGGAATGCGTAAGCGTCTAAAGCTTGCAAGAAGAGCGCATGATCTACTTCGAGAAAAACAGGATGCCCTAATGATGGAATTTTTAAGCATAATTCAAAAATACTTAGATCTAAGAAGACAGATTGATGCTCTTCTTCAAAAGACACTTAAATCAATAATGAAAGCTAAAATGAGTCTTGGCATTAAAAATTTCTATGAAATAGTTTATTTCTCTAATTTTAATGTAGAGGCCAAAATAAGACTTAGAAATGTGATGGGGGTTTATACACCAGTAATTGAACTTATAAAATCTCAAACCACACAAATACCGTACAGCATTCATTACTCATCCCCTACATTTGATGAAGCGCAAGCTCTGGCTAGTGATACATTATCAGCTGTTCTTAAAATGGCTGAAGTAGAGTCAGCTTTAAAAGCTCTGGCTGAGGAAATCAAATCAGTTAAAAGAAGAGTCAATGCGCTTGAGTATGTAGTAATCCCTAGAATTGAAAGAATAGTAAAGAACATCGAACAATACTTAAGTGAAAGAGAACGTGAAGATATTTTCAGAATAAAAAGATTAATATCTATAAGATCTAAATCTACTACTACCTAGATTTCAATAATAATATCGCTCGTGCAAGATCTCCTTTCGTTTCAATAAGAGCTTTTCTCGCCTCTTCAAATGTCACTCCAGCTTGATAAGCTACAAGTCTTATATCTTCATCAGGTATTATTTCCTCTTTATTTTCCAGTAATTTTTCAGAGATATCGCCGGATATCTGGTAGAATCTTTCACTTCCATAGCTCATTAGAGTAACATGGGGATTCTGTATAATTAACTCTTTATCATCAAACTTTAAAATAACCTCTCTTACTCCACTAACCTCTTCAATATTTAATCCAACTTTTTGAGCAAGTCTTTTCGCCTCTCTTATACTAAATCTTGGCATGATAGTAATATAAAAAGAAGTTTATTTTAAATTTTTTCATTATCAAAAAGGTTATAATCATTACTGGTTATTTAATATATGTGATGAGTAGAACTTTATATGTGCTCGTTATTAGTTATTGCTGGATAGATATTCTAGATATAGCTCATATAATATTGCCTGGATGAGTAAATCAATACTATTATATGAGATGTTAAACTAACTAAAGAACGTCTCGATTTAGTTTTATGTTCATTATTAACCTATACAAGGCCTTGCAATAAGTTCTTTATAAGTTTTTCATTGTATTTATTATAGTCTAAATTTGTAAGTTTCTTCAGATATTTAATAGCTGGTTTTCCAAGTTAAAACTCAACCCTCCATTAAATTCTTACTTTTACTTCGTCTTTGAAATTCTTCGTTTATTAACTCTTTAATAGCGAATCTTACACATTCTCCTCTACTCATAAATACTGAATTTTCTACTAGTTTATCGAGATACTCTACATATAGTCGTGGGAGTCTAACAGTAATTATTACAGTATCTTTTTTACTTTTACCATTCAAGTTCTATCCCAATTTATATTGGGCATTAGAGTTTTTTAAAGTATGTATTCTTAACGTATTCTCTTAGTATAGAATAAAATCGATGTGGTATTCTTTAGTTAATTTAACACATCATATAATAGTGTTACAACTAAACTAACCTTATTATGTAAGATGCGCTTTATGTAGTAAAAATAGACATAATAACTTGAAGAATTACAACTGCATCTCTCCCATATATTAATTCTGTAAATAGAATATATCCACCGGGCAATTTGCCTTAACTTTGTCAAGCCTTTAATAGGAGTTTCTGTGGAAAGACGTAAGAAATTATTTGATTCCTTAATTTGTAAATTCGATAACTTTATGGCTCATTTCGGTAATTGTTACTTTTCAATTTAGGTTGTTAGATTAGGAATAATGCTAGGGCTCTTTATCTTATTAATGGATAGAATTGTAGTATTTGAGATTAGGCTGCATACTAATTACTTTATAACTTGGGCATGTGGTATTCCACCAATGAATATTACAGATTCTCTTGATATTAATCCTTCATTAATTGCAGCACCAACTATTTTTTCTCCAACGATGTTAGCGATTGTTGCCTTCTTTAGTCTTTCTAATCCATACTTTAATGAAGCTTTAGTATTACCGTAAAAAGAATCTCTAATATCTATCGTTAACTTACCTTCACTAAATTTTTTACCAAGAAGTTCGGAATCACATATTGCAACAATAAGTTCTATCCCTATTTTCCACTCTTTAATGTAAATTTCAGCTTGGTCTTTATCTTCTATTTTAAAATTGTTAAGCATAAGACTCCTTACATTACAACTATATATACTTAATTTATAATTAGTGCGTCTTGTAAACCTAAGCTTTACCTAGAAGTTAATCAGCAAGCTTAAGTTTACAGAGCTAATTACTGTCTCTGTAAATTTAAGTATGGCTATCTTAAGCTTTCATGTTCTTAAGAGGCAAATACTTCCTCATCTACCTTAGATGATTCCTAAACTTAATCAGACAATCTCGAAAACTAGAAACGCATAGACCTAAATACCAGTCTTATAGGCTTTAGGTACCTCTATTACTTACGCAACTTAATTTAAAGCATGAAGTTGAAGAATTAATTTATGTATTTAGTAGTTTATGGTAATTAGGCATAACGTTTTTACCGGCAAGTTCGGAGGCAAACTTTGCTATATATGGTAGGTACCTTTCTAATACTGATAAGCGGCGTTTTTTTATCTCCATTTTTGCTTTACGTACCAAATATGTTCTTAATCGTTTACCGCAGTTTTTTAAAGCCCATTCAATTTCATATTCAATTTCAGGTCTGTCAGCAATATATTCTTTACCTATCGTCTTATATGGTATTTTTGTTGAACATATATGTATAAAAAATGCTACAGGATCTTTTTCTATATCCACCTTATATCGCCACCATTTTATTTTCTTAACGACCTTCATAGAGACATCGTTGTAAGCATCATAAAGAAGTGGAATCTTGTTTGCAAATCTAAATAAATTTACATCTCCAGGACTCTGGGGGGGATTTATATTGCCACCATATGCTATTGCAGCTTCGACTATGAAAGGATGCCCTTCATAAACCGAAGGAGGTCTAGTAACTGCTGCAACAAATTCTGGATTAAACTCTTTCCTAATACCTTTAATTAGTAAATCCGCACCTATTGTAGATAGGCATTGAGCGTCTGGGGGAAGGAAAGATTTGTAATTTCTCATTGCTTGACTTAAATGTAGTATCTCATCAGGAGTTAAACTCTTAGGTAAACGGCTAGGGTCTATGTTTACATATTTAAGAAATTTCATAGCTGTTCTTTTACCAACTCTATGAAAATGTTTTTGTAAAAATTCAATCATAGATTTTGCTTTAGTTTCATTTATAAGTCTATTCAAAGTTTCCATATCAACTCCGTTTGGATGTGGTAGTATTTCAAGAGGAGGTTTAGGTAGGATTTTTGTCGATCTATTAAATAGGTATAGAACGCCATCAGGATCTATGAATGTTAAATTTAGGTAAGGAAGTATTGTTGCTGTTAACTTAAGGTATTCTATAATCCTTTGCTTTGCTCTTACGTAATCCCCCTCAAATCTAAATTCAATAATAGTTCCATGGCTATGAGATGGATTTGGAAATGATCTTTTACTTTTAATTATAGGTTTATTGTTTTGGATATCGATCATTAATTTGAACAGATACCAGTCATCAACTCCAGTACTTGATATAATTGTGACTGGAAAATGAGTTGTTATTTGTCCATAAAGTATTGCCATTTTACCACCCATTCCGAATGTTCCTCTCGTCTGTCTTAGTACATACTTGCTTGAGTATAATATTTGACCAAATGCCGGTGGAATATGATCAAAGGGAATGCCGCAACCATTATCTTGAACATGTATTTCATATACATTAAGAGATTTAGGAATTTTTCTCAGACGAATAAATATTTCAGGAATTATTTTATGAGTTTCACATGCATCCAAACTATTTTCAACAAGTTCCCTGATAATCATATATGTAGCTTTAACTGGATTATCGAATCCAGCAATTTCCCTATTTTTGTAAAAAAAATCTGCTGGGGAGATCGACTTGAATTTTTCGTTAGACATGTTTATCACATTAACATGCAAGCTTTACGTTTAATGAATTTATATACACTTCCATGCTCAGCTCCATTAATTAACTTAATTATAGCATCCCTCGCTAGCATCGCATTTTCATACTTGCCTATAACGACTATAGTATTACTTATATCGTCTATAGCAATAAATGTTTTTGTTAACTCTTCTATATTTCTTTTACTCTTACCATTTTCACCTATAATCCGGCCTTTAATTCGCTTTAAGTTTTTAATTGTAGGAGCTTGATCACTTATACTTATAAATAAAGCAATATAATCATCTTCGATAAGCTTTAAAGCCTGATCTGGGTTTAATCCATATCCTATAGCAGCAACTATGTCTCTTGCCTTTAAAATAGAGCTACAGTTGAAACTACTTTCAATTATAATGCTTCCTACATCACTCTCATCAGATAAGACATTAATTTTTACATTCAATAGTTTTTCAATAACTTCTTTTACCCTTCCTTTCTCACTTAGCAGTATACGTATTCTCTCTCTAGGTATGCTCAAATATATTTTATTATATGTCATTATAGTATATATTTCATAAATATTATTTAAATCTAAGTTGTTTACTTTATAACTTAGCTGTATTTCACATAGATTTTTATACTTCTCTCTACTTTATGTAAAGAGAAAGTATATTTAAGCGCTAATATTTCAATCTAGAATATGAAGTAGGCCTAGAAGCATAAAGTTTTTACTTAGCTTTCAGCTTAGTTTTTAAATCTTGTAAATCATCATACAACAATTGAGAACTAAGCTGTAAAGCTTCAACTATTAGCAATATCCATATTATAACCTAACTCCTTTAATTTTCTCACTTCATCCTTTTCATATCTATAAACGATATCCCCTCTGGACTCTGACTGAAAATCCCATGGGGTAACTAGGACTAAATCCCCCTCACTAATCCATATTTTCTTTTTCATACGTCCTGGAATTCGACAAATCCTTGTTTTTCCATCTATACATTTAACTTTTAATCTATCATATCCTAAAAGCTGCTCAACAACTCCTAAATACTCATTTTTTTCCGGAACTCTTACCTTTTGCGTTTTTTCATCCCTATTTCTAGACGTCATTTTCTCACTACTTTATTATAAAAATTCCTATTTAAGTTTTAAATATGATATAGACCTGATAGTCTAACATACTATACTTAATTTTCCCAATTTGTTAGCCACTTAAATTATTGTGTATTTCAGTATTATAGCTTGGCTAAAGCCTTTTCTAAAATCATTAGCTTCAAGATTTTTAATTCAACTAGCTTTGTGGCTTAATTTCGAATCTCGTAAATTTATACGTATAATAGAAACGGAGGAAATTCAATATTATTCCTTAATTCATACCGATTTAATATGAAGAGTACGATTATCGAGTATTAAGCCACAAAACTTTCAACTTAACTGATGCTGCTAATTCAATAAGACATTCTTGTACATGTCATGCAGCAATGTTAAAACTTAAATATGGTTAGTATATACTTAATTTTTATGTCTGGACTAGCATATGAACAGTTATTGGATAGAGCATTAAAACAAATACCTGATAAACAGCTTAAATATGAAAGATTTGAAATACCCAAGTCAGAGATAATTACGGAGGGAAATAAAACAATAATCACTAATTTTAAGGAAATATGCACAATACTAAATAGAGAGCCAAGGCACGTAGCTAAATTTATTATGAAAGAAGTAGGTTCAGCAGGAGATATCGATGATTTAAGATTAACTCTGCATGGTAAGTTTAGTAGACAAACAATAAATAAAGTTATAGAAGAATATACAAAGTTATATGTCATTTGTCCCATATGCGGTAAGGCAGATACATTTATTAAAAAAGAAGAAAGATTAACATATCTTGTATGTGGAGCTTGTGGTGCATCATCATCTTTAAGGCGTATTTAATCGAATTTCAGAATGCGCATGTTAAAATTCTAGTTTTATAGCATTAACTTAAGCGTATTTTTATCATTTCTATTGTGGGTATTGTATTTTCTATGAATTCTTTGCTTTAATTCTTCTATTTATCCATTCGTTTAGCATTATCATTTTAGAATCTGCGTATTCCTCGCAGCATTCATCCTTAATTCATGTAGTTATCGAATAGCTATCTATCCTTAACTGTATTATTCTCTCCATTAAATTTCTTCTTCTTAAAGCTTATTATATTTCATGTTTAAGTTAGACTCTGATGAAGTCTATAGTAACGAACATCAGTTGATATTGTTATTTAAGCTGAAATAGTCTTAATTTCCTCTTAATATACTGGCAGTATCAAAAGCATGTAAACAAGTATCTGAAATAGAGTTCAGTTACTATTAAGTAATATACAAGCCTTTCTAAAAACTTGATATAAGCCTATTATTTTACATTACATGAAAAAGATAGCAGATTACAGTAGTAAGCCTTAATATAGTTAATGTAAACTTAAGGTTAAGGCTTGCTTAGTCTGTCATTAACCTAAGAAATTTTTAATTCACGATTATGAATAAATATACTATGTAATTAATTGCTGTTAACAATATCCAATCTATAAATTGAGAAATTAATGAAGAAAAATTAAACCATAGAATCATTTTAGTAAAATTAAAATAAATTCACATGAAACATAGTTAAGTTGTAAAGCTTAATTTATTTTATTTGAACTATATTGACTTAGTAAATGAAAAGTAGGTTACATTAAATTTTTTACCGTATAACTCTAAAGCTCTTCCTTCTATTTTTCCATTGTTTATTGTTATATCCATGAAGGAAGGTATAAATGACGCGTAACCTCCAGACCAGACTCCAGTAGCAGAGCCGGGATTTAGTAGTAAGACCTTTCTATTATAAACTCTTCTTTCTCTTATGGAAAGTCTATGAGTATGTCCTGAAATAATTACGTCTAAGTCATTTTCAACAGCCTTATTTATAAGTTTTCTCTCATCACCTCTTGGATATATCTGGTCTCCATGTATAATCCCAATTTTAAATTCATCAATTTTAAACTTAATTTCTGCAGGTAGGTTTAAATCATCCATATTGCCAAGTACACAGTACGTTTTTGCTATACTCTCAAAGAAACTTAACATCTTAACACTTGTCAAGTCACCTGTGCATAAAACTAAATCGAAATTATAACTCCTCAAGTATTGCTCAATCTCCCAACTAATTTTCTCAGCTCTCTCAGGTATATGCGTATCTCCAATTATAAGCATCCTCATCATATAACCGTACACCACGCTATGTTCACATAGCGTTCGGTCCTATTAATTTTACCGTTAATGCCTTTATTCTTTTTATTTTTAATATACACATTTTTAATTATAGGTAATTTGAGTGTTTAATGCATTTGAGTCTCAGCGCTTCCAACCTTCTTCATTATTCATCAGTACTCAGCTAAATCTTCATGGACTCTATTACTTAAAGAATAATTAATCTTAAATATTTTTCTAAAACAACGTTTCTTTTCTAAATTATGTTATGAAGTGTTTGCTCCAGTTAAAAACGTTGCTGTTGAGCTTTTGCATGATTATGTAAAGAAAGACTCTTTAGTAAATAGTAGATACTGCGTCTTGGAATTCCAGTTTTACTTGATATTTCAGAGATACTATATCCAAGTCTACGTAGCTCCATGATTTTACTCTGATGAATATGTGTATATTTTGGTGGACGTCCTTTTTTCACAGTAATGGGCTTTACGACAACATTAACGGACTTTAGACTATTGATTATTCTTTTAGAAGTACTTAAATAAATGGATGGTGGAAGATATATTACCTTTAAGTTTGGCGCCTTATTTAGTAATTCTAAAATTATTGGAAGAGAAGGGCGTTTATTTATATAGATTGCTATAGTGTTGGCATTAACTTTTGATGTTATCATCCATAGTAAGTTTGTTACATCCTTCGCCTTGATTATAAGCGTATTTGAATCCATATCATAATGATATAATAAATGCATATAAAAATGATGTTCATGATGGAATAATACTGTAAACTTAAAGTATTCAGCTACACGTACTCTATTACGCACCACTTACATAATTAATTTTACAGTACTGATGAAGATACAAAGTATGTTTAACATTTCCTAATTACAATAATATTTTGCATAACTTTTTCTACTGTTTCTTTGAGTATTACATTATGGTTTATCTGCTTGAGGATGGAGGACTACAAATTCAACATAAGCAAACAGATGCCCAACATGGAAAAATTATTGTTTTAATTAAGTAATAGTTATACTAGCTTCAGTATTTCAGCAAGTTTATAATATTTACTCCTATAACGATCTAATATCGCTTGATTTATGATTTAACTATACATTATATGATCTATCATCCCTAATGCTGCAAACACATATTGACTCTTTTTATAAAGTAAGTTAGTTCTTTAACAGTCAAACTTTCATAATTTACTATGTATGCTATGTTATGCTTAACTATACATTAGCTTTTCTAGAAATAACTTTGCTCTTTCAGATTCGGCTCTGGGCACTACATTTAATTTAGATCTTTGCTCCTCTGTCAAGTATTTTTCAATCCCATAAATCTTAAGTCTTGTTAAAGCATTTATTACTGTTGCTATGTTTTCATTAAACATTTCTGATACATGACTAATATTAAGATTACTTGTTAAGTATATCAATGCTGCTGCTATAGCTGTTGATGGTATAATACCAAATGTACTATTACTCTCCTTTAGTAGTTTCTCCATAATTTCTTTTAGCACTACAGATTGCTGAGTTAATTTCCATTTACATATGCCTAGATTATTGACAATAGCGGCAATATCAGTCCACTCAAGTACTGATGTTAACTTTTTGATTTGATTGATAGATGGTCTTAGTATCATGTGTGGAAATGGACCTATTGATGTTAATTTCTCACGCTTTGTCTTCATAAGTAGGAACAAAGATATGTCATAAGAAATTAAATATACTGGAAGTTTTTTGTAAACATCTTCATTTGTGATATTATATTTTGACAGTAAAGCATCAGCAAATCTAACATAAGCTATTGCAAGAGATTGACGAACATACTTATCATTTATTAGTATAGGCTTAGACTTATGCCACGTAATTTTCTCTATTTTAGCGTTTTGTCCATATAGTTCAATGATTCTTTCCTCACATAATCTGAAATCTTTTCTTTCAAGTTCTACTTTGATACGCTTCCTTGTGGTTTTTCCATTTTCAATCACTTTTAAAGTAATTGAGGCCGATGTAAGTACTCTTCGTTCTTCAAGTTTCAGAAGCTTTAAAATTTCACTATACGACCATCGTTGACATGAGTTAAGTTTGGTTACGATATCAAGATAGTTACCACTGTACGGTAAATACTTAATGATAGCAATTCTAGAAATACTTTTTGAGTTCTCAACAACACTTAAGGAAGAGCTGCATTTAGGGCATTTATCAGTTTTTAAAAAAATTTCCATTTTTGATGAAAACTTACATTTTTGATTGCTACATAATGCCCTATAATTCTCATTAATATGGCCTATAGCTATTTTATGTGAAGCTATTGCGCAGCGAATTCTATCTATATTAGCTTTCCTAGTCAATTGTCTTGATTGAATGAAACTTTTATAGGAGTATATATCACGTTTATAATCATTGTAGTCCTCATGGTTTGCCGCAAACTCATACATAAGTATATGATGTTTAAGCAACTTGTTTTTTGCAATCTGAAGTAATTTAAGATTTTTAAACAATCGTACATATATATTAATTATATGGTCTGAGCTGAGCAAACTGGTATTAAGTTCATCACCAAAATTAATTAATGAAGATAGTAATTCATGCACTTGTCCATATACCCAACTATTGCTACTATACATACTCATATTACTTTATTGATTAATTTCCTGTTATATTAGTAAATAAACTTAATAAAGTAGTATTATAAACTTTAACTTTTGATTTAAGTATCTAGACTGCGTACTTAATTCTTTTAATATTTAAAGTTTGAGCTTTGTGGCTTAATTCTTCGATAATCGTACTTTTATTTTAATTTGATATGAATTAAAGAGTAAATGTTAAGGTTTTTCCATTCTATTACATGGATAATTTGTGAATTTCGAAATTAAGCCACAAAGCTAAGTCTGTATAAAGCACATCAACAAAATTGTTTAACAACTTCTGGGTATCTAAAGAATTTAGAACTACAAAGTAAGCATAATCACTTATCTTTCCAGGTTAAGACTTATGAAGTTATGATGTTTATAATTGAATCACGTTTGAATTTCTTCTTTAAAAAGAAGTTACAGCTAACTCTTGATTAAAGAAAAGTATTGTAAAAGCTACTTGAAAGTTGAGAAGTATTTTAATCACTTAAAAGTGAGTAAATTATGTGCTCTTTACCAACTACATTTAACTAGAAAAATAATAACTATTAATAAATAATATTCAATAATGCTTTAGCAGCTCTCTTAAGACTTGAAAGCTAAGTGTAAAATATTAATCCAGAACTTTAAGCCCCACGAAATCTTAATCCCTAAAACATCTAAATCCTAACCAGAGACTCAACATCAGCATGAAGTAATTAGGCAATAAAATATACAAACCCTAAGTTGCCACATTCACTAGTAGCATCATTAACTTTAAATACTGCTATTACTTAAAGCTACTTGGACTGGGCTAGGCTCTGGACTATTAGGGGGATGCCGGTAGCTCAGTTTGGAACGAGCGCCTGCTTGGCATGCGGGAGTTTAATATTGTTAACCCGAGGCCGCGGGTTCAAATCCCGCCCGGTCCACTTATTCTTTAAACAAATCTTATATATCAGAGTGAATATAATATTTTGCATAACTTTTTCTACTGTTTCTTTGAGTATTACATTATGGTTTATCTGCTTGAGGATGGAGGACTACAAATTCAACATAAGCAAACAGATGCCCAACATGGAAAACAGCGGAAAACTTTAACGAAATACTACTGACAACTTAGGAAGTTAAAAATATAATATGTTATGCTAAGCTATCACGTCTAACTCATTATATATAAAAAAATAAATATAAGCGTGAATATTGCTTTTCATGGTAAGTGTAAAGGACATTCCACCAGAAAAATTAATAAAGGAATTGGCATCTCATCTCAAGGATAACTATAAGATTATATCTCCACCACCATGGAGTAAATTCGTTAAGACAGGTGCTCATAGAGAAAGACTACCACAGGATAATGATTGGTGGTGGATTAGAGCCGCCTCCATTCTAAGAAAGATTTACCTAAATCAGTATATTGGTGTTGAAAGATTAAGAAAGATGTATGGAGGAGTAAGAAGTAAGGGATTGAAACCGGTACATTTTAGAAAAGCTGGAGGAAAAATAATAAGATTAATCTTGCAACAACTTGAGAAAGCGGAACTTGTAAAGACTATTAAGGGAAAAGGAAGAATTTTAACACCAAGCGGTTACGCTTTACTTGATGGGATTTCTATGAAGATTTTTAGAGAAATTATAAAGGAAAATCCAAATTTAAGGAAGTACGCATTTCAATAATGGTGATGTAGTTGAGCGAGTACGATGATGTAAGCCTAATGGATATAAAAAAGAGGAAGATGCTGGAGCTTCAGAAGAGAATACTGGAAAACCAACAGGAGGAGGAAAGAAGAAGGGAAATCGAGGCTAGAAGACAAGCAATACTGAGAGCAATATTAACCCCAGAAGCAAGAGCAAGGCTGAATAACCTTAGACTTATAAAGCCTGAGCTAACGGAGCAGATTGAGACACAAATAGTACAATTAGTACAAAGTGGAAAACTAAGACCGCCAATAACAGATGACTTTTTAAAACAGATGTTGATAAAGCTTAATGGGTGGAGACGAGAAATAAAAATTAGACGGATATAAATGGTGGTAGCATATTGGGTAGAAATAAGACATTAAATAAGAAACTTAAGTTAGCTAAATTTTTAAAGCAGAATACCCCAGTGCCAATTTGGGTTATAGCAAAAACAGCAAGGAAGTTTAGAAGGCATCCTAAACTAAGACATTGGCGAAGAAGTAGTCTCAAGATTTAATTTTGGGGAAAATAAATGTCAAATAGTGAAGAAAGAGTAATTAAAGAAAATTTTGTTGTCTTACCATTAAGAAAGGCTTTTAGATGGTCACGAACAAATAGGGTGCCGAGTGCTATAAGAAATATTAAAAAGTATGTTAAACGGCATTTTAAAGTGTCGGATCACCAAATAATTATTTCCCAGAAACTAAATGAAATACTATGGCGCAGAGGTAAAAAGAAGATCCTTAGAAAGATTAGAGTATTAGTTCAACAGACAGATAAGCAAGTTGTTAAGGTATTGCCTGCAAATAGGGATTAATATTTGGGGCTGCATCTTACTAATTTTCACGGAAATCCTAATATAGGTATTTATGTTTTCGCTAATGATAGATTTGCAATAGTACCTAAAGGTACGGACAGGAAATTCATAAATTTATTAAAGGAAAACTTAAAGATAAAAGAAGTTGTATCTACAAATATAGCAGGAGTAACTGTAGTCGGTGCAATGATAAATGGTAATGAAAACTTCCTAATACTTCCCCATAACGTACTCGACGATGAAATTCAAACAATAAAAAACGCACTCAATATAGATATTGTAATTCTGCCTTCAAAGAAAACAGCTATTGGAAACATCATGTTAATCAATGAAAAAAGGGCTTTAGTTCATTTTTCATTGGAAGAGGAAGCCATAAAGTTGATCGAGAATATTATGGGAGTGGAAGTATTAAAAGGAAGTATAGCTACGTTACCATTAATTGGCTCATCAGTGGTAGCAAATAAACACGGCATATTAGTAAATCCTAATATCACACCTGATGAAAAAAGAAATCTTGAAGATTTTTTTAAAAAAACAGTAGATACTGGAACTGTAAATCATGGATTTCAATTTATAAGAACTGGAATTATTGCAAATTCTTATGGAGCTTTGGTTGGCAGTAAAACTACAGGCCCAGAAATTATGAAAATTATAGCTACATTAAAAATATGATTTATAATTTATGACATCCTGGAGATGCGTCTCCGCTACAATACTTAGGAGAATTAATGGAAAGAGGTAAAATCAGGCAACAGGCTAGATAGACTGCGAGCTGTTGGAACGCTTCTCAATTTCTCAGCTTATACTTCATAGAAAATGGGAGAATATATCTAAGGAAATGATGGCTAAGTATACAATAGTAAGTATACAAAGTTAAATCGAAAGCATCAAAACTAGAGGAGGTAAACTAGGAATTAAGTCACAAAACTAGGAACTCAATTATCCTACTCCATACTCCTGAAGTCTTCTAAGCAATCTCCAGAGTTGCTATGATCCATACTTTCTATTTCATGCCATCTACAGCCAGCAGTAACAACATATAGCGTTAATCAACGATCTATCATCGCTTAAAGCCCCTCTTAGGCTTAAGTGGAAAAATGAAATAACACCACTCAACTCACGAAACTCCATAACAAAATAAGCAACAGAAAATTAAATATTTTGAAACTACCTCATATCTTAATCTAAGTTTTTAAAGCTTAAATATACGTTAAGAATTCTAAAGAAACACCATGGCTGATTGATATGAGCACTCATTTATATATTGTTAAGGGAAAACTACGAATAGGAAGGCAAATTATATTATTTAAAAAAATAGTACCTGGAACAAAAGTTGATGATGTAGTAGAGAAAATATATTGTGAACTAGGAAGCCGCCATAAAGTTAAGAGGAAACAAATTATTATTGAAGAGGTTGCTGAAAAGAAACAATGATATGAATGAAGGTGAACGGAGCCGATTTATAATAACCAATAGTAGAGCAATAATTATGAAACTCTAACTTAATATATAACTGTATATTTGACTTTCTGAAGTAATGGTAATTTTTATTGCTATGATATGGATCGTATCAGTACAAGATACAAACCGAGATAAAATATCTGAAAAAGTTATAATGCCGTTCTGCTTGAAAGTATACACAAGTAGTGGTGATCATCGATAAATCTTTAAGAAAGTATTAAAGATTGAATTCAGCACAATGAAAGATGGAAAAAGTTAAATTATGGTTCTAATACTAAATGAAGTAAAGTAAGAATTTACAAGTCACTACATGTAACTAAACAATGTAGATAAGAATATGTTCAGCAAACTACAAGAAAGTCTCGGTAGAGCATTTAAAAAAATAGTAACGAAAACGATTTCAGATAAAGATATAGAGGACACGCTTAATGAGTTGTACTATTCCCTCTTAGAAAATAACGTCGCTATGGAAGTTGCAGAGGAATTAATAATGAAACTTAGAAAGGAGATGATCGGTAGGGAAGTACGTAGAACTAAAGATATAAATAGTTTAATGTACGATTTACTTTATAAATCGATACTGGAGATATTGCATACTAATGGCAATATTGACTTACTTCAACTTGTTAAGAATTACAAAGACAGGGGAGATGTTTTAGTTATTTTGTTTATTGGAGTTAATGGTTCAGGTAAAACAACAACTATAGCTAAAATAGCAAAATTACTTATCAGAAATGGATTTACAGTAGCTTTATCATGTAGCGATACATTTAGAGCTGGAGCTCAGGAACAATTAGAAATTCATGCAGCGAACCTTGGCGTAAAAGTGATAAAGCATAAATATGGAGCTGATCCTGCTGCTGTAGCCTACGATACAGTAAAATATGCTAAAGCTCATAAAATAGATGTGGTATTGATAGATACGGCAGGAAGGATGCAAACAGACAAGAGCTTACTTGATGAGCTTAAAAAAATTACGCGTGTTGTAAAACCGGATTTAATCATCTTTGTCGGTGACTCATTAGCAGGTAACGATGCTTTAAATCAGGCTAAAACATTTAACGATTATATAGGAATATCCGGTAGTATTCTTACAAAGATAGATGCTGACGTTAAAGGCGGCGCAATATTATCAATAACTTTTATAACAAAGAAGCCTATACTTTTTCTAGGTACTGGTCAATCGTATGATGATTTAGTACCATTTAATCCTGATGACTTCGCAAGATCACTTCTTTCAAGTATAGAAAGAGGATGATAATATGATGAGAATTTGTAAATTTAAACACTATAGCTTTGTGGCTTAATTTCGAAATTTGCAATTTTATCATGTAATAGAGTAGAGACTTTAACATTTACTTCCTATTCATACAATTTAAAAATAGAAAGCGCGATTGTTGAAGAATTAAGCCACAAAGCTACACTGATTTTTATTTACTTGAGTTCTTGGATTATTCTCCTACTTAGCTGTATTCAATTAGTTTTTATGATTTAACTATAATTTCTCACCTAGAACTATATGAGGAGCTGACTCTTCCCAGATATTTTATAGCTACTCCCCTTATGGACTTATAATTGACGTGTTGACAAATCTTCCTTATGAACTTTCTATGAGGGCTTTATAAAATACTAAACATCTATAAGGAAGGATAGTGAGCTCTAAGAAATAGTTACGTTATCCATGTTGCTGGATCTTAGCATGTCATATTGTCATAAACTATTATCACATTTTCATGAGGCTTGATCTAGAAATTCTGTCGAGTCTTCCTTCAATTAATACAAATTCTAAAATTCTTAGTTTAAGAATATTAAGCTTTATTCTATACGAGCATCCCCCAATTGTAAATATATGCGATAAAGCCTAAGATCGGTATACAATTAATCCTAGCTTTAAAAGAATTGATAATAATACCTCTACTGGAAAACTTAATAGCTAATAAATTACATTACTGAAAGATTCAAGTAGTTTAAGATAAACTCGACATTAAAACATAATATGAATTTTTTCATTAATTAAATCATAGACAACTTTCTCTATAAGTTCTGGTGGTAATGGTAGTTTCTTTCTATCACGTGGGGATATATATATGTTACTTTCCCAACTCCCATCCGGTAGCCATATAGTATTTATTGACACTACTTTAACAGGAGAGATGATGTCGTCTATTATCTTTCTTATACTTGAAGTCTTTTTGACAAATTTTAGCAGTATTCCCTTTTTATCTTGAATTTCCTTAGAAATCTTATTTAAAATCTGTTTGAGTTCATCTTTTGATATATAAAGAGCTAAAATTATGTTGGAGTTGGGTTTTACTGCTTTAACTAGGGTTATATCTCTAATATGAGGATATTTTTCCTCAAGCTCTATAAGGATTTCAGAAACTTCAATATCCGCTTGACTAATTTCTCCCTTACTTAATTTATCTTGACATATTGGACATAAAATTTTACTTTTTGCACAAAAATGGCATATTGGAATTTTCACACATCCATTCCCTCTTTTTCCATACTTAAAATGATAGTAATCACTCCTATATTTCTCACTTTTCCATTTTTTCCTTTTACAGTTTCAATTCCTGTTTTAATATCCTTAATGCATATTTTATTTGAAAATTTAGTTCTAACAAGCTCTGCCGTAACTATGGCCTTAGACGTATTCATTCCTCTAGCCTTTATTATTACATTTCTGAATCCACTATGAAAAAGTGTTAAACAAGCTAGGACATAGTTCATTGTAGGTTTATCACCGATGTAAACAGAGTTCTCATTTTGCATTCTTACACCTAAAAAGTCTTTGCAAATCTCTGTTTTATTTTTTTCTATTTCGTAAAGCAGTCAACTTATCCATAAATTTGTCTTATTATGATTTTCGCTCTTAAATAAGATTTTGTGGCTGTTTTTGTTGTTTATTTATGGATGTTCTTGATCTTATTTCGAGTGAGTTGGTATGCTCAGGTTTTTCAGGATGGTTAGATGGGGGATGGTGTTTTCTGTCCGAGATGTGGATCTTGTATTGTGAAGGGTCATGGAAACTATGGGTAGGGGCTTAAGCGCTATAAATGTAAGGCTTGTAAACGAACATCAACGACAAGACCGGAACAATACTCCACCACACCAGGCTTTAGGAGTGGCTTACAATCATAATCCTATTCCTTTGCCTACATAACTCATGCCTAAGCTTAAGCTGGCTTCTTAATAGAAGCTATATGCCATATTTAAGGCTTTGAAGAAGCTCATGCTTATCTTAAGCAGGGCTAAGCATATGGAGATATGTGGAGCTGTTGAATCTGATGAGGTATATGTTACAGCAGGCCTTAAGAATAGGAATAACAGTGAGAGAATTAGGAGGATTGGGAGGAAGCCTAGACGTAGAGATCTCAGGAGCATGGATCATGGGGAAGGATAAGCCAGTCCTCATACTCGTTGGGAGGAGTGATGTGGAGGATTATATTCCATCAGGGGATGTTGAGTCTGAAACCTAAGATAATTGGGAGGCATGTATTGGAGCTCAACAATACACACAGACTTCTTCAAATCCTACCTCAGCTTAGGTGAGGCGGAATATAGGCATGAGGCTGTCAACCACTCGGATGGTGAGTGGGTTAGGAGGGAATGCCACATTAACGGATGCGGGAAATAGGGCATCACTACTTAGGCCATGGCTAGCAATCCATAGAGATATATGTAAGATAACCTAAGCCTCTACCTAGCTGCCTTCAAAGCCTGCAGGAGATGTAGAGGTATGAAGCCAAGAGAAGCCATAAAGGAAATCCTAAAGAACATTTCTATCTTCACAGCTTTACTATAGTATTTCGCGTAACTTTTCTACTCTGTTTCCTAGTGGTATTTATAGTTGATTTGGTTAAGGCTTTAAGGATAGGGGATGCTCATATTAGGAGGGATTTTAGCTTTTATGATGGTCCCTCCCTCAGTAAAGCAGCTGAAACAGTTGGTAGGACGAAGAGGATGATACTCAATTGGGTTAGAGGTTTAGGGAGGGAGGTGTTGAGGCTTTGAGGGATAAGCATAGAAGTGGTAGACCTAAGAAGGTATCGAGGGAGTTTATATCTGAGAGAATTAAGCCAAACCCAAAACTTCATATATAAAGCATAGGAAAGAGGTAAAATAGCTAGATGTAATTATTACTAAACTAGACTGTATTTCTGAAGCTACGATTGAAAGAATCGGTAAGGATTGTTGATGGGCCCGAGGGGATTTGAACCCCTGACCTCCTGCGTGTGAGGCAGGTTTTAAGATTAGTCCTACCGCTAGACGACGGGCCCAAGAAAAACACTAACAAAAATATATAAATCTTATAACTCACTACTAAGAACTCAGTAACTTAACATATTGTATCCAACTTCTTAAGTTGTGCATCCCACTATTAAAGTAGTCTTCTTTTGAACTTAATTACTCTTGAGGTATCTTCAAGATACTAATTTTTCTGTTGCTTATTTTGTTATGGAGTTTCATGAGTTAAGCGATGATGGGTAAATATTACTTCATCTTCATCCTCCACCTAAGCTATGGTATAAGTTGCTCCATAAACTTAAGCATGTTAGTCACCACTATTATGGCATTGCTTTTATTAAGAAGATTATGCTTTTCCATGTATAGGTCCATTAAGGCATCACATTCGTTATGAAAACAGCAAGTATTGTGTTTTCTATGAATTCTTCTGCTTTTAATACTTTTAAACTCTATTTGAACTACAAGTAGTTTAAATCCTCTAATGAGTATTAGTAATGTTGATTTACTTGACGGCATAAGTATTCTAAAACAATAGAAGCTTAATAACTTAAACCATGATAAAATTGACTATAATTCCTGCGAATTAGAAAACTTAAAATGTTTGAAGTTATTTTTGAGGATGAAAATGTAGAGACGGTAAACAATTAAGATGAAGAAGTCCATCTCAGGCAGCTACAGCCACGGTCTTATTCTCATCGAGGTGTTTTCAAAATATTTAAGTTTATCATATTCCATATCTCATATGTATTATTATGCTTGAATGTTATGATTGCTGGAACATTATGGCTATTCTTCATATCTTATTATTGCTCTTCTGAATGTTTTAAGCCATGCATTGAATCCCTCTATGGCTGACCTCATCACTTTGTATCCCTCCTCATCATATGTTATTTGTCCCCCCTCATTCCTAGGGTTTACAGGTATGTTTGCCTTAACCCATCCCTCTCCAGCCTATTCCTTACCTCACATGTATCGTATGCTGAACCTCCATAAAACTCTTCAGGCTTACTTTCATCTTATCGTTAGGTTGAACATTTTAGAGTCGTGAGCGTTTCCCGGGCTAATAGCTACGGATATGGGCTTCGACCCCTCATCAACTATTACGTGTACTTTCGTAAAAACGATACTGATGATGTAGCCAATCGAAACCATTCATTAATACATAATTTTCTATTTCTTTAACTCTCTATGCTTCCAACGTAAGTTTTTACTCTTACACCGTCTACATTTTACGGCTTTAGGACTATTTCTTGAGCCACAATTTCTACATATTTTAATGTAAAGCAAATATTTTTGTGCAAGCTTTAATTTTTCAGTGTCTTGAACAGGCATTCTTAACCCTCCTTAGTACTTGGTGGGGCTACTTAAAAATTTTATGAGTTAAGAGAGGGCTTTGTAAATTTAAGCTTGCTGATTAACTTCTAGGTAAAGCTTAAGTTTACAAGATGTAAGAGAGGAACCTGGCAACTTAACATATTGTATCTAAATTTCTAAGTTGCCATATCCTAAGAGAGTGAATGTGGTAATCTAAGAAGTTAAATAAATACGTTAAGTTGTCAGGTCCTAGAGGAGCTGCTTAACAATTATAAATCTTTCTTAAATTACTCTTAAGCACAGCTTTGAATTAGATAGCTAAACAATAGTTAGGCACGTCTCGAGTTAAAAGAAGTTTATAGACTTAAACTTCTAAAATACAGAGAACTAACAATTAAATAACTAACAGAAAGCTTTGTGGCTTAATTCTTTTAGTTTAGATTTCCCCTCTATTTTCAGCTCCGCCTTTCACTTTAGTCTTCTAGTTTATTGGTATGCTGAATGGATTCCTAACCTTACCATTATTCAAATACTAAGCTTAAAATCATAATCTTCAAGAAAATCTAAGCTGAAGGGAAGCTCACCATGCCTAATAAGTCTCATCAGTACGTTTCTAATCTGTGAGAAAGAGAGCTAAACAAAAATTAATTAAGCCAGATCTTAAATAATACTTTAAAGATCGTTGAAAGAGTTTAACTTCCTACTAAATTAGTTATGGAACTTATAATTGTTAATGCAATAACTGTAACTAAATCACCAATTACTATGGATATTATGACACTAATAGTAAGACATACCATAAATGGTAAAAGGGGTGTAACCCAAATATACTTATCATACATTTTACTTTTATAATTGTTTAGAACTTCATTCCTGAACTTTAAAAATTCCTCCTCATCAACTAGACGCTGAAAGAGTTTAACTTCCCGCTTTCCATCAAGTTTTCTAGGATACTCGAGTGGATGATAAAAATTTAGTTTCTTAATAAACTCCAGAATTTCTATTTTGTATCCAGTAAAAAGCATCAACATCTTTTTAAATGTTGATGACTGAATACCTTCAAATAATTTCTTATGTCTAATCTTCCATAAAATATTCTTAACTAAAAAAATTACTGGAAGAATTGATGTTAAAATTGCTGCGTTTGCTAAAATAGTTAAGGGCATGCTAAAAAACTGTAACGGTGATATGCCAATTATTGGCAATTTTTGAAATGAAAATGGATATCTAGGCATCAATATTCCAGCAGATATTATTGCTTTTGCATCAGCACCTCCAAAAAAGCCCTGGTAAAATAACATTATAGCTAGCGATGTGCTTAGAATAAATGACAAAACAATTGGTACAACACTATATAAGCTGTTAGTATGCATGACATCGTAGACTAGGAGAGGAATACCAATAGTAACTGGAAAAATCCATAACTTATCAGGAACCTCTCTTGTTTTAACATCATAATATGATGCAAAAGCATACGTTAATATGAGTGTTACTGATCTAATAACTGCTACAACATCTTCAATATACATAACCACTCTCTATTTCTTATCAAATAATATATAAGTTTCTCTACATTATATTTTTCCATGTAGATTCGATGCGATCTTTTAGAAACGCTTAAATTTTATTTTAGATTTACAGAACCACAAATACTAAATAACTGAAAACTTATATCCTAAATATAAATGATATGGTAGTCATGGAATATACATTAGAAAACCCATTAAAAAATGTTAAGGAGGAATGCAGAAGGACATTGAGTCATACTATAAAATCAATATATAATATTGAGACGGAGATAAAAATTACCAAACCCCCTAAAATTGAAATGGGAGATTTATCATTTGAGTGCTTTAATATTGCTAGATTATTGTCGGTTGCCCCATCAAAAATTGTTGATGAGTTAGTTGATAACTTAAGGAAATTAAATTTTAACTTTATAAGGGAAGTGCACGGTATATCTACTGGCTATATAAACTTCAAAATCAACCATATAAAACTTGGTGAATTAACTTTTAACGCTATTGAGGAGCTCGATGAAAGGTATGGATTTATAAAATCAGAAAACATAAGGAATATAATCATAGAGCACACAAGCGCAAATCCAATTAGGCCACTCCACATAGGTAACGCTAGAAATGCAATAATAGGTGATACATTATATAGGCTCCTTAAATCAAGAGGGCATAATGTTATGCGTCATTTTTACATAGATGATGTAGGATTACAGGTCGCTATAGCTGCCTACGGATATGACAAATTGGGAAGACCAAAACCTAATGGAAAGACCGATGAGTTTATTGGCTTAATTTATGCGATGATGAATTGTATACTAGAAATTAAAAAGCTAAAAGAAGAAATTAAAAAACTAAAAGAAGAAGGTAGTAACGATGTTAAATTTGCTCTTGCTAAGCTCGATGAATGGATGAGCATAGCGGCAGATTTAAGTAGAAGAAACCAAGAATTATTTAGTAAGCTTTTAGAGTGTGTCGAGAAGGATAACAATCCATTTCTAATAATTAACAATATTATGAAGTTATACGAAGAAAAGAATGAGGAAATCGTCAAACTAATACGTGAAGTATGCAAACTAGGTCTAGATGGATTTAGAGAGAGCTTAAAGAGAATTAATATTGAATTTGATAGTTGGGATTGGGAAAGTGAAATTACAGTTTGGAGTGGAATGACAAATAATATAATCGAGATGCTTAGGAATACTCAATATACTTACACTAATGGCGCACTTATACTAGACGTCGATAAAGCAGCTGAAACCCTAAATATAAAGAATGAATTAAAGAAAATACATGCTAAAATTCCACCATTAACCCTAATTAGATCAGATGGTACAACACTATATGTAACTAGAGATATCGCGTATTCCCTATGGAAATTTAATAAAGCAGATATGGTGATAAACGTTATTGGCGTAGAGCAAACAATTCCTCAAATACAATTAAAAATAGCGTTATATCTATTAGGAAGAAGAAAAGAAGCAGAAAATTTAATTCATTACGGATATGAAATGGTGCAACTTGGAAATGGAAAAATGTCCAGTAGAAAAGGAAAATATATAACACTAGATCAAATCATAAATGAAGCTATAATTAGATCATATAATGAAATAGATAAGCGATCGAGATTAATGACAGAAAACGAAAAAAGAAAACTAGCTGAAAAAATAGGTATTGGAGCTATCAGATATGCATTTATATCTATTAATGCAAATAAGCCTATAGTATTTACATGGGATAGAGTACTAGATTTTAACAGAAATAGTGCTCCATTCATTCAGTATGCCTACGCCAGAGCACATAATATAATTAACAAGTCGGGAGGGTATGAAAAAACTGCTTCAGTGGAGCTACTTAAAGAGGATATTGAACAAAGATTAATAGTGAAATTAGCTGAATTTCCGGAGGTAGTTATTGATGCTGCAGATAATTTGAAACCGGAGATTATTGCAAATTACTGTAATGATCTAGCAGAGCTTTTCAATACATTCTATGACAGGTGCCCAGTACTAACTGCTGAGAATAATTTAAGGAATATAAGACTTAGACTTGTGAACTGTGTAAAAATAGTGTTAAGAAACGGCTTAAATATACTAGGCATTGAGGCGCCAGAAGTAATGTAGGAATAAATAATACTGGTTGTACAAATTATGCTGATAAGTTTAAAGAGTAGCTTTGTGGCTTAATTTCGAAATTTGAATTATTTCGTAATTTCGAAATTTGCAATTTCATCATGTAATAGAGTAGAGACTTTAACATTTACTTCCTACTCATACCAACGCTCTTAAATAAGATTTTTGTGGCTGGTTTGGATAGTTGCTTCTAGGCTAGTGTGTTCTATATGATGGCTAGTAGAGCTATGAAGATAAAAATGTTCTTTAGGATTTCCTTTATAGCTTCTATTAGCTTCATTACTCTATATCTCCAGTAAGTTTTGAAGGAGGCTGGTAAAGGTTAAGTTACACCTGCATATACTCTTGTACGCGCATAGCGCACGTAACTCACTAAGGAAGATTTATAAGGTTTATAAAAACTTTAATTTAGAACGCTCATGTTTCTTGAGGACTACGAAGAAGAAATGGAGATATCTGAAGAGGAAGAAAGAGAAACTCCTTCAGAAATAGTTTTCGAAGCTGAAACTCCAAAAAATCTTAAACCATGCATATTACTATCAGTATCCTACAGCAGAAAGAAAAAGGCAGTTCTATGCCAACTTTACGATGATGAAAGTGGGAAAATATATTTCTGGTATGATAATACTGGTCATAAGCCATATTGTCTAACTGATGTTTCTCAGGACGAGATTATTAAAAACAACCATGTTATTAATCATAAAGGATTTGAAAAAATAGATTTTGTTAATAAGTATGATTTATTAAGAGATAGAACTGTTAGAATGACTAAAATAGTTGCAAAGGATCCTCTTTCAATAGGTGGACGAAAAAACTCTATAAGAGAGTTGCTATCTAAAGCTTGGGAAGCAAAAATAAAGTATCATGAATGCTACATATATGATGCTCAACTTATACCTGGCATGTTTTATAAAATTGAGGATGGAAACCTTATACCGTATCTTCCACATCAGAATTTAAATGAGAAAATACTATCGTTATTTACTGATGAAGATGAGCAAGTAAGAGAGCTGGCTTTAAAGTATATTCCAATATTTCAAACACCAGTTCCTGAAATAAAAAGATTAGCGCTCGATATTGAGGTGTATACATCAACACCTAACAGAATACCTGATCCCCGAGAAGCAAATGATCCGGTATCCTGTATTGCATTAGTAGGATCTGATGGATTAAAACGTGTTTTGATATTTGAATATGGAGAATTAAAAATGGACAAACAAAACTTTAATTTACCCAAGGATGTTAAGCTTGAGTTTTATAATAATGAAAGGAAACTTATTGAGGAGGTATTTAAAACTATTCTTAACTATGCTGTATTGATAACATTTAATGGCGACAACTTTGATCTTAAATATCTTTGGCATAGAGCTAGGAAACTTGGAATCCCTGATAAACAAATACCCATTTACTTAACTAAAGACGCAGCTATGCTTGCTGTTGGTGTACACTTAGATCTCTACAAGTTCTTTCACAACAAATCTATTCAAGTCTATGCGTTTATGCAGAAATACAAAGAGAACACTCTTGATGCTATTGCCGAGGCACTTCTTGGGGAGAAAAAAATTCAAATAAATAAATATCCATCTGAAATGACACCATACGAACTGGCTAGCTACTGCTACAAAGATGCTGAGTTAACATATAATCTAACAACATTTAATTCGTCATTAGTTATGAAGCTAATAGTTTTATTCATGAGGATATCTAGAATGCCGATGGAGGATGTTTGTAGGCTTGGAATATCAAAATGGATTCAAAGCTTACTTTATGCAATACATAGGGAGAAAAATTACCTAATACCATTGCCCGAGGAGATACTAGCTATTAAAGGCAAAACCGTAACTCAAGCAGTAATAAAAGGTAAAAAGTATAAGGGAGCCATAGTTTTAGAGCCAACGCCTGGCATTTATTTTTCTGTTGCAGTACTGGATTTTGCATCTTTGTATCCAAGTATAATCACACGCTGGAATCTAAGCTACGAAACTATTAATTGTTCACATAGTGAATGCATAGAAAATAAGGTCCCAGGCACAACGCATTGGATATGTAGGAAAAGAAAAGGAATAATATCGTCAATCATAGCCTTATTTAGAGACATAAGGGTTAAGTGGTATAAACCCATGTCAAAGAATACAGAGCTTCCAAAACCTGAAAGAGATTGGTATAATATTGTACAGCAGGCATTAAAAGTTTTTCTAAATGCAAGCTATGGTGTATTTGGTGCGGAAAACTTTTCTTTCTACTGTCCCTCAATGGCCGAAAGTACGACAGCTATCGCTAGATACGCAATAATGTCCACATTAAACTACGCAAAAGAAATCGGCATGACCATAATATATGGAGATACAGACTCACTCTTCATACACCAGCCCACACAAGAACAGATAGAGTTGCTTCTAAAATGGAGTTACCAAAATCTTGGAATAGACTTAGATTTAGATAAAAGATACCGCTATGTTACGTTTTCTAAACTTAAAAAGAACTACTTCGGAATACTTGAAGATGGAAACTACGATATCAAAGGTCTCGTAGGCAAGAAAAGAAATACTCCTGAATTCTTGAAAAAAGCATTTATGGAAGTGATTATTGCACTAAGCCATGTTCAGAATAAAAAAGACTTCGAAGAAGCCCAATACAAGATAAAGAAGATAATTCAAGAATGCTATAATAATTTAAGAGATAGGAAATATTCACTGGTAGATTTAAGTTTCAGAGTAATGCTTTCCAAAGCGATTAATCATTATGTTAAAACAACTCCACAACATGTTAAGGCCGCAAAATTACTTCAAAAATTCGGAGTAGAAATTAGAAGCGGAGATATTATCAGTTATGTTAAGGTTTCAGGACCGATTGGGGTTAAGCCAATAAGATTATCTAGCATTATAGATGTAGATATAGAAAAATACGTGGAGCATATGAAAACAACGTTTGGACAAATCATGGATGCTTTAGGATTAAATTTTGATGAAGTCATCGGTATAAAAACTTTAGATAATTTTAGCTAAAAGACTTAACTACAAACATTTATTTGTTACAAATTCAGTACTAATACTCAACATCTAGTTTTTAATGCCGGCAACTTAAGTTCATCTCCCTAAGCAGTTTATGGTAATAATTTATTATTTAGGTTTTTAGATATATTGATATTCTGAATTCTGCTTTGTCTATGGATTTGATGTCATGTTGTTGGAGAATGCTTTGGTTCTCCACCGAACAGTTAGTATACTGTTATTAATGAAAGAAATCTGCACTATACGATAAGCCCAATTTCCCAGGTACCACTAAGTCATGAAGCATTATTAACGACAAATTTCAGCCATACCGCATAATTAGAATATCCGAAGTGTAAATGCTAATAATAAAAAATAAAAATAAATTTCCTATATAAGTAAATCCTCACTTACCAACATTTGATGCCCATAAACTTAATACTTTAAACTACCTAGTTTAATTATGTTTAATCCAATACTATCAGTCTTCCAGACATTTAAAAGGATCTGATATTAGCCTCCTTATAAGCCTCTTATTTACAAAAAGCTAATCAAAGATGTAAGTAGTTCTAAATTAGATTTTGCTCTTATAATAAATGCGGCGTTTTAATGAAACCTAAAGCATGGAAAGTATCCTCTTAATAAGAGCGTTTACTAACGGGCCCGCGGGGATTTGAACCCCGGACCGCCGGCTTTCATCCATTGATAGAAGGCCGACGCGCTTCCATACTGCGCTACGGGCCCCTTAAAATTCCTTATTTTCTACAATATATTTTTTTCTAAGGAGAAGGTCGCTTTGTAAACTTAAGCTTTATTTGGGTTCTCCATTATCTATGGTGAGTATATCTGAGTGTTAGGTTTGTTGAGAAAGGAAACCTGTTTATCTTAGTATTCGTTAGGAAGATCAGGGTTGTTTGTGGTTCAAACATAACCGTATTGACTGATGGAGCTCTATAACTATAGGGCTTCATGTAGGATTCTTGATCTAAGGCATGGATTATATAGCCTTGAAGTTAGGAATTTAATGGAGAGAATAATACAGTTAAGGATAGATAGCTATTCGATAACTACATGAATTAAGGATGAATGCTGTGAGGAATATACAGATTCTAAAATCAATGATAATGAACAAAGCATGGATAAATAAAGAATTTAAAGTGAAGACAATACTCATAATAAAGGTGATGAAACATACTTAAGCTTACAGCGGGAAATGAAAAATTCAAAAAACAATAATACCGAAATAATCATAATATTACACCATTAAGAAATGAATTTAAACTAACTCATCTTTAAATGTGAGAGTTAAGAAGTCAAATATAATATGCTAAGTTGTTAAATCCTTAGACCTGACAACTTAAAGTTGTGTCCTATTGTTTATTTTTATATTAGGTATAGGTGTGGTCAAACTATTATTTAGCTTTACCATTAGTCTTGATCATACTTAAAAATACCAATTTAAGATAATTTTACGAGTCGTTAGGCATGTTCATTAGATATTAAATTTTGGTTGAAGATTTAATTTTTGAGGATAGTCTTTGTTAGGGGTTTTAAGGTTCTTGGATCAGTATTCTATTATCTTGAGTTTGGGCTTCCGGAGCATTATTTGAGTCTATAAGGTTTCTAGAATGAGGAGCTCAGGGGCTGAGATTGTGTTGGGAATATTCATAAATATTATGCTCGTACTATAATTATTTAAGAAGGTAAGTCTAAGTTATCACGATCGGACTCTTTATCGAAAAACTTTTAAGCAATTTTAATCTATAAATCGAGGCGCCCCAGAGCCCCCGTACAGCATATAGAGGGAGAGCTCAGTATGGTAGAGCGCTCGACAAAGGGGCGAAGCTGTTAACCGAGTGGTCCGCGGTTCAAGAGATTAACTTCTGAAATTCCGCGCGGGGGCGCCAACAAATTAGCATTACTACTTTTTTAATACTAAGTTATTAGTGCTCCGGCCGGGATTTGAATTCCCGTACATATCATCCCGGGTCAAGGGGTCTCCTCTACCATGGTCGAAAGCCCCTTATACTTGACCGGACTTTCTGCCAAAGCCTAATAGGCTTATGTATACTACCGGAGCTGATTTTCTCTATATATCAGAAGCAAAAAAATCTTACGCTAGCAAATCTAAAAGTTTCTATTTTATTGTTGATTTACAGTTACAGCATTAATACGAGTTTAAAAAGTAGTAACAAATAATTCAAGATAAACATGGAGAACATTTAGATCAGTCATGCAACAAAAATAAACGGTAAAATAGAGAACTTTTAGATTTTACTAACCTAAATTACTTCGTACCAAAATAAATATGAGGCATTTCTAGCATAAATCTAAAATCTGAAAAATAATTATTTCTATCATCGATTCTTAATGTATCAGATAATGCGGCCGCCGGGATTTGAACCCGGGATCTCCCGCGTGGCAGGCGGGTATCTTACCAACTAGACCACGGCCGCAAATAGAAAAGTATTAAAAAATAATTAAAGCTTTCGGGTATTTAAAGAATGCTGCCAAGCTAGTTATGCTGTAAATTCAAATATGTTTCATCATCTTTATTACGGTTTCTCTATGAATTCTTCTTAATTCATATTTGTTTGGTATTGTCATTTTGGGTTTTCTGTGTTTCTAGTATTTATCTTTTCTTTAATATATTGGTTGCTTACTTCCATTTTTAACTGTATTATTCGGACCTGGCAACTTAACATGTTGCATCTAACATCCTAAGTTGCCATATTCTATTATTCTCTCTATAAACTTTTAAAGCTTATATTCATGTTTAAGCTGGAATTCTGCATAGCTTTAGTAGATATCATTAATAAGTTATGTTGAGTATAAACAGCCTTAATCCTCCTAACAAATATTAATAGTATTTAGCAGTATCAAAAATCATCGTACAAGCTATCCAATCATCAATCAATAATAGCATTCCACAAATATTTCCATCAGGAATGAGAAACCTAAACCATAATGGAGTAGATTGCAGCCCCTACATAAGAAGCTTAGAATAGTAAGTCACTCCGAAAAGCAATAAGATTTCTCCAACAATCCTAAACATAAACCACCATAAATAAAAGCTTAAGTTTTACAAGACGAAGCTAATATACAGTAAGCTTATAGAGTTTAAGACTTTAAAGTATCAATTTGAGAGCATTGAATATTATAACAACATTATTAATTCTTGATAATTATACTTTCTAGTTTAGGCTTATATAGTAGAGATAGTATTAAGATTCCCCATCTTTACTAATGGATGAATTGTAGGATTTGAAATTAAGCCGTAAAACTTAAAATTTTATATTATTGAAGAATATAATTTATACGCCTCCGTAGCTCAGTAGGTAGAGCGGCCGCCTCGTATTAACTCTGGGAAAGCGGCATGTCGCGGGTTCAAATCCCGCCGGAGGCTTTACTGTACTTAGAGGTATATTTAATAACTAATTAATAGTCCTTATTAAAATTACTATTAAGTATAGCTTTGAATTTGATGAATAGCTAAATAATGTTGGCAAAAACTTCCATACTCAGAAAGACTTATAAGGATATCCAATGCTAATAAAATTAGCCCCGGGCCCCGGTAGCTCAGCTGGGAGTCATTACCAAACCAAAAGCGCCCGGCTGAAGACCGGGTTGTCGGTGGTTCAAAAACATAATATGTTGAAACTCCGCCCCGGGGCATATTAATTTAACATCTAAAGTACTGTAAACTTAAGGTGTATTCGGTTTTAGGCTCTTTATGAGTTCTTACACTCATATATTGATGTTTCCAATTTAAGTTTATCATGTCTCCTATAGGCTCTGTAAACCTAGTATGAAACGATCTTAAAGCCTCTAGATTCCGACTGATTAAATACCTCCTCATTTAGCTATTTGGCTAATTCCTAGACATTTAACAAGCCGACTCTGAAGTGCTCTCAAAGTTAAAGTTTATATAGTCCAAAATAAGGGACCTGGCAACTTAACATATTGTATCTGATTTCCTAAGTTGCCACGTCCAAAATAAGCAACAGAAAAATTAAATATTTTGAAACCGCCTCAAAATTAAAGTATATAATTTTAACATCTCATCTCTTATCACAACTACCGAGCTTAGTTTATATTTCTCCCATAAAGTGTAGAAAAACTTAGGGCAGCAGAGGACACCGGCACTCGAAAATCTCCATAACCACCGTATGGTAGTTAGGCATTCTCACATCCGCTATCCATGAACGGTATGGCCCAGACTTAGGGCTGCTCTATTCCTAGCCTAACCCATTTCGTCTGTTCAAGCTTAATCCCTTCCTCCGAAGGGACTAGCTTTAACCATACCTCCATGGAGCGTATGATCATAGATGCCTACTACCCCAGCATGATTATGGAGATTTCTCATGCCGGCTTCTCGGCCCGCCATATAGACCATTTGCGGTCGGATTTCCCTCAGGGGAGGCCTAGTCCCCCGCCTAAGTCCTCTGCTGCCAGTACTTATATTATGTAACTTACTAATATTTTTTACTTTTAGTGATTACGTCTTGTAAACCTAAGCTTTACCTAGAAGTTAATTAGCAAGCTTAAGTTTACAGAGCTTAAATCTAACTTAAGTGTGGAATATAGGCTTAAGAATAAGAAATTAATGGAGAAAATAATATGGTAAGGATAGATAAATATGCATCACACATTAAAGATGATGTGTGAGATAGAATTTCTTCTAAAATACTATAGATAAGATGCTACCAATAATGGAGGAGCGCCACATTTAAGTTTTACAAAAACTTAATCACTCGTCTTGTAAACTTAAGCTTGCTAATTAACTTCTAGGTAAAGCTTAGGTTTACAAGACGTAGATTTATGTAGAAAACTTTTTAACTAAGTTTATTTCCTCATTATACTGCGGGGGTCGCCAAGCTTGGTCAAAGGCGCCGGCCTGTGGATATGATGCGCTACAGGCGCCGGTCCCGTAGGGGTTCGTGGGTTCAAATGGTTTCTGGAAATCCCACCCCCCGCACTATCTGCAATATTGATAATTAATTTTGATCAAACTTGTAAACTTAAGATCTACCTAGAAGTTAATCAACAATACTTAAATTTACAAAGCCTAAAATTTGTGTTGCAAAACTTAAGCCTTACCTGGAAGGATATTTAACAATACTTAAATTTACTAAACGTAAAAATTTATAGTTATTTCTTAATTTTTGTGGTAAGTTATAGACACATTACCATTACTAATTTTTGAAAAAGTAGTATGGGCCCGAGGGGATTTGAACCCCTGACCACCCGGTGTCTCAATAAAAATTTATGAGCCGGGCGCTTTAGTCAACCTCTGACCTAGCTGAGCTTCCCACGATATCGGTACGGGCCCCTTCAGGCCCATTATTTTTATTATCTAAACCAGCTTATAAACTTATACAACCAAACTAAATGTACAGTACTACATTAGGTCAAGGAAAGTCAACAAGCTTAATATTTTAAGTAATTTTAAATCACAACTCTATAGCTTTGTGGCTTAATTCTTGATAATTATACTTTCTAGTTTAGGCTTATATAGTAGAGATAGTATTAAGATTCCCCATCTTTACTAATGGATGAATTGTAGGATTTGAAATTAAGCCGTAAAACTTTGAGGTGATTTCAAAATATTTAATTCTTCTGTTGCTTACTTGGGCTTTGTAAACTTAAGCTTGCTGATTAACTTCTAGGTAAAGCTTAAGTTTGCAAGACGCTTACTTGACTATAGTGTTTCGCTAAAGTTCTTTCACTATTGTTTTCCATGTTTAGGCATCCGCTTGTTTATGTTGAATTTGTAATCCCTTCATTCTCAAAGCTTGAGTAGATCAGCCATAACATATACTCGAGGAAGCCCGTTGAAAGACTTTAGCGAAATAGTCAAACAGAAGAGCTCATGGACTATGAAAGACTTAAATATTTTGAAAACACCTTTTTGAAAAAGTTTATGAATTGTTGGACAACCAATGTAAAAAGGTGGCTTCAAAAATACTTAATTTTTCTGTTATTTATTTTGTTATAGAGTTTCGTGAGCTTAGTATTTTGTATAGCTTTTCCTACTGTTTCTTTGAGTATTACATTATGATTGATCTGCTTGAGGATAGAAGACTATAATCATAAATTAAATTAAAAATTCATAAAGTAAGTTTAAGCCTGTAACATCAATAACATGTTAGTTAAGCTTAATTAGCTCAGGCAATAATTTAATTTAGCGATGATTTGTCAGGGTTAAAAGGATTGATGACTGAAAGGCATTTATATGAGCTTTAAATTAATTAGAGGTGGTTTCAAAATATTTAATTTTCTGTTGCTTATTTTGTTATGGGGTTTCGTGAGTTGAGTGATGAGGAGTGGGGCATCATTTCATCCTTTCCCCCACCTAAGCCTAAGAGGGGTAGGAGGGCTTTAAGTGATGATAGGTCATTAATTAACGGCATATTATATGTTGTTACTACTGGCTGTAGGTGGCGTGAGATGCCTGGAAAATATGGGTCATACGTAACTGCATGGAGATTACTTAGAAGATTTCAGGAGTATGGGATAAGATAGTTGAGTTCCTCACATCCATGAGGTAGACGTGTAGCAATAGATAGTACAACAGTGGAGGCTAAAAGGGGGAGGTAGGATATGATGGATTCAAGCATAGGAAGGGAACAAAGGTGCATATAATAGTTGATGAGGGGTCGAAGCCCATAGCCGTAGCTATTAGCCCGGGAAACATCCACGACTCTAAGATGTTCAACCTAACGATAAGATGAAAAATAAGCCTGAAGGGTTTTATGGAGATACAGCATACGATACATGAGGTGAGGGATAGGCTGGAGAAGGATGGTTAAAGCAACATACCTGTAAACACTAGTAATGAGAGAAGACAAATAACATACGATGATGGTAGTTAAACTTAAAAGGGTAGCTCAATATCTTTATTAGGCGAATGTTATGGAGGGCATCGGAGGAGCTACAACTGTGGGTCTTGTATGTAAGGACGGTGTTATTTTAGCTTCTGAGAAGAAGATGACATATGGATATACAGTTGTAAGTAGGGCTGCAAAAAAAATATTTCAAGTAACAAAGAACATCGGAATTGCATGTGCAGGTCTAGTTTCAGATATGCAAGCCATAGCAAGGATACTTTCTGCAAATGCTGAATTATTATCTCTTGAACTTAAGAGGCCTGTATCAGTACTGAATGTTGCTAAACTTCTATCATCTTTAATGTTTGGGCGAAGACTAATGCCATACTTTACTGAAGTTATAGTTGCCGGACTAACAGAATCTACTCCTAAATTATATGTTCTTGATCCTTTGGGCTCATTACTTGAGGAAAAATATGCTGCATTAGGAAGTGGAGGGGCAATAGCTATTGGGGTAATTGAATCAAAATATAGAGATGACATTAGTGTTGAGGAGGGTGAAAAACTAGTATTAGAAGCTATAAAAGCAGCCATTATGAGGGATGCTGCAAGTGGAGAGGGAATCGACATTATGATAATTACTAGAGATGGAATTAATGAGAAAACTTTACTCATTTAATGTAGGGCATAATATTAGCATTATAAATGCTATATTATTATTAATGCAATAATAAGGGGGATCTGTATTAACTCGCCTGAAGCATCTGGAAAGGTATCAGAAAATTCTCAAGATATATGGATAACTAGTTCTCAACAATTATTTAAACTGGGAATTAAGAAATCTTTCTCTAGACAAATACTTAAGGCAGGACGTCCGCATCCAATATTTGAACTTATACAAAGACTAAGAGAGCTATTTCTTCGTTTCGGTTTTAATGAAGTTATAAACACCTATATTATCGAAGATACTGACATGTATAAACAGTATGGCGCTGAAGCTCCGGCAATTCTTGATAGATGCTATTATCTAGCAGTACTTCCGAGACCTGATGTAGGGATGAGTAAAGAAAAGATTGATAAACTTAAAAGTATTGTCCCACAATTCACTATAAAGGAGATCGATGATCTAAAGAAAGTACTTCATAATTATAAAAAGGGTAAGATTTCATCTGATGATTTGGTAGGTGAAATAGCAAGAGCTCTTAATGTTGATGAAGTTACAGCCTTAAAAGTATTTGATTATGTATTCCCAGAATTCAAGGAATTAAAACCTGAGCCCACAAATTTAATTCTTAGAAGTCATATGACTAGTTCATGGTTTCATACAATATCGGCTCTACAATACAAATTACCACTACCAATAAAGCTTTTTTCAGTTGATATAAGATTCAGAAGGGAGCAAAGAGAAGATGAAAAACATTTAAGTATCCACAGAGTTGCATCATGCATTATGATGGATGAAGTTCTATCAATCGAGGAAGCATTATCATTTGCTAAAGCCTTCCTTAAAGAGTTAGGATTTACTGATATTCATTTTATTAAAAAATCACAAACTTCGTCATATTATGCTCTTAATTCAAATTATGAAGTTTTTATAAAACATCAAAACAATAATGTTGAAGTTGCTGAACTTGGTCTATACAATCCCGTAGTTTTAAATAAATATGGTATAGTCTACCCAGTAATTAATATAGGTTTTGGAGTTGAAAGAATTGCTATGATTATATACAACGAACAAGACATAAGAAATCTTGTTTATCCACAATTTTACGGTACATGGATATTAACAGATGAAGATATAGCCTCAGCAATAAGTTTAGATAAAATCCCAAATACTGTAGACTCATGGCTTATATTTGAGAAATTAGTTGAAATTGGCAAAGCCAATAAAGATATGCAAAGCCCCTGTACTATTAAGGCTTATGAGGGGCCCTTTATGAAGAGATACGTAACTATTGAGTTTTATGAGAATGACCCAAATGTTAAGTTATTAGGTCCTGCAGCATTTAACAGAATTTATGTTTATAAAGGTAACATATTAGCTATACCTGAGGAAGGGTTTGAAAATGTAGAGTATGTAACTGAAGTTAGGGCTAATGGAGTTAAAACTAATATACGGTTTATTGACGCTGCTATTTGCCTATTTTTATATCAACTAGAGCAAGCAATACTTATTGGTACTGAGAAGGTAAATTTAAGAATTAAAATGGTTAAACAACCAAGTGATATAAATATAAAAATCCCTCAGAATATTTATTACTACATAACTAGTAAAAACCTTAAGATAGATATCAGAGGACCAGCATTTATAGGGATACATGCAAAAATAACGAAGTAAGCAATGTGCTGAATTTCTTTATTCTGGCTTTGTGGCTTAATTCTTCCATTTTAGATTCTTCTCTTAATTTTTAGTGTTTACTGTTTCAATACTTAAATCACCTGTCATAATTCATCATTTTACTTTATCTGTTTCCCAAGTGTTTTTGAAAATCATGATGGATTAAAGTCTTTCAGAACCCTTCATCTGTTATAATGCCTTCTCTAAGCTTAATAATAGAGTTTTATGTCTGTCTTCTTAAGCAAAGCCTAGATGAGTCATCGTCTTCATCCATGATGTTTTTAATGATACGCTCCTGCACTTAGATAGGTTTTCAATCAAGGATGACAGATATATACATTATGAATACTATTTACTCTTATCTTCATGGTTAGTATCCACATTAGCTCTAACACTTACCTTTATGTAGCGCTTTTTCTTACTATTATTAATAGTAGATTTTATTAAATAAGCTGCCCATAACTATTACTTCCAAACCATGTATGTTCTTAGCTATTTATTACACTTATGTATGCTTAACTGCTTGGATATCTTATCTATTCCGGCATATTATCATTAAGCCTTTACCAGCAAATAGAGGTTAATGCAAGCCATGATGGGGTAATGAGCTATACAAATCAGGAAGCATACCAAAATTTAAAGACCTCAATAAACCTAATCAAGCTAGGATACATCATAAAAAGATTAAGGGTAAACATATAATAAGAGTATTAATCATTAAGTAAGATCTATTTCTAACTATAATTTAAACTTATTATAGTTTTGACAATAACGTCTTAGTATCTCCTCAATTATAGCGCTTGTACTGCAAAATTTATATTTTTCATACAGTTCATGTAGCCTTATAATTTGTATATGTCTAAGTCCCTCCTGATCTAATCTCCTTCTAATTTCATACTCTGAGGTAGGCTGATTTGGGCCTAATAATATTACATCTGGCTTAATACTAAGCACTATCTTCATTAGGTCCTCACCTTCATACCCAAGAATAGCCTCATCGACTTGCTTTAAATTTCTAATAACCATTAACCTTTGATCTTCAGGTATTACTGGTTCTCTTCCTTTTATTCTCTTAACAGTTGAGTCTCTTGCAACAACAACTATGACTTGACCGATTTCCTTTGCTTTACTGAGGAGTGCTATATGCCCCGGGTGTATTATATCCCAGGTTCCAGCAACAAGAACTTTCTTCACGAAACTCCCCAATATGATATATAAATTTATTGTTTTAGTAATTAGTAATAATAAACTTCTAACTTATTAATTTTATATAGATAACTAAGAAGAGCCTAGCAAACTTAAAATATTGTATTCTAGCATCTTAAGTTATCATGTCTGATTAAGAATACCGCAAAATTTTTATTGGAAGCTATAATAGTACGCTTTAAACAAATTGTTTGAAGGGAGAATTATGAGTATCTATGCTGTTCGCTGCACTGCAGGACAAGAGAGGAATACAGCATTTTTATTAGAGCAGAAAGCTAAAGCAGAAAATATACCATTAAAGTCTATAATAATTCCAATAAATATACGTGGTTTCTTTTTTATTGAAGCTGACGGTCCTCATATAGTTGAAAGAGCAATATTAGGATTAAAACATGTTAAAGGATTGGTTCCTGGAAAAACCGAAATCTCTAATATAGAACATTTAATACTTCCTAAACCAACAATTGAAAGCCTAAATGTAGGGGATATAGTCGAAATAATAAGCGGTCCCTTTAGAAATATGCGAGCAAGAATAAGTAGAATAAATAAAGATAAACAAGAAGTTGTACTTGAACTTTTAGAAGCTACATATTCATTACCAATAACGATGAAGGCTGACTATGTAAAGAAAGTAATTGAAGGAGAATCCTATGGTTAAAAAAACATTTAACTTTATTATCAATGGAGGAGAGGCAACAGCCGGACCACCTATAGGTCCTGCGCTAGGCCCTCTTGGATTTAACGTCATGATGATCGTAAATAAAATAAATGATCTTACGAAAGATTTTCAAGGAATGCGTGTCCCTGTGAAAGTAACTGTTGATATAGATACAAAAGAGTTCGATGTAGAAGTAGGTATACCGACGACAGCTGCCTTAATAGCAAAGGAGCTAGGCATTGAAAAAGGCTCTCAAAATCCTGGTTCCCAGAAGGTTGGTGATTTGAGCATTGAGCAAGTAATAAAAATCGCGAAGATAAAGAAGCCACAATTACTTTCAAAATCTTTAAAAGAAGCTGTAAAGGAAATTTTAGGAACCTGTGTAAGTATGGGCGTTACTGTTGAGGGTAAGGATCCAAGAGAAATTATAAAAGGAATCAATTCCGGTATTTATAATGACATTATTGGTTAGTAATAAGTATTAAGTGAAAAGCCATGATTAATACATTAATTGAAGCAGTAAATATAGCTAAAAATAGATCTAAGAAAAGAAACTTTATTCAGTCGATTGAACTTATTGTAACTCTTAGGGGTATAGATGTTAAAAAGCCTGAAAATAGAATTATAGCTAAGGTAGAGCTACCACATGAAATTGTTAAAAGAAAAACTAGAGTATGTGTTATTGCAAATGGTGACTTAGCATTAAAGGCAAAGGATGCGCAAGCGGATGGTGTGATTTCTAGACAAGATCTAGAAAAATTAAAGGATGATAGAAAAATGGTTAAAAAAATAGCTAATGATTACGACTTCTTTCTTGCTGCGGTAGACCTTATGCCGATGGTTGGAAAAATTTTAGGTCCTGTTCTAGGACCTAGAGGAAAAATGCCAGATCCTGTTACTCCATCCTCGGATATAAGTAAACAAATTGAAAGTCTTAAAAGATCAGTATTAATAAAAATGAGAGCAGGTCCTCAGATACAATGCATAGTTGGCTCTGAAGATATGAATGCTAAGGATGTAGCTGAAAATATTATGGCGGTTATTAATTTTATAGATAAACGCTTTCCATTAGCAACACATATGTCAAATATATACATCAAGACTACGATGGGACCAATAGTAAAAGTTCAAACTAGTATAAGGTGATGGAGATGAGTATGAGAGGTGCGGTACCCCTAAAGAAAGTTCGTGCAGTGAATGAACTCATTAGCTTACTACTAAAGTATAAAACAGTATTGTTTGCTGATTTTTCAGCAATATCCTCTCCACAATTACAACAGCTTAGACTAAAATTACGTAATTTAGCAGTACTTAAAGTCGCTAAAAATAAAATTATAAAAATAGCATTTAAAAAAGTTGTTAATAATGAAAAAATTATGTATGAGATCGAAAAAATTCTAACAGGAAATACATTACTACTATTTACAAATGAAAATCCATTTTCAATATATTTCATTTTAGAAAAAAATAAAGTCCCTAGATATGCTAAGCCAAATGATATAGCTTTGAATGAAATAATTATTCCTGCAGGCAATACTGGGCTTACTCCAGGACCTATTTTAAGTAAATTTGGGGCTTGTAAAATACCAACAAAAGTGCAAGAAGGAGCTGTATGGATTACTAAAGATACTGTAGTTGCTAGAAAGGGGGATATAATAAGTGCTGACCTGGCAGATATACTTAAGAAGCTGAACATAAAACCAATATATACAGGAATTAGAGTTAAATTAGCAATATCAAATGGACTAGTAATTCGTCCAGAAGACTTAAAGATAGATCCTGATGAATATAAAAGACAGATAACATTAGCCTTCCAAGAATCGTTAAAACTATGTTTAGGAGCTATGTTTATAACGAGCGAGGCTGCACCTTTGATAATTCAAAAAGCTTATCTTGAAGCTTTAAGTATAATACACAATATCCCTATAATGATACCTGGAATCATTGAAGAAGCTATCAAATTAGCTTACATTAATGCATATCTTCTATCATCAAAAATAAAAATATAACGAATCTTTGTAGTTTAAGCATTAAATTTGTTATACCTTATTTATTAAAAGAGGAACTAGAACTATTGATGATGTTAAGTCAATGGATAAGTTTTTACGAACTTATTGTAAAACCTCATAAAATTTTACAATAATTTTTAGATAATAGAATTTGGAACTGATAGCTTAAGGCTATATTTATTATTTAGTTCTTGTGTTAAGTATGGGTATGTCCAATTATTATTCAGTTTTTCGTTGGTCTTTTACAGGGATTTTAAAAATGAGAGTTTAGAAGATGAGACTGTATTGGGAATTATTCATATTAAACACTATAACTACACTATTTAAGAAGGTAAAGCTTAAGTTTACAAGACGATCCATACACTAGAAAAGCTTATAAGGAATATTTAGGAATTTCACTATGCTTAATTAGGAGGTGGGAGGATGGAATACATTTATGCTAGTATGTTACTTCATAGTGCCCGAAAACCTATCACTGAAGAAAGTATTAGAAATATCTTAAAAGCAGCGGATATTGAGGTGGATGATATAAAGGTTAAAGCATTGGTTGCTGCTTTAAAAGAAGTAAATATTGATGATGTTATAAAGTCAACAGTTTTACCAGTAGCTCCAACTGTTACCCAAACTGCTACAGTAACAGCCACTACAACAGAGGAGAAGGAAGAAAAAGAAGAGAAGAAGGAGGAGAAGGTAGAAGAGGTTATGGCTGAAGGATTAGGAGCATTGTTTGGATAACTTGCTGTTTTTAGAAATGTGATTGCTTATCGAGGTGTATTCAACTTATTACTTATAAAATCATCTTACTATGATTTAGGCAGTATATCATGATCCTTAGGATTACTTTGTTTTGTTATTCCTCTTTCCCGTCTTTACTCCGTCGATGCCGTTAATGCTCCAAATACTCCTCCAAGTCCTTCATATGCATAGAGCGCTTCATAATATATTTACCTCCTACTTTGTCTCATATCTTCTTACTCCTTATGATAGATACACATCCTTTAAATGCTACATTAATATAGACTTAGCGCTAAATGCTCCATCACTAAACATGAGTTCTCAGATAATACTTTTTGACAAAAGTTTTTAAATTAGTAAAGTACTATTGGTTTCATGCCGGGGTGGCCGAGTGGTTTAGGCGGCGGGCTGCAGACCCGCTATACAGGGGTTCAAATCCCTTCCCCGGCTTTATAGATTTTGTATTATTCAATTAAAATGCAATAGTCTAAGTTCACGTCTCCTTAATTTAATCGTAAATTTTAAAATTTTAAATTTATATATTGTTAAGTTCTTATTATCTAGGGTTGCTTTAAACACTATGTATATCAATACAAACAGCTCCTATACTAAGGAAGAAGTCATAAAACGCTTAATTGAAGAGGGCATTCTAAAATCACCACATGTAATTAGAGCTATGACAAAAGTTCCTAGAGAACAGTTCGTTTTACAAGAATATAGAAAATATGCTTGGGTTGATACCCCTCTTCCAACTTTTAAAGGTCAAACTATAAGTGCAATTCACATGGTTGCATGGATGAATGAACTATTAGATTTAAAAGTTGGACATAAAGTTCTCGAAATTGGTACTGGAAGCGGATACCATGCAGCAACCATTGCTGAAATCGTTGCTCCTGAAGATATACCTAATGATCTTAGGGGGCATGTCTACACTGTTGAAATTATTAAAGAACTCGTAGAGCTTGCTAAGCAGAATCTCTCTCGTTTAAATTATAGTACTCGAGTTACTGTTATACATGGTGATGGTTCATTAGGATACCCTGAGGCAGCGCCGTACGATAGAATTTTAGTCACCGCAGCAGCTCCTCAGATTCCTCCACCATTACTTTCTCAATTAAAAATTGGTGGTAAAATGGTTATACCTCTGGGTTCATGGAGCCTCTATCAAGAATTAACATTAATAGAAAAAAGATCAAATAATGATTTTAAAATTAAATCCGTTGGTGGATGCGTTTTTGTTCCTTTAAAAGGCGTATACGGGTTTAAAAATTAAGAGCTAATTAATTGATACATGGTAAAGCTCTACAATGAAGAGATAAATTCTATACTTCTTGTTGTTTTTTTCATTCGTGAAACTTTAATTAATCCATTTAATTCTAAATACATAAGCGCCTTATTAACTTCTCTTGAAGATACATCTTTATACATCATTCTTATGGCTTTAAGAAGCTCAGAATCCTTCATTGTTTTCTTTCGCCTTAATAATTCAATTATTACATCTTTTATATTACTAGTTCTCCAAATATTTCGTATACTCATTACATTTCGCCTCGCTATATTTTAATCTTTCTAAAATTATTAACTTGGATATTGTAATAGTAGCGTTAAATATAAGTTGTACGGCTCTGTATAAATGTACTTTTTCGTAGTCTCTCCTCCCACATTTTATAGAATCTTAAGATGTCTTCAGTCAATGTTGGTTTAACCTTCTTTAGTGCCGCTTCAAAATGCCTCATACTTACTTTAGGTACTTCCATATTCTCCCTTAATGCCATAAAAGCGGCCTCTCTACATACGGCCTCTATATCTGCACCACTATATCCCTCAGTTATTTTTGACAAGTATTCTAGGTTAACATCATTACTAATTGGCATTTTTGCTGTATGAATCTGAAATATCTGTAATCTTTCATTAATGTTTGGTGGAGGTACAAATATCAATCTATCAAATCTTCCTGGTCTAAGAAGTGCCGGATCTAAAATATCTGGTCTATTAGTTGCTCCAAGGATAATAACTTCCTCCAATTTACTAATCCCATCGATTTCCACTAGAAGCTGTGCAGTAACTCTTTCATATATGGTACTTCCTCCCTCCAATCCTCTTATCGGAGTTATGGATTCGATCTCATCAAAAAATATAATACAGGGCGCAGCCATCCTTGCTTTTCTAAATATTTCCCTTATTGCTTTTTCACTTTCTCCAACCCATTTACTAAATATTTCTGGTCCTTTAATGCTAATGAAGTTAGCTCCACTTTCATTTGCTACTGCTTTAGCCAGTAGCGTTTTTCCACATCCTGGCGGTCCATAGAGCAATACTCCTTTAGGCGGACTTATACCCATTCTCTCAAAAATATCAGGACGTTTTATCGGCCATTCAACAGCTTCTCTAAGTTCTTGTTTGATTTCCTCAAGTCCTCCAATATCATCCCATTTTACAGAAGGTATTTCAACATATACCTCTCTCATAGCTGTTGGTGTTATCTCCCTATAGGCTTCAAGAAAGTCTTTCATTGTAACCTCAAGTCTTTCTAAGATTCCCGGCTCTATTTTTTCTTGTTGTAAATCTATTTCAGGTAATACTCGTCGTAAAGCTTTCATTGCTGCTTCTCTACATAGGGCCGCCAAATCCGCGCCAACATAACCATGTGTTATTTCAGCTAAAATCTTTAAATCAACATCAGTTGCTAGTGGCATATTTCTTGTATGTATTTGTAGTATTTCAAATCTACTTTGTTTATCTGGTACTCCTATCTCAATTTCTCTATCAAATCTACCTGGTCTTCTAAGCGCTGGATCTAAAACATTTGGTATATTTGTTGCGCCAATAACTATTATTTGCCCTCTTGCCTCAAGACCATCCATTAGTGCTAAAAGCTGTGCTACAACTCTTTTTTCAACTTCGCCTGTTACTTCTTCACGTTTTGGTGCTATAGCATCTATTTCATCAATAAATATGATTGCTGGTGCATGCTGCTTAGCATCTTCAAATACTGCTCTAAGTCTCTGCTCAGATTCTCCGTAGTACTTGCCCATTATTTCAGGGCCATTGATTGCTACAAAATATGCGTCAGTTTCATTTGCTACTGCTTTAGCCAGTAGCGTTTTTCCACATCCTGGCGGTCCATAAAGCAATACTCCTTTAGGTGGATCAATACCTAGCCTCTTAAATAACTCAGGATGTTTTAGAGGCAACTCCACCATTTCCCTAATTTTTTCAACAGCATCATGTAGTCCACCAATATCCTCATATGTTACTCTAGGAAATTTAGATATTTCAGTTGGTTTTTCTAAAATCTGTAAATTAGTTTCCTCCATCACCACAACTACACCGTTTGGCTTTGTTGAAACAACAACAAAGGTTATTGCTTGCCCTAACACAGGAATATTTACAAAATCTCCATCACATACAGGATATCCTAAAAGTCTTTTCTTCTTTACAAACTCTATAAATGTCTGGTCAACATTTATTGTAAATGATGATGGAGCAAGTTTAACTTGTATGGCAGGTTTAGCGTTTGCTTTCCTAACAACTACCTTTTCGCCAATGCTAGCTCCAATATTCATTCTGATTGTACCATCTAGTCTAATAATCTCTTCATCCTCATCTTCAGGATATGCAGGCCAAGCTTTTGCTGCACTTCTCCTCCTCCCTTCTATTTCAATTATATCTCCAACCTTTATACCTAAAGTCCTCATTACTTTCTCGCTTATTCTAGCTATTCCCTTATCTATATCTCTTTGTTTAGCTCCAGCAACAGTTAATAGGACTTCTCTCATATTCTAATCTCCACTCCAATTACTAGTATATTGATGTTCCAGAAAAATAAACTTTATTAAACTAAGACCCTGTAAACCTTATAGAAAGTAAAATTAATTTTCTAAAAGGTTACATTAGGATCGCATATTAAATGACTACATTTATGTTTAATCATCAATTTGAATATAGACATCAGAAAAAGAAGATAGAAACATGTAAGTAGTTGTTATTGAATAATTTTTATCTTCCTCCATGCACAGTAGGCAAGAAAATCACTTCATCACCTTGCCTTAATATAGTATCTAATCCATTAAGTACACTCATTTCTACTCCGTTAATAAATACCAATATATCTGAACTTAATAAATTATTAAATACAAACCTTCTATTAAATTCCTGGCTACTCATTAAAATAATGATTTTTACTAAATCTCTTAATTTAATTTCATCTATGTCAAATAATATAACGGGTCTTGGTGCAGTTCTTCTGAGAGTAGCCATAAATTTAACAACTATGAAATGTTTGTAATACTTGCTCATAAATTAGTTCTTATAAAATGCTCTTTAAAATATTATTTTACTTCTCTCAAATTATTTTTAAATCTAAGTCAACAGAACTATAGAACATTAGAACTTAAGGAGAGGTTATAAAATTGCGTATAAATTTTTGCTATGTTTTATTGCTTAGTTATAAGTTAATTTAATTCAGAGAAGGTGCATTTCTTCATTGCTTATGCTCAGCGCAGATCAGTTTCAACATCAGATTTACAATTACGATCCAAACATTAATTCTTTTTCATTCTTTTAATTATTCTTACTATATATCCAGCAACTTTGTTTCTGTTTCTTTTTGAAGGAAATACGCCTAGCTCCTTTAATAACTGTTTATTTTCTTCAAAACTTGTTGTGAACTTATTTGGATATTTAACTATAAACTCTCTCGCTAATCCCTTAATCATAGTTGTTCTAATTTTTCCCATAGATCCATCCTAAACAATTTATAGTTTAACCAGTATATAAATTTAGCTTATGGCTTAACGGCTTTGTAAACTTAAGCTTGCTGATTAACTTCTAGGTAAAGCTTAAGTTTACAAGACGGGCTTAACCGCCTTGCAAACTTAAGCTTGTAGTTTAATTCTCTTACTTGGCTATACATAAAGCTAACGTTTTAAGGTCAAGGAGCTGATTGAATATAGAATGGACTTTATTAATCTATATCCAAGCTTAACTGTAAGCCCTTAAGGCTATAGTTCACCTACTTAGCGCTCATCAGCAACTTACAGTCTAGTAGTCAGGTTATAGCCTAGATTCTATGCTTAGCCTAGCTTTCAGCTATAAACTCCTAATGCCTTTCTAGCCTATTCCTTAAAGCCTTTTTCCCTAACCTTTTAATCCAATCGAATACAATTCTCTTCGTCCCACTCATCATTTTACCTATTATGTTAAGGAAGAAGCCATCATCAGCAAGCTTAAAGCCAAAATCCTCCTTTCAATGCAAGCACTCTCCTCATCCTTAAAGCCTTAAGCAAATCAACCATAACATATACTCAAGAGAACAGTAGAAAAATTATGTGAGATGCTATAATCAAATTAACAATAGTTAAAAACGACTCTCGCTTAAGTTTACAGGACGCAGCTTAATTTTCACTCATAGATTTATCAATATAGGCGGGGGAACTTTAGCATTGATATACTGAAATTCAATGCTAAGCGAGACTGAAGAGTTGTTTAATTAATAAAATTTATATATTTTTGTTGGTGTTTTTCTTGGGCCCGTCGTCTAGCGGTAGGACTAATCTTAAAACCTGCCTGACAATGATGAGACAGGAAGCGCAGGAGGTCAGGGGTTCAAATCCCCTCGGGCCCATTTAAATCAACTTAAAGTTAATCTACAAGGGCCCGTAGCTCAGCACGGTAGAGCGCTCGACAGTAGAGCGAGGCTCTTAACCGAGTGGTCGTGGGTTCAAATCCCACCGGGCCCGCTCCTAATTGAGCATAAACCGTTATAAAGGATTTTACATTTAATTTCTCAAGAAAACTATGCTTAATAAGGATAAGCAATCATGAAAAGCCTATTGGAATAAATGTGTTGATACTGACTTAAGCACCTTGCTAGAGTTACTTAATTGCCGGTGAAGTTACGTTAAGAGAGTTTATGAGGCATGCGGGTTCATTGGAACAGACTCTAAAGAATTACTAGACTAAGTGAAAGAAGAGATTTTATAGATTTAAAAAACTAAGTTACAGCATTAGTAATATATTGAGGTTTTTAAAATATTCAAGTCTTTTATAGAGCTTTGCAGCTTAATTCTTTAGCCTAATTTCCCCCTATTTTTTTAAATGTCTACTCTTGATTATGTTATTGTTATGCATGTTTAGCCATCATCTCCTAGCTATGTTCTCCATGCTTAGCCATGGAGTATTCTCCATATGGATGCTTGAATGTTAAAATGTTATATCCCATCCCTATTACACTTATGGATACTGTTTAATCAAGCTATAACAATAGGACAATCATATTTCTAGAATCTGTATAGGCTTAATTTAAGCCTAAGTATACATTCCTAATCCATGAGTAATCTGCGGATGAAGCTTTAAGTAAGCCTATTCAAGGCCTAATGGGCTCCTCAGGCTGTTATGAGGCATAGAGAATAAATAACATAACTAGAAACTCAACACATCTATCCATGATCTTAAATGTCACATAATTTTATAATCATTCAAGACACCAAGTTCGAGATCATAACCTTCAGGAAGTCCAGGCTAAGAAGCCCATCGATTCAACAACCTCCCATCAATATATATCTAATTCTATAAAGGGAAAGAAGTTAGCAGAAAATTAGATTCATATTCAAAGAGCCCAAGGCTCTATTTTAGCCCAATTGAAGAAATTATTATCCCAGCTACAAATTCAAATATAAATGCATATGTTCCTATGATTAATATCCCTAACAATGCTATTCTTAGTGAAAGTTTAAATTCATCCCATGTTGGCTTCCGTGATACTAGTATTACTCTTTTAAAAGATGAGGATATCTTCTTAAAAAACATGCTCCCCCTCATAATATTAGTTGAGCTAATAATGCTTTTTGAGTATGAAGTCTATTTTCTGCTTGTCTCCAGACTACAGATCTAGGTCCATCTATAACTTCATCAGTAATCTCATAACCCCTATGAGCAGGTAGACAATGCATTATTATATGATTCTCTGATGCAACTTTAATTAATTCAGAGTTTACTTGATATGGAGGAAATACTTTGAGTCTTTTTTCTATTTCTTTCTCTTGTCCCATACTTATCCACACATCAGTATATATTATGTTTGCTTTCATGACAGCTTCTTTAGGATCATTTGTTATGACAATATTTGATCCTGTTTTTTTCGAATTATCCTCAGCATATTCAATCGCAAGTTTATATGGCTCATACCCTTTAGGAGTAGCGACTGAAATATCTAATCCAACCTTTGAGCATGCGATAAGTAAACTATTACATACATTATTTCCATCACCAACATATGCTACTTTAATTCCTTTAAATGTCCTAAAATATTCATATATTGTGAAAATATCAGCTAATGCTTGACATGGATGCCATAAGTCACTAAGACCATTTATGACCGGGACCTCAGCATAATCCGATAATAATTCTAAATCCTTATGTGAGAAAACACGAGCCATGATGCCATTAGCATACCTTGATATAGTTTTAGCAGTATCAGATATTGTTTCCCCTCTTCCTAACTGTAATTCATTCCAATTTAGGTAAATTGCTTTTCCACCAAGGTGATACATAGCAACTTCAAAGGAAACTCTTGTTCTAGTTGAAGGTTTTTGAAAAATCATAGCTAAAGTTTTTCCCCTTAAAACTTTAGGGTTGTATCCTGTTGTTTTATATTGTATCTTTAAGATTTCTGCTACTCTAATTAGATGATTTATTTCTTCGCTTGAATACTCCTGCATTGTCAAGAAATGTCTTAAGCACCTATTCACCATGTTCTAGCCATTCATTAATATACTATCTGCTTAAATTTTTTTGGATATATTTTGAACCTGGCAACCTAACATATCGCATCTAACATCCTAAGTTGCCACGTTCTATATTTTCGTGTTGTAAACTTAAGCCTTACCTGGAAGATTATCAGAATGCTTAAGCTTATGGAGCCTATATTTTTGTCATTAACATTTAAACATACTTTAAATAACATAAGGTAAGAAAATCTCTACGTGTAGCACAATTAAGTCATAAATTAAAATGTTTCTTTTAAATATAGAGTTCAGTTAGCGAATTTAGAATTAACTGCTTTGGGCTTGCAGATATACATATACATGGTGGTAATAAATCTAAAGAAATAAGATGGAAGCAAAAACCAGGAGAGAACCCAAACTGAGAGGATTAAGCATAAAGCTGTGGGACTAATTATTCGTAATAATACGTTCTCTCCACCCTTTGCAACAAGAACAGTCCTATTACTAAGACTCTAAATAATGAATGAGAACACTAGCTCATTGCTTACACGGGCCCGCGGGGATTTGAACCCCGGACCACCGGCTTTCTTCTTCATCCGCTAGCTAGGTTAAACCCTCAGGCCGGCGCGCTTCCATACTACGCCACGGGCCCAATACTAAAATTAACTAAAATCTTATTTAAAAACCTTAATACTACTAGGTCGTATTGCTCTTATCTACAGTATTTCACGTAACTTTTCTATTCTATTCCTAGTATATTCACATTCCATGAGTTTCTTATACTCATTGAAGAAGAATGTAGGTAGGGGAAGAATCTATATTGTATGGGATAATTTCTCAGCCTACAGCTCAAAACATGTATATGGGCATTAAGGAAGAATATACATCAAATATATTTGCCGAAATACTCCCAGAACTAAATTGTTGGGGAGATATTTAGAGAGCTGAAGATGAAGCTAGCAACAAACATTCAAGACCTAACCAACTCAAAAGCAATAGAGAACCTCTCAAAAAGAAACTACAAATCCAACATAAAACAAACAAATACATAACATGACAATAGTAAAAAATTTTAGCGAAATACTATAGTCAAATATTGAGTTTTACAAGTTTGATGTATGTTACTTAACCTAATCTCATCAACATCATGTATTGCACACCATTATCTAAACTCTAATTAATCTCCTTCATCACTAAGAAAATAGTAATATTCACCTATTTCTTTCTGTAGTCTATCAAGATAAGCCCCCTCCTTATTTACTCTTGGCCTCTTCGTCCTTTTATCTCTCCTAAAGGTTATACCAACAGTTTTTAGAAACCGATTCATTCCATTCCTTAATGTCATTGGTGAAGATGCTAAACCAAAACTGCCCGGAAGTCCTGTAAATATAATTAAGGAATCCGCAACAGAGTCTGCTAGTATTATATCATGCTCCACAACAAAGGCTGATGCTCCCCTCATTAGTATTATTTTTCTTATTATCTTAGCTAGCAATAGTCTTTGCTCAATGTCAAGGAATGCGCTAGGCTCATCTATTAAATAGATGTGAGCATTTCTTAATAAACAGCCAGCTATAGCGATTTTTTGCAGTTCCCCCCCACTTAATTCTTTAAGCTCCCTGTTGTATAATGATTCTATATCTAAAGAATCAAAAAGCTCATTTTTAATTAGTTGTGGTGGGTTTTGCTCTTTAAAAATCAAATCAAAAAACTCTTTTACAGTCATGTTTTTAGGTGGACTCAAGTACTGAGGTTTATAACTTACTCTTAATTTCATATATGATGTCGGTGAATATCCTTCATCTGGTTGGATTAGTCCTGCTATGAGTTTAATAAACGTTGTTTTTCCAATACCATTAGGTCCAAGAATACCTATGATTTCCCCTTCATTTATCTGACCGGGCTCTATCTCAACTCTAAATGTACCTAAAATTTTCCTCATAAATTCCCACTGAAATGCTTTTCTTTCACTAGATTTCTCAGAAGTTGGAGAATGTATGGTGAATTGAATGGCTTCTTTTCGAATTCTAATGTTTTCTATAGGTAGATATCCCTCGAGATAAGCATTTATTCCTGTGCGTACACCATAAGTACTTGAAGCAATACCATAAACACCAGGTTTCCCGTATAGAATACATATAATATCTGACAGGTAGTCAAGAATAGCTAGGTCATGCTCAACAACTATGATGTATGTTTCTTCAGAGATTAAAGATCTTATAAGCCTTGCTACTTTAATCCTCTCATAGACATCTAAGTAGCTACTTGGCTCATCAATTAAATATACATTCGCATCTTTTACACATGTCGATGCTATAGCTACACGTTGTAGTTCACCACCGCTTAGCTTGTTTAATTCCCTATCCCATATATTACTAAGATTAAGTATATCCTTTACTTTATTTATAGCATTATGATCTGCATTAACTCCAATGAAATCACTTACTTTAATGTTAGAACTTAAATGTAGACTAATGATATTTTGAGGTTTATATGATATCTTTAAATCACCATTAAATAATCTTTTGAAGTATATCTGTAACTCCGTTCCTTTGAAGTATTCTATTATCCTATATTTCTCAACATTACTAACATCATACACTCCTAAGTTCGGAATTATTTCTCCAGATAATATTTGAAGAACTGTAGTTTTTCCAACGCCATTTGGTCCCATAAGGCCTAAAATTAACCCAGGTCTAGGAATAGGAAGTTTATACAACTTAAATGCATTTGGTCCATACCTATGTATACAGTCTTCCTCTAATTCTTCTGGAAGATTTACTATTTCTAAAGCTCTAAAAGGACATTTTTTAATGCATATTCCACATCCAACACATAAAGATTCAATTATCCTAGGTTTATTAGTATCTTCATCCATAAATATTGTTTTAATCCCCGCCTTGTTTTTAGGACAAAATTTTATGCATGGAGCTCCACAGTCTTTAGGCTTGCAAAGAGAACGATCCAATACTGCTATGCGCATAGTATTTTATTCACCTTATAATAATGTTCTTCTACTGAAATTATAGTGGGAGTTCATAAAGATATTCTTTATTACTGGGATGTTTCTACAATCGTGTTTACTTAATATTTTTAGTAATTACTTGTTCCTCATCAAAATTTAGCTAATACTCATGAAGTTCATAGAAACTCTTTATCATCGTACTTTAATTGAAGCATTATATTTAACGTAAATTAGAATTCATATCTCCAAACAAGCTCGACATCAACTTGAGAAACACCACTTACCGATGATATAATCTCCTCAAGCTTCGCTGTCCCTCCCTCTGTTTCCTCAGGCATCGTTATAAATGCTTTAAGAACTCTATAACCGTAAGCTAAATCCTCCTCTACGATCTTCTTAATATTCATAGTTTGTGGTAATACAGAGGCGATATTTCTTTTTAAATCTTCAAGATTAATTTCATTACTTTCAGGAAATATTTTCAACTGGACCATAACCAGTCTTTCCTTCATAAGGTTACAATTTTAAATGAATTTATAAGCTTTTTGCAAGAATGGGGACGTCTAACAATTTATAAATCTTTTCTTAAGTACAGCCGTCTTGTAAACTTAAGCATGTTTTATCACCTTTATCATGGGTATTGTATTTTCTATGAATTCTTTTGCTTTAACTCTTCTATTTATCCATGTTTCGTTTAGCATTATCATTATTGATTTTAGAAGC
>Ga0272445_1000065_pt1 | contig 103064 bp, 99 predicted proteins | sample YNPCB0031_FD_194404 | JGI IMG/M metagenome (GOLD analysis project Ga0272445, IMG submission 194404) | Hot spring sediment microbial communities from Yellowstone National Park, WY, United States - YNP-CB-003-1 | ecosystem: Environmental > Aquatic > Thermal springs > Hot (42-90C) > Sediment...
GCTTTGCATCGAATTAAACCACGTGCTCCACCGCTTGTGCGGGCCCCCGTCAATTCCTTTGAGTTTCAGCCTTGCGGCCGTACTCCCCAGGCGGGGTGCTTAACGCGTTAGCTTCGGCCCAGAGAGTTTACCTCCCCAGACCTAGCACCCATCGTTTACAGCGTGGACTACCCGGGTATCTAATCCGGTTTGCTCCCCACGCTTTCGTGCCTCAGCGTCAGGGACCGTCCAGCTGGCCGGCTTCCCCACCGGTGTTCCTCCCGATATCTACGGATTTCACCCCTACACCGGGAATTCCGCCAGCCTCTCCGGCCCTCAAGCCAGGCAGTATCGCAGGCCTTTCCGAGGTTGAGCCTCGGGCTTTAACCTGCGACTTACCCAGCCGCCTACGCACCCTTTACGCCCAGTGATTCCGGGCAACGCTCGCCACCTGCGTATTACCGCGGCTGCTGGCACGCAGTTAGCCGTGGCTTTCTCCTGGGGTACCGTCAGCCTGACTAGGCTCTTAACCCAGTCAGGGTTCTTCCCCCAGAACAGGGGTTTACGACCCGAAGGCCTTCTTCCCCCACGCGGCGTCGCTGGGTCAGGCTTGCGCCCATTGCCCAAGATTCCCCCCTGCTGCCTCCCGTAGGAGTCGGGCCCGTGTCTCAGTGCCCGTGTGGCCGACCACCCTCTCAGGCCGGCTACCCGTCTTAGCCTTGGTGGGCCGTTACCCCACCAACTAGCTGATGGGCCGCGAGCCCCTCCTCAGGCGGGAGCTTGCTATGCAGAGGCCCCCTTTCATCACTGAGCTTGCGCCCAGTGACTTTATCCGGTATTAGCCACCCTTTCGGGTGGTTATCCCAGACCCGAGGACAGGTTACTCACGTGTTACTCACCCGTTTGCCGCGGTACTTGGGGAAAACCCCTTTCCCGCACGACTTGCATGGGTTAGGCGCGCCGCTAGCGTTCGCCCTGAGCCAGGATCAAACCCTCAGGGAAAATTTGTCCCGGCTCAATTTACCTACCCTTAAGGTAGGTAAAGAGGCCGCAAGCTTAATTTGCGGAGCCCCAAACGGACGCTATTCAATTTTCAAAGATCAAAAACACACTATTAAAAATATAAATTAGCTTTTAAACTTTGTCAAGAGGTTAAAAAATTCAAAGATCTAAATGACGCAATAAAAAATTATAATATTATAAAATTTTTTGTCAAGAGCTTTTTTAAAAATAAAATGTGGAGCCGGTGGGACTTGAACCCACGACCTCGTGAATGCCATTCACGCGCTCTCCCTCTGAGCTACGGCCCCTTAATTTTTACTAAATATAGTCTTTTTAATCTTTTTTGTCAAGAGATAAGTTTTTTAAAATCTTCTATCGATATAGGTTTGCAAAAATAAAAACTTTGAAATAAATCTACATTTAAATTTTTTAATGCCTCAGCAATTTCCTTATTTTCTACAAACTCCGCTACAGTTTTTATACCTAAATCCTTAGCTATGGAAACAATTCCCTTAACAATATTATAACATTTTTTAGATTTATTGATTTGACGGATTAAATTCCCATCAATTTTTAAAAACTTTGGATCTACTTTCAATAAGGAAGTAAAAGAAGCATATCCAGACCCAAAATCATCTATAGCAATACCTATTTTTTCGCTTTTAGTTTCAGAGGATATAACTTGAAAGACATCAAGAAAATTGATTATAGAAGATTCAGTAATTTCCAATATAACAAAAATTTCATGTATTTTTGCTATATCTTTCCATAATTTGAATTCCTCTGACAAAAAGAGGGCTTTATTATAAGAGTTTACACTTTTATTAATAAAAATATACCTATTTTTAAAAAGTTCTAAAACTTCATCCTTAGTAATTTCTTCAGTAAGAAGCGCTTCCAAATCCTCTATATATCCAAGTTCATAGGCATATTTTATAAAAGTACCAGCACTGATTACATTTTTCTTTTCATCTAAAATTCTTATTAAAACTTCACCTCCAATAATTTTTTGAGTATAAGCATCAAATATGGGTTGAATATAGGGAATTACAAGGCGTTCTCTAATAGCTCTTTCTAATAAACTTCTAATTTTATTTAACTTCTCCAATTCTTTTAAAAATTTAGAATCAAAAAATACCCACTTATTTCTTCCTTCTCTCTTAGCTATTTGAAGAGCAATTTCAGCAGAATTTAACAATTTAAAAGCTTCATCTCCATCATGAGGATAAAGAGCTACACCTATAGAAACGCTTAAATGTATAGTCTGATTATTGACTTTAAATCTAAAATTTTTAACTTTATCTACTAACTCTTCTAAAAATCCTATGAGCTCTAAAAAGGTATAATTCAGTAAACCTATTAAAATTTGATTTTCTTTATATTTTCCGAAAATAACATTTGGTGTATGAAAATGCTCCTTTAAAAATAAGAAAAATCTTTTAAGAGAAGATCAGTAATTTCTGCTCCTAAGGTTAAGGAAAGAAAAGAATAATCTTCTATTTCTAAAACAATAAGAGCAATATCTTCTATAAATTTTTCTTTTGCCCTGTTTATAAAATCCTGTAATGTATCAAAAAAGGCTTCCTTAGACAAAAATTCAGTAAGTGAATCAATCCTAAGGTTTAAATATAAATTAAAGGTTTTGTCAAAAGTATTTAGATGATCTATTAGTAAATTTTCTAATAGTCCTACGAGTTCACAACTTAAATCTAATTTCTGGATATCACTTTTAAAGAATAAATATTCTATCTTTTTCCTAATTAATTGATGCTCTCTTTTGTGGAATTCTAAATCTGGATACTTATATTCTTTCATTAAATTTTCTTCTTTATTAAAATAATCTTCTATAAAGAAAACAAACTGATTTAAAAAATCAGAAACTTTTTCAGCCCTATTCTCTTTTAGAGCGCCTTTTATACTTTCTAAAGCTTGAAATAAATTTTCATACTCCCTTTTAAGTTTTGAATTTTTCAAAAAAATGAATTTATCCATGCTTTTTATTAATTTTCTATTATACCATATCGGTTGATTCCAAAAAACTGTTAAAGATTTTTTACTAAATAAAAGTAGATTTTAGAGAATAAGAAATGGGATCCTCAAGAAATATTAAGGCTTTGTTTAATTGTTCTTCAGATCCTATAAGTATTAAAATATCTTTTTCTTTAAAGGAGAGATTAGCAGGAGGATTAACTATAAATTCTTCTCCTCTTTTTATAGCTATAATTGTAGCTCCTGTTTTGGATCTAAGATCAAGAGCTCTAATTGTTAATCCAATTAAAGGGCTTTCTTTTTTGATTAAATAGGTTTCAGTAGCCACATCTTTTAAAAATTCTAAATTCTCAATACTTTCTAAAAGCGGTTTTTCTAATGTCCTAAAAGCTTTATAATAATTTTTCCTTAAAGCTTCTAAAAGTTCAAAAATTACATTTCTTGGAACTTTGTAATAGTGAAGAATCTTGGCAAATATTTCTATAGAAGCTTCAAATTCTTCAGGTATTACTTCATTAGCACCAAGTTTTATTAAATCTTCAATTTCTGCTACAAATCTTGTTCTTACTATAATATAAAGATCTGGATTTTCTTTACGAGCAAGAAAGGTAATTTTCCTAGCAGAAATATTGTCCCCAATCACGATAACCAAAGTTTTTGCTGTTTTAATCCCTAATTTTCTTAAAACTTCAATATTAGTAGCATCTCCAAAAAAGATAGGTTCCCCCCTACTTTTGTAAATTTTTACTGTATTAGGATTAAGATCAACAATTACATAGGGAATTTTTAAAGCTTTTAAACCAAAAACAACATTTTGCCCTCCTACTCCATATCCTACAACAATGGTATGGTCTTTTAAATAGGCTTTTTCTTCTTCCCTTTTTTCTTCTCTTATTTTTTTCAGTCTTAAATAGCTTTTATAGGATATTTTTTCAAGAAGAAGATCGATTAATTTATGAGATCTATCAATTAAGAATGGGGTTAAAAATAAGGTAATCATAGAGGATCCTATAAAAAGTTGGTACCAATTCTCTTCAAGTAATCCGTATTTTTTTACCTTCTAAAGCAAGAACTAAAGAAAATTCTCCTATTTGAGAAAGTATAAAACCTGTTAATAAGGAAATTCTTAAACTTTTACTTATAAAGAGTGTAGAGAAAAAGATTCCTACAAATTTAATTAAAAAAATTAGAAGAACAATTAAAATAGTCAATTTTAGATTAGCAAAAAGAAAATACGGTTTTAAAAGAAGTCCTATAGAAATAAAAAAAATAGCCATTAACAAATCTTTAAAAGGTTTAATTTCAGCTACAGTTTGAAGTGCATACTCTGATTCGGAAATCACAATTCCTGCTAAAAAAGCTCCTAAGGCTAAAGAAAGTCCTAATTTATAAGAAAAAAAAGCAGTTCCTAAGGATAAAACTAAAATACTCATGAGGAATAACTCTCTACTACGAGTTTTTACGATCTGATGTAAAATTAAAGGGAAAAAATAAAGAGAAACTATAAAGGTGCAACCAAGTATAGCTAAAGATTTACTAAAAACAAATAAAATATCTTTTATGGAACCCTCTTCTTTACTTAAAATTGGAATAAGAAGCATTATAAGTATTACACATAAATCTTGAAAAATTAAAATACCAAAAGAGACTCTACCATAAGAGGTAGTAAGCTCTCCTTTATCCATCAAAATTTTTAATACTAAAGCAGGCTACTCATAGCTATAAGCGATCCAAAGAAAATGCCAATTTTTAGGGATTTATTAAGAAAAAGTGAAGTGATAATAGAAACAATAAAAATAGTTAATCCTACTTGAATAAAGCCTGCAAATAAGATTTCTCTTCTGTAGGCTATTAGTTTTTTAATTGAAAATTCAACTCCAATAAGAAACATTAAAAAAATAATCCCAAACTCTGCAAAGGTTTCAATTAGATGGGTATCGTGAATTAAGCTTAATACAGAAGGTCCTACTATGATTCCTGTGAGTAAAAAACCAATAATAGGAGATATTTTAAATCTTATAAAGATTGCACTTATTATAATGGCAAATAAAAATATAATGAGAAAACTTCTAAGTAATTCAAAAAGCATATATTAAATGAATAATAATTCAGAAATTTACAAAAATAAATAGAGGGGGAGAACCCCCAAAAGAAAATTCTTAAAGAATTAAATCTTCTTCATCAAGATTATAAATCTTTAAAAGTTTAATATGGAAGTAAAGATCTTCACCTGCTAAAGGTGGGTTAAGATCAAGAACAAGTTCGGTATCAGTTACTTTTACGATGGTAGCTGGGAAATTCATTTCTCCTCGAGGTGTATCCACTATAAGATTTAACATTAATCCTTCCTCTGGTTCTACATCAATATTTAGAGCATCTCTGGGTATAGTTCTAACTAAATTTTCATCTCTTGGACCAAAGGCCTTATCATAAGGAATTAAAACTTCCTTTTCCTCTCCCTCTTCCATTCCAATAAGAGCTTCAGAAAGTCCAGGGATTATTTCAGGGGAGCCAACTTGAAAAATAAAGGGTTCTCCATTATAAGTATTCTCAAAAATCTCCCCGTTTTTTAGTTTTCCAATACAATGAATACTTACTACATCACCTATTTGAACCTTACGCATCTTAAACTCCTTTGAATTTTATTTTGATAGAAGTTGAGATTTTAGAGGATAGGACTCTAAAAACTCAATCTTCTATCTTAAAAAGTAGAGTAACACATAATAAAAATTTTACAAGCTTAAGGGATTTTAGCTTTAATTTTTTTTCTTAATTAAAACAACCAAACAAAAGCAAGCTATAGCTTCAATTTGAAGGGATTCCATTAGTCCTTCTGTAGTTTTTGCTTTTATTCCTATATTTGAAGGATCTATTTTTAGTTTTTCAGAAAGTAAATTTTTCATTTTTTCATAAAAAGGAGAAAGTTTTGGTTTATCACATATAAAGGTTAGATCTATTTGAGAAATCTTAAATCCTTTTTTTTCTACAAGTTCTAAAGTTTTTTCCAAAAGTTTTATACTATCTATGTTTTTATATTGAGGATCTTTATCAGGAAAGATAGTTCCTATATCAGGAAGACCAGAAGCTGATAACATAGCATCTATAAGAGCATGTAGTCCCACATCCCCATCTGAATGCCCTAAAAGACCCCTTTCAAAAGGAATTTCTATTCCACAAAGCTTTAATTTTCTGCCTGGAACTAATTTGTGAAGATCAAATCCTATGGAAATTTTAAAATTCATTCTATTATTTTTAAAACCTTTGCTCCTTTAATTTTTTTATATTTAATATCTATTAAAGCTTGATTAGCTTTCTCAAAAGGGTAAATTTCTATTTCTGGTTTAATATTGAAAACTTCTACAAGTTGCAAAAATTCTTTAATATCCTTTCTGGTTACATTAGCTACACTTTTAATTTCCTTTTCTAACCAAAGATCACGAGCATAATCTAAATTTAAAAGAGCTTCCTTATCCTTATCTTCCTTTCTTATGGCATTTATTACAAGTCTTCCTCCGGGAACAAGATATTTTAAAATAGTAAGAGGAGGTTTCCAAACAGGAGTTGTATCTATAGCACAATGAAGTTTTTGGGGAGGCTCTTCTTCTATATCTCCTACCCAGAAAGCTCCAAGACTTAAAGCTAATTCTCTTTGTTTGGGATTTCTTGCAAATACAAAAACTTTAGAAAATGGGAAAAGAGCTTTAATAGTTTTTAAAACAAGGTGTCCAGAAGCACCAAAACCCACAAGTCCTATATTTTGTTCATCTCTTGGATTAGCTAATTTTATAGACCTATAACCTATAGCTCCAGCGCAAAAAAGGGGAGCACATTCTTCATAAGAAAAAGTTTTAGGTAAAGGAAAAGCAAAATTTTCTTTTATTTTAAAATATTCTGCATAACCCCCTTGAGCATCTTTACCTGTAGCTTTAAATTGGGAACAAAGATTTTCTAATCCCCTTTTACAATATTCGCATTTTTCACAAGAAAAATAAATCCACCCAGCTCCTACTCTATCACCTATTTTAAATTTGGTTACTTCTTCACCTATTTTAACTACCTCTCCTACTATTTGATGCCCAGGAATGATAGGAAAAAAAGATGGTTGAGCTCTGCCTTCAATTTCGTCTATTTCAGTATGGCAAATCCCACAAGCATAAACTTTTATAACAATCTCATCTTTTTTTGGTTCAGGATCATCTATTTCTACCAATTTTAAAGGATTAGTATTTTCAGATATATGAGTAATCTCCTCTATTACCCAAGCTTTCATAATTTTTAAATTTTAATACAAGAAATTAAATTTTGAATTACAAAAATCTAATTGAAAAAATTGAAAAGTAGAATATCATTAAAATTAAAATGAGCATAAACAAAGTTATTCTAATTGGTAGACTTGGAGCAGATCCAGAAATTAGATATACTCTTGATGGAAAACCGGTAGCTACATTTAGAATAGCAACCAATGAAGTAATAATAAAAAACGGAGAAAAGGAGATTCTTACTGAATGGCATAGAATTGTTGCTTTTGGAAGACTTGCTGAAATTTGTGGAGAATATTTATCTAAGGGAACCCAAGTTTACATAGAAGGGAAATTAAGAACAAGGAAATTTGAAGATAGACAGGGGAATCAAAGATATATCACTGAAATAGTAGCTAATACCCTTCAAATTCTTGAAAGAAAATCTGCATCCAATTCCGAACCTAAGGAAATTCCTTCGATTCAAGGATTCAAAAACACTTTAGAAGAACCTTTAGAAGATTTAGAAGAAAACCTATTAGACGAAGAAGATATCCCCTTTTAAGGTTTATTGAACTAAAATCTTTTTAGTATTTGTGCCTTTGGTAATATTTTCTTCAGATTGGGGTTTTTCTTCAACTTTAGGATATAAGTTTTCTATTTCGGCATCAGAGATTTCTTTAAATGGTTCATCAAGCTCAAAGATCTGCCTTATTAAACTTATAGCATACCTTCCTTCTTCATGATAACTTTTTTTAATGAAGTTAATAGGATAGTAGATAAGTTTTTGAACTAAAGATTTAGTCAATATTTCTATAGCGGATTTCTCTTCTTCTGAGAGATTTTTAAGTTTTTTTAAAGTTTTAGCAAGTTCATTTTGTCTAAGGATTTCTACTTTTTCACTTAAAGCTCTGAAAGTAGGATAAAAATCAAGTTCTTTAAGCCATTTTTGAAATTTAAAAACCTCAGTTTCTATTATTACTTGTGCTCTAAGTGCTTCTTTTTTTCTTTCTTTTAAATTTTCTTCTACTACAGATTTTAGATCATCTATATCATAGAGATAAACATTTTCGAGCTTATTTACTTCAGGCTCTACATCTCTTGGAACAGCTATATCAATTATAAAGAGAGGTTTATATTTTCTTGGTTTCAAAATAGAACTTACCATATTTTTAGTGATAATATAGTTTGGTGCTCCAGTAGAAGAAATTACTATATCAGCTTTTATTAAAGCCTGAGGAAGTTCATCTAAAGAATAGGCTTGTCCTTTAAATTTTTCTGCTAACTCAATTGCTTTAGAGAGGGTTCTATTAGCAATGATTACTTTTTTAACTCCCTCTGAAACAAAATGCATACAAGCAAGTTCTGCCATCTCACCAGCACCAACTAAAAGAATAGTTTTATCTCTTAAAGACCCGAGGATCTTCTTTGCAAGACTAAAAGCTGCATAACTTATAGAAACAGCTCCTCCACCTATTCCAGTTTCAGTTCTTACCTTTTTAGCTACAAAAAAACATTTATGGAGTAATCTATTTAAAACTATTCCTGATGTGCGATAATTTAATGCATCTTTATATGCAGATTTAACCTGTCCAAGAATTTGAGGTTCTCCAATTACCATAGAATCAAGTCCACAGGCTACTTCAAAAAGATGTTTCACAGCTTTTTCATTCTCAAAAAAATAAAGATAAGGTTCTAAATCTTCCCATTTGAAAGTGGATTCTTTTTCTATAAAAGATGAAAAATCTTTCAAAAATTGATTTTTTTTATCAGGATCCAAAACAAAATAAAATTCAACTCTATTGCAGGTAGATAAAAATAAGCCCTCTTTAAAAGAATAAATTTCTTTTTTAATTTTTTCCAAAGGATGTGAGGAAGAATTTTTAAATGTAAGCTTTTCTCTTATTTCAATAGGAGCTGTTTTATGATTCAATCCAATTAATAATATAACAATATCAAGACCCATAGGTATGAAATCCCTTGGAAAATAAATTTATCACAAAAAAACTAATAAGCCATATACTAAATCCTAATAAAAACATGTAAGAAGCCTTTTTCCCTCTCCAGCCGATTAAAACCCTCTGGTGTATTAAAACCGCATAAATTAACCATAGTATTAGAGTTATAACTTCCTTAGGTGACCATCTCCAGTAATTTCCGAAAGCAATCTCACTCCAAATAGCTCCACTTATCATAGCTAAGGATAAAAAAATAAACCCCAAGTAAAGACATTTTTCAGTAACTTTATCTAAATATTCAAGAGGCGGAAGCTTTCTAAAAAATAATCCTAAATGTTTTTTCTTAATTTCTCTTTCCTGTAAGATATACATCAAAGAGGTAACTGTTCCAAAAAGTAAAAACCCATGAGAAAAAAGTCCTGTAAAGGCATGTAAAGGAAACCATAAACTTTTAAAATGGGGACTAAAGGGAGAAAAAATTTCTTGAGGGAAAAAGTAAGAAAGAAGTAATAATATTAAAACAATAGGTAAAAGAAAAAAACCTGTAGCATAAATCTTTATAGGAAGGATAGTAAAAAGAAAATAGATTAAAACCAATTCCCAAGAAAGAAAGTTAAAAAGATATTTAAAAGAAAGAAGAGAGGTATTTAAAATTTGAAAAATTTTAACTATCCAAAAAAGAGTATGAAAAATAAAACCTACTAATAAAACCAATTGAGCATATTTTAGAGCTTCTTTTTTAAGACTTTTAAAATAAAAACCAAACCCTATAAAAGAAATCAAATATATACAAAAACTTAAAAAGAAGAATAAATCAGTCATTTAGTAAATAATTTTTATTTCTTTTTAGCAATATATACAGAACAAGGAGCAAAACTTACTACTTTTGCAGTAGTACTACCAAGGGTATATCTTATAATATCGGGTCTCACACCTCTTGCCCCCATAATTAACATGTCCGCTTCTTCACTTTCAACAAAATTAAGAATTGCTTCAGCTATAGAATAATCAGCTATTATTGCTTCTCTAATAACAAATTCGTCTTTAATCTCAGCTTTAGCTTCTTCTAATAACTTTTTAGCTTTTTCAATTTCTTTTTCTTCCTCTTCTTTACTCATCCCTTCTCTTTTACGAACTACATAAAGTAGTATCAATTCATCAATCACCTCTTTTAAAAATTTCTTAGCTACATTAAGACCCTCTTTTGCATCTTGAGAACCATCATAAGCTATCACTACCTTCATTCCTGCCTCCTCTAATTTTTGAAATTTTTTGTAATAAAAATATTATATCAAAGATTAAATTTTTGATAAGGTTCTCAGAAATTCTTTTCTTTCTTTTCTTGCCTTTTTGGTTAATTTTGTTCCTAAGAAATGAATAGTTGCATGTATCCAGTCCAGTTTTAACAAATATTTTATAGCACCCTTGTAAGAATAAAAACCTTCAAAAAGCTTAAAAGCTAATTCTTGAAGTTCAAAGGGACTCATATTTTTTGGATAAAAGACTACATGATGTCCATCATAATAATCCCAATTAGTAGTAAAAATCCTACCTTCTTTTAAAAATTCCTCAAAAATTTTACTTCCTGGAGCAGGGGTTAAAATTAAAAACTGAACAGAGTCAATTTTCATTTTTTTAGAAAAATCTAAGGTAGCTAAAATACTTTCTCTTGTATCAGTATCAGCACCAATTACAAACATTCCATGAACTTTAATATTGTATTTATGAATAATTTTAATTCCTTCTTCTATTTGAGCTGGTGTAATACCTTTTTTGTAAAGTTTTAAGGTTTCAGGGTTTATAGATTCAAAACCTATATAAAGGGTACTACAATTACTTTTTTGCATAAGTTTTAATAATTCTTCATCTTTGTAAATATCAATTCTTACCTGAGTAGACCAAGTCCCCTTAAAATTTATTTTTATCATCTTTTCAAGAAGAATTTTGGCTCTTTCTTTATCTGCTGCAAAATTATCATCATAAAAAAATATATGCTCTACCTTCTTAAGGTTTTTTATTTCCTCTATAACAAGATCTTCATTTCTAAATCTGTATTTTCTACCAAACATAGGAACTACAGCACAAAAGGTACAGTTATAAGGACAACCTCTTGAAGTAGAAATAGGATAAATTTTAAGTTTATTAAGGTTATAACCCTCAACTAAAGTAAAATCAGGTATAGGTAAAGAGTTAAGATCCACAAAATTTTCATCTAAGGGATTATGATAAAATTCGTCATCTTTTTTATATGAAAGATTAGGTATAGAAGAAAAGTCATTACTTCCCCTTTCTATATTTTCTATTAGCTTTAATAAAGCTTTTTCTCCTTCTCCCCTTATAACAAAATCTGCATGCAAAAGGGCTTCATCTGCTAAAAAACTTACATGAGGTCCTCCCATAATAATAATTTTTTTATACTTCATTTTATAATAATCAGCTAACTCATAAGCCCTGTTTGCTGTGGGAGTAATGGTAGAAATCATAATTACATCAGCTTCTTTGATAACATTTTCATTTATGGGTGCCCATTCTTCCAAAAAAATTTTAACTTTATATCCTTTATTTTTTAAAATTGTGCCAAGAAGAGGCATAGCTAAACGAGGAAGTTTAAAAGCAGAAAAGACATGAGTTTTAAAATTTTTGGGTTCAATTCCTACAATCTTCATTAAATTAATTATAACTCTAAAATTTTTTTAAAAAATTATAATTCAAAAAAATTTTTGACAAAATTTTAAAATGGTTTATCTTAAAAATAGTAATTATAAAACAAGGAAAAAAACTATGAAAAAAATATTAGTTTTTATTTTTGTTTCTATTTTTTTGTTTTGTTTTAAAGTATTTGGACAAGAAAATACTTCTGAGACTAAAAGAGTTTTAATACTTCCCTTTGATATCCATTCAACTCCTGAATATTCTTATTTGAAAGAAGCTATTCCAGAAATGCTTGTAAGCCGTCTTTTTTCTCCTTCTAAAATAGAAATAGTAGAAATGGAGAAAGTTAAGGAAGAAATTAAAAATTTTGAAAAAATAAATAGAAAAATAGCTGAAGATTTGGGTAATAAATTCAAGGCAAATTACGTTATATGGGGAAGTATTACTGTTTTAGGAGAGGGAGTAAGTATTGATGCACAAATAATAGATTTATCTGGTGAAAAAAAGCCTGCTCAATTTTTCCAAGAAATAAAAAATATTTCTGATATAATTTCCCAAATTTCAAGATTTGCACAAAAAGCAAGGATGTATATAGAAGGAAAGGAGGAAGATTTTTATAGGGAACCCTATTATGCTTTAGCACCGTATGGATTAGGGAAAGAACATCCGGAGAGAGGATACTATTATTATGCACCTTATCTTTTTCCTTCTACACCTATTGAAAGAAAACCAAAAGTAACCAGAGCCAAAAGTCCTTATGGAGATTATGAGCCAGAGGGACTGAGTAGTAAATTAGTAATAGATCTTTCTACAGGAACAATTGGATGGGCAGAAGAAGAAAAAGAAAAAAATAATAATGCTACTGCAGTTACTCCTAATTATCCACCCATGTATCCTCCTCAGCCTTACTATCCCTATTCTCCACCACCTTATACTTATTATTACTATTCAGAAGATGAGGGTATCCTTTCTAAGCTATGGTCTCGTATATGGCCTTTTGGAGAAAAAGAAAAAACTCCCAAATATTATTCTCCTCAAGTAATTCCTGCTCCTTCTCCTCAACCACCAGCTGAAACTTATCAACCAAGTCTGCCCCAACCTCAAACTTCTCAATCTCAAACTTATATAGAAGAATCCTCAAAAAAACAAATACCATCTCAAAAAACTTCTTCAGTAAAAAAAGAAAATCCTTGGAGTTGGGAATAGATAAATTAACAGGTTAAATGAAAAGCACCAGCTAAGGAAACTCCTGAAGAATAAAGTTCATTAAACCTTTTAACAGCTAAATCAGTTTTATAAATTTCAATTTTAATGCCTAAACTTTTTGCCTTCTTTTCTACTTCAGAATCAACTTTCATTACTTCGTGAGCTCCAGTTCCTACTATTAAATATTCTAAAGAATATTTCCATACCTCTTCTAAATCTTCAACTTGTAATCTATGCCCTTCCTTTCTCCACCAATCAGGGAAAATTTTTTCTTCTTTTGAGGTTTTTATAATAATAAGGTCTTTGTGATATGTTTTATCTTTAAAACTAAGACTACCAAAACTATAGTGAGTTATCATAGTTAAAGAGTTGAAGTTAAGCAGCTAAGCTAAGTTTTTCTTCCTCTTCTTTTAAGGCCTTAACCCTATAATGAGCAATTAGTGCATCTATGAATTCATCAAGTTCTCCATCTAAAACCTCGGGAAGATTGTAAACGGTTAATCCAATACGATGATCAGTCACACGATTTTGTGGGAAATTATAGGTTCTTATTTTTTCACATCTTTCTCCTGTTCCAACTTGGGATTTTCTTTCTGTTTGAATTTTTTCATTTTGTTCTCTTAAAGCCAATTCATAAAGTTTAGCTCTTAAAATTTTTAAAGCAGTTGCTTTATTTTGATGTTGGCTTCTTTCATTTTGGCAAGTTACAGTAATTCCTGTAGGAATATGGGTAATTCTTACTGCACTTTCGGTTTTATTAACATGTTGTCCACCATGCCCACTTGCTCTCATAGTTTCAATTTTTAAATCTTCAGGTCTTATTTCCACTGTAACTTCATCTACTTCAGGTAGAACTGCTACTGTAGCGGTTGAAGTATGTATTCTTCCAGAAGATTCAGTAATAGGAACTCTTTGAACTCTGTGAACTCCGCTTTCGTATTTTAATCTACTATAAGCACCCTTACCTTCAATTTTAGCTATAACTTCTTTAAAACCTCCGAGACCAGTTTCATTAGCATCAAGAATATCAAATTTCCATCCCTTTTTTTCAGCATATCTTTGATACATTCTTAAAAGATCAGCAGCAAATAAAGCAGCCTCTTCTCCACCAGCCCCTGCTCTTATTTCTAAAATTACATTTTTTTCATCATTAGGATCCTTAGGTAAAAGAAGGATAGGTAATTTTTTTTCTAATTCTTCCAAACGATTTTCTAATTCCTTTAATTCTTCTTTAGCCAATTCTATTAATTCTTCATCTGATTCCACTTCTATAAGCTGTTTGTTCTCTTTTATTTGGTCTAATATTTTTTTATATTCTCTATAGGTTTCTACAATTTCTGAAAGTTCAGCATGTTCCTTAGCTAATTTAGCATAGAGTTCTGGGTTAGAAATTATAGAAGGATCAGATAATTTTGAAGAAATTTCTTCAAAATTTTTTTCTAAAACATCTAATTTTTTTAAATAAAAACTTGCTAAACTCATATTTTTTCAGTTTTTAAATTTTAATTTTTTTCTTTTTGTTCATAAAAACTTGCATATTTTTTCATAAACTTCTCAATTCTTCCTTCTGTATCAACAAATTTCATTTCTCCTGTGAAAAAGGGATGGCATTTAGAACAAATTTCTACCCTTATTTCCTTCTTTGTAGAACCAACTTTAAATTCATTACCACAAGCACATTTCACTATCGCTTCTTCAAAATACTGAGGATGGATTCCTTTTTTCATTTTTTATCACCTCTTTTAAATTTGAGAATAATAATTTTCAAAAAAAGCGCCCCTGGAGGGACTCGAACCCCCAACCTACGGCTTAGAAGGCCGCTGCTCTGTCCTATTGAGCTACAGGGGCAATTTTTTATAGAATTTTAATCAATTTTTTCTTTTTGACAAGTGCCTTTTAAAGGTTTATAATGTTGCCAATATGAATATATCATTAGATTTATTTTTTGAAAACTTAGAAAATGAGAAAATAGCAGAATTATTTAAAAATGCTCTTCCCTGGGAGCCTTTAAAATTTTTAAAAACCTATCTTTTAGATACAGTTCCTGAATTACCTAAGAAAATACCTATAGGAATCCCTATACCTGAAAGTTTATTTTTAACTTCAGAAGGAGAAGTTATACCTTTAAAAGATTTAGAGATTTATAATGATGAGTATTATTTTAAAGGGGAAAAAATAAAAGGGGCTATTTTAAAAGCAGGAGCTTTTTTAACTGGAAAAAAGATATTTTTTGAAGAGGAAGTTATAGTGGAGCCCTTTTCTCTAATTTTTCCACCTGCTTATTTTTCTAAAGGAACACAAATAAGGCATGGTTCCTATATTAGAGGGAGTGTTTATACAGGAGAAAAAGTAGTAATAGGGCATACCACTGAAGTTAAAAATAGTATATTTTTCAGTTCAGCTAAGGCTTCTCACTTTGCTTATGTAGGGGATAGTATACTTGGAAGTAATGTAAACTTAGGGGCAGGAACAAAACTTGCTAACTTGAAATTTAGTAAAACAATTATAACCTTAGTAATTAATAACGAAATTGTAAATACAGGGCTCAAAAAAATGGGAGCTATTTTGGGAGATGGTTGTCAAACTGGTTGTAATTCTGTTTTGCAACCGGGGACACTTTTAGGAAAAAAATCCTATGTTTATCCTGGCAAGGTTTGCGGTCCTGGTTATTTTTTGCCAGGAACAAAAATAAAATAAGGGGGTTTTATGAAAAAATTTATTTTTATCTTTGCAATTTTTGCACTAATTTTTTGCCTTTATTTAAAGGCTTACTCAGAAGGGGGAAAACTTTTAGCTGAAGTTGGACCTTATAAACTTTATGAAGAAGATGTAAATAAAATGATGAAAGAAGATGCTCAAATTCAACAGCTCTTAAAATCAAAACCTGAATTAAAAGATGAAATAGTTTCAGCTATAGTAAATAGATGGGTTAATTTATCTTTACTTTCTCTTGCAGGTAAAAAAGAAGGAATTGATAAAGAAGAATCTGTTAAAAGAGAATTAGCAGAAATTGAAAAAAATTTTATTGCCCAAAAATATTTTGAGAAAAAGACAGCTAATCTAAAAATATCTGAAAAGGAAGTAAAAGAATATTATGAGAAAAATAAAGAAAAATATAAAGAACCAGAAGCAAGACACATTAAACATATTTTGATTTATCTTTCTAAGGATGCAGACGATGCTACCCAAGAAAATGCCTTTAAAAAAGCAAATGAAATTAGAGAAAAACTCTTAAAAGGTGCTAATTTTGAAGAGCTTGCTAAAATGTACTCTGATGATACAGGTTCTAAAGAGAAAGGAGGAGATTTAGGAATAATTAGAAAAGGACAAACTATACCTGAATTTGAAAAAGAAATTTTTAAGCTTAAAATCGGGGAAATAAGTACTCCCATTAAATCTCCCTATGGATATCATATTGTAAAAGTAGAAAAAATAATTCCAGAAAGGGTTCTTTCTTTTGATGAGGTTAAAAACTTAGTAGAAGAAGATTATAAGCAAGAAAAGGAAGAGGAATTAATGGCACAAATTTTGCAAAATCTTTATAAAACCTATCAACCTAAGGTTTATTTAAAGATGAAAGATGTACAAAATAGAAGTAAGTAATTTATTAGAAGAGTTTGAAGAAAAATTTAAGCGCCTTAAACTTTCTGAAAAAGAAAAATGGGTGTTATATCTTTATTTCCCTTCGCATTTATTATTTTTAGATATAGAAACTGAAGGTCTTTCTAAGGAAAGAAATGACATTACTTTAATAGGTATATATAAAGATAATAAGTATTATCCTTTCATAAAAGATTTTAATTTAGAAAAAGCTATAAAATTTCTTGCTTCTACACCTATTTGGATAACCTTTGGAGGAGAAAATTTTGATATTCCCTTTATAAAAAAGGCTTTCCCTTACTTAAAAACCCCTTTAGTTCATATTGATTTATTCTATTTAACTAAGGAAGTAGGATTAAAAGGGGGTCTAAAAAAAATAGAAAAGATGTTAGGAATTATTCGAAAAACTGAAGGTTTAAATGGTTATGATGCAGTAAAGTTATGGAGAAAATGGGTAGAAGAAAGAGATAAAAATTCCTTGAGAAAACTTATTCTTTATAATAAAGAAGATGTAGTTAATATAAAAAAAATAATGGATTATGTAATAACTAATTTGCTAAATAAGGAGGGGAAAAGGTATGAGGAAGTTTTCTTGGAGTTCTTATAAATTAACTATTTTATTTATTATTTTGGCTTTTGTTTTTGGGGTTTTAGCAAAAACTTTTATAGATAAAACGGGATTTTTTAAGTCAAAGGAATTAATTGCAGAAGATGGAACAACTATTTCAAAAAGTTTGGAAGTAGCTAATGAACTTTCAGAAGCTTTTTCTTATGTAGCAGAGAAGGCTGCTCCAGCTGTTGTCTATATTGAAACAGAAAAGGTAGTTTCAATTCCTAAGGAGATGTTTCCTTTTGACTTTTTTGGTGATGAATTCTTTAAAAGATTTTTTTCTACCCCTCGGTATAGACAAAGAGGAGCAGGTTCGGGGTTTATAATTTCTTCAGACGGATATGTAGTTACTAATAATCATGTAATCCAGGGAGCTCAAAAAATTACTGTAAAATTAGTAGATGGAAGAATTTTTGAAGGTAAAATTATAGGTACTGACCCATTTTCAGATATAGCTTTACTTAAAATTGAAGCAAATAATCTTCCCACTTTGATTCTCGGTGATTCTGATTCAATAAAAGTAGGAGAATGGGTTATTGCAATTGGTAATCCCTTTGGACTTTCTCATACTGTAACCGTAGGTGTAATAAGTGCTAAAGGAAGAAGTGGAATAGGAATATCGGATGTAGAAGATTTTATTCAGACGGATGCAGCTATTAATCCAGGAAATTCAGGAGGTCCTCTTTTAAATTTAAAGGGAGAAGTTATAGGAATGAATACAGCTATATTTACAAGATCTGGTGGTTATATGGGAATAGGATTTGCCATTCCAAGTAATATTGTAAAAACAGTAGTTGAACAATTGAAAACCAAAGGAAAAATTGAAAGGGGATATTTGGGGGTAGGTATCCAAGATTTAACACCAGCCTTAGCTAAAGAATTAGGTTTAAACACTACCGATGGAGCACTTATTACAGAGGTAAAACCTGGTTCTCCGGCTAAAAAAGCAGGATTAAAAGAAAAAGATGTAGTTATAAGTTATAATGGTAAATCTGTCAAAAATGCTTCAGAATTAAAAAATTATGTTCTTTTAACTAAACCGGGAACAGAAGTAGAATTGAGGATTATAAGAAATGGAAAAGAAATGCCTATAAAAGTTAAAATTGGAGCTCAAAAAGAAGGACTAATTCTTTCTAAGACTGAAATGGAAAATATAGAGGAATTGTTAGAAAATTTAGGGCTAATAGTTGAAGATATTACTCCTGAAATAGCAAAAAAATTGAGATTGCCTTCTCTTCAAGGTGTTATTATTACTGAGGTTATTCCTGAAACACCGGCTGATTATGCTGGACTTTCTCCTGGCTTAATAATTGATGAAGTTAATCGTAAAAAAATCAAAAATTTAAATGAATTCTTCCAAGCTCTTAAACCTTCCTTAGAAACAAAAAAGGTGTTATTAGGAATTAGAACACCAAAAGGAAGATATTATGTTACTCTAAAATTAGAAAGTGAATAAAATGGAAATTAAAAAATTTATTCTTTCTTTATTCTTTTTTTTAATTTTTACTACCCATTCTTTTGCTTCTCAAATTATTAATAAAATCGTAGCAGTGGTAGGAGATGAGTTTTTAACTCTTTATGATTTAGATGAAATGTGTAAGCCCTATTTTGAAAGATTTATAAAACCAGATTTACCTTTAGAGGAAAAAGAAAAAATAAAAAATCAAATAAGAAGAAATATTTTAAAAGGATGGATAGAGGAAAGTGTTTTAAAAATAGAAGCTCAAAGGTATGGCTTAACTGTAAGTGATGAAGAACTTAAGAAAGTCTTAAATGAAGAAATTAATTCAATAGGTGGAGAGGAGGTATTTAAAGAATATTTAAAAAAACAAGGAATAAGTTATGAGGAATATAAAGAAAAAGTTAGAGATAAAATATTAAAATATAAATTTGTTCAAATTCAGTTAAAAGGAAAAGTAGTTATTACTGAAGAAGAACTTAAAAAAGCCTATGAAGAAACAATAAAAAATTATGACCCTTCTCCAAAATATTGGTTGTCAATTTTAATTATAAATGGAGATGAAAAATTAGCCTCCTCTATATACGAAGAAATTCTTAAAGGAAAAAGTTTTGAAGAAGTTTATAAGACTTATTCTACTAATGTACAATTTATAAAAGAAGAACCTTTTAAAAAAAATGAATTGGTTTCAGAAATATTAGAAAAGCTTAAAAATATTTCTCCTGGTGAAGTGACCCCCGTAATAAAAAGAGATGAAAAATATTATATTATAAGGCTTCTTAAAATTGAAGAAGGTACGCCTCCTTCCTTTGAAGAAATGAAAGAAAAATTATATCAAAAATTATTTGAATCAAAAGCCCAAACAGTCTTAGAGAAATGGATAAACGAACTAGAAGAAAAAAGATATATCAAAATTTATTTATAAATGATTTTTTCTTTAGAAGCTTTAATTCTTTCTAAGGAAAAATTAGGCGAAATAGATCTTTTAATAGAGCTTTTTACTCCTAAAGGAAAAATTTGGAGTGTTGCTAAAGGGGCTCAAAAGAGTCGTAGAAGGTTTGTTAATCTTTTAGAGAAATTCAATCTAATAAAAGCCCATTTAAGAAAAACTGCAAAGGGAAAATTACCTATTTTAGAAAAAGCGGATCTTCTTTTTTTACCAGAAAGCATCAGAAGGGACTATAAAAAATATTTGATGATTTCTTACATGGGAGAAATCCTTTCAAAAATAAGTTTTCCCGGACTTTATATAGAATATTTCTCTTTTATAAAAAAATTATTTATGGAGATAGAAAAAGAAAATCCTCCTTTTTTATTAAAACCTTTTTTTGAATTAAAAATTTTAAAATTTTCAGGATGGTCCCCAGAATTTTTTCAATGTGTGAAGTGTGGCTATAAACCTAAAAAAATTTTTTTCCTTTCTATTCCTGAAGGAGGAATACTTTGTTTTAAGTGCAAGGATGGAAATAGTGAGAAACTTGACTTAGAAACAGTTGATATTTTAAGATCTTTAATTAAAATGCCTGTTGAATTTGAAAGTTTAAAAAAATTAGAAAAAGATTTAGAAAAAGCAATTTATATTAAAGAAAAAATTTTGAAAATTAGCGAAAAGTTCTTAAAATATTTTTTGCCTTTTGAATTGAATTCTTTAAAATTTTTAAAAGATTTTAACTGGGGTATGGAGAATGAAACAGAGGGCTCTTGAAGGAAGATTTTTTGAGGAAAAACAATATGTACTTGAAGGACTTGCAGCTAAGGAATCATGGAGATTATTTAAAATTTTAGCTGAATTTGTAGAGGGTTTTGAACTTCTTCCCAGAGTCTATCCAGCAGTTACTATTTTTGGTTCCTCAAGAACATCTCCTGATCATCCAGATTATAAAAAAGCAGAAGAATTAGGAAGGCTATTGGTGAAAGCCGGTTTTTCTGTTATTACAGGTGGAGGACCAGGGATTATGGAAGCAGCTAATAAAGGCGCTGCCGAAGCTGGAGGATATTCGGTAGGATTAAACATTAGATTGCCTTTAGAACAGGAACCTAATCCCTATGCTAATATTAAATTAGAATTTAAATACTTTTTTGTAAGAAAAGTAATGATGGCAAAATACTCAGTTGCTTTTGTATTTTTCCCAGGAGGATTTGGCACCTTAGATGAGATGTTTGAAGTTTTAACTTTAGTACAAACAAAAAAAATAAAACCTATACCTATAGTACTTATAGATAGAAATTTTTGGGATCCTCTCTATAAATGGATGATTGATTTTCTTATTCCTAATAATAAAATCTCCCCTAAAGATGTTGAGCTTTTTAAAATAGTTGATACCCCTGAAGAAACGGTGGATTATATTAAGGAATATTTATGGATTTAAAAACTAAGCATCTTCTTGATATTGCTTCTCTTTCTAAGGAGGAAATAGAAGATTTTTTAAATTTAGCAGAAAATTTAAAAGAAATTCTCTATAGACCAATTCCCAAAGTTCCTACTTTAAGAGGAAAATTGATAATTAATTTATTTTATGAACCATCAACTCGGACTCGTTTTTCTTTTGAAAAGGCTGCTAAAACCTTATCTGCAGATAGTTTAACTTTTACAGGTAAGGGTACAAGTATAGAAAAGGGAGAAACTCTTTTAGATACTATTAAAAATTTAGAAGCTATAGGAGCTGATCTTTTTATTATTAGACATCCTGTTGCTGGAGCTCCTCATTTTGTAGCTAAATATAGTAAAGTTCCCATTGTTAATGCTGGAGACGGAACCCATGAGCATCCCACTCAAGCACTTTTAGACCTTTTAACTGTTAAAGAAAAACTTGGAACTCTTTCAGATTTAAAGGTTGCAATTATAGGAGATATAAAGCATAGTAGAGTTGCTCATTCAGATATATTAGCCTTTCAGAAAATGGGATCCACTGTTTGGGTTTCTGGACCTGCTCATCTTTTACCAGATATTAAAGAGGAAAATTATTTTAAGCTTTCTGAGAAGAGTTTTAAAATTTGTTATAAAATAGAAGACGCTATCAAAGATGCAGATATAATAATAGCTTTAAGAATACAGAGAGAAAGACATGGAGAAGCTCTTATCCCAAGTTTTTTAGAATATCATGAGTTCTTTGGTTTAAAACCAAAACATTTGGAATTAATGAAAGAAAAAACAATCCTTATGCATCCTGGACCTATAAATTGGGGAGTAGAACTTGCTTATGAAATGGAAAAATATCCCTTTCAAGTAATTTTAGACCAAGTAGAAAATGGAGTAGCTATAAGGATGGCAATTCTGTTAAGGTTTTTAACAGGTGAAAAAGGTTATGAAGATTTTAGTTAGAAAAGGAAGAATAATAGATCCTTCACAAAATTTAGATTTTTTAGGAGATTTATTAATAGAAAATGGAAAGATTTTAGGGATTGAAAAAAATATAGAAATTCACGAAAGGGTAGAAATAATAGAAGCTAACAATTTATGGGTTTTACCAGGTCTTGTAGATATCCATGTTCATTTAAGAGAACCAGGGGAGGAATGGAAAGAAGATATAGAAACAGGAACAAAATCAGCCTTATATGGAGGGGTTTTGAGATTAGCTTGTATGCCGAATACAAAACCTCCTAATGATTCTCCAGAGGTTACTAAATATATTCTTGAAAGGGCATCTCAAAAAGCTTATGTTACTGTTTATCCTATTGCCTGTATTACTAAAAACCAGGAAGGAAAGGAAATTACTGAATTTGGAAGATTAAAAAAAGCAGGAGCAATTGCAGTTTCCGATGATGGAAAATGGGTTCAAGATTCAGGAGTTATGAAAAGAGCAATGTTATATGCTAAAAACTTTGATCTACCTATAATTTCACATTGTGAAGATATAGGTCTTTCAAGGGGTGGACAAATTAATGAGGGATGTTTCTCAGCAAAATTAGGATTAAAAGGGATTCCTACTTCTGCAGAAACTATAGCAGTATTAAGAGATCTTATTTTGGCTAAAGAAACTCAAAAATCTGTTCATTTAGCTCATCTTTCAACTAAGGAAGTTATACCTTTTTTAAAATGGGCTAAAGAAGAGAATATCCCCTTTACAGCAGAAACATGTCCTCATTATTTTACCTTAACAGAAAGGGAAGTAGAAAATTACAATACCTTAGCAAAAGTAAATCCACCTTTAAGAACTGAAGAAGATGTTTTAGCTATAAAACTTGCTTTAAAAGAGGGGTTAATAGAAGTAATAGCAAGCGATCATGCACCTCATAGCCCTCTTGAAAAAGAAATAGAATTTGAGCATGCCTCATTTGGTATGATAGGGCTTCAAACTTTACTTCCTCTAAGTCTTAATTTAATAAGAGAAGGCTATTTAACACCTTTAGCCCTCTTTGAAAAACTTATTGTAAATCCCTCTAAAGTATTAGGTATTGACCCTCCTTCTTTTAAAAAAGGAAACTCAGCTGAAGTTATAATTGTTGATCCTGAAGAAGAATACGTTTTAACTGAAGAAATAATTCAATCCAAAAGCAAGAATACTCCATTTTTAAATAAAAAACTCAAAGGAAGAGTTAAAAAAGTTATTTTAAAAGAAAAGATTTTTGATTTATCTCTTATATAATTGTGTATTTTATAACACACCTGTTTACAAATTTACACATTTAAAATTCCAAATTTTTTTAAAAAATTTAGAAAAATTTAATAGTTCAAATTAGGCACAAAAATTGCTAATTTTTCAATTAAAATTGAAAAAGGAGATAAGCTCAAAATGGAATATCAAAGAACCTTAGCTGGAAAAGTAGTTTTAGAAGGTGAAGGCATTTTTTCTGGAAAAAATATAAGGGTAGAAATTGAACCAGCTGAGGAAAACGGAGGTATTAATTTTATAAGAGCAGATTTACCGGAAAAGCCTGTTATTCCATTAAAAATAGAAAATATAATTGGGCTTGAAGGTGCAACAGCAATAACTGATGGAGAGCATTTTATTTATTTAGTGGAGCATCTCCTTTCTGCTCTTCATGGACTTCAGATAGATAATGCGAATATTTATGTTTATGGAGAAGAAATACCCTTATTTGATGGTTCAGCATATCCTTGGGTAAGAAAAATTCAAGAAGTGGGATATCGATTTTTATTAATCCCTAAAAGGAAATTTTATCTTCGTAAAAGTTTTCAGTATGAAAATGGAGTTTCTAAAATAAATTTCAAACCCTCTAATACTTTAAAAATTAAGGCCTCCATATCTTTTGAACATCCCCTTATAAGAGAACAAAGCTTAGAAATTGAGATAAATCCAAGGTCTTATATTAATGAAATTGCTTTTGCAAGAACCTTTGGCTTTAAAGATATACTTTTTGAAAGAAAAAATAAGGGCATAATAAAAGGAGGTAGTCTTTCTAATGCCATAATTTTAGATAAAGATAAAATTCTTAATCCTGAAGGTTTGAGAACTGAAGATGAATTTGTAAGACACAAAATCCTTGATATCGTAGGAGATTTATTTGCTTTAGGATATCCTTTAGTAGCAGAAATTGAGGCAATTTATTCCAATCATAGATCTCATATAGAGGCTTTAAAAAGCCTTTATAAAGCTGGATTATTAGAAGAAATTGAAAGTAGAGCTCTTACTTTTTTACTAATTTATAAAAAATTAAAAAAATACGAACAAACTTAATCTCTAATTTCCCCTATTTTATGAATTAAACCGTCAGGATTTTCAAGAACCCTTTCTAAAATTTTTAAATTAATTTTATAACTTAGATTTTTTCTTTCTGTAAGTTTATCTAATTTTTGTATAATATAAGGTAGAGGATTTTTTATAAAATTTTCTATATCAGGATAAGCTTGCAAATATATACTTTTTCCTTCTATAGCAATTTTGTAAGGTTCATAAATGATTTTTACTAAAGTTCCTACAGGAACATTTTCAAACAAAAATTTTATATCCTCTGGATAAAGACGAATACATCCATGAGTAGTTCTTCTACCAATGCTATATACTTTGTTTGTGCCATGTATAGCATAAAGACCTTTTGATAAGTAAAGTGCATAATCACCCATAGGATTTTCTGGTCCAGGAGGAACTACGTCAGGTAAAGTAGGGTCTTCAGCTTTTACAGAAGGAGGAGGATACCAAGTGGGTTTTTCTTTTTTATTAATTATAGTATATAATCCTAAAGGAGGTAAACTACCTTTAACACCAATTCCTATAGGAGCTACCAAAAACTCATTATTTTTGAAATAATATAGTCTCATTTCTGGAAGATTAATAAGAATAAAATTATTAGATAGATTTAAAAATTCCTCAGGAATTAAAACTTTTTTGGGTATAATAATTTTTTTTTCCTTGGGTGGTATCCAAGGATCTACCTTAGGATTAGCAAGGGTTATATGATAATATCCCACTTTAAATTGAACAGCTAAATCTACAAGTGTATCATTTTCTTGAAGGGTATAAAATATATCTTCAAAATAGATAAATTTATCGGGAATTAATTTATTTACTTGGCAACTCCCTAAAGTAATATAAAATAAGACGAATAAAAAGCTTATAAAAACCCTATGAGATTTCATAATATCTTACAAAAAATTGGTAACACTCCCATAATTAAACTAAGAAATATAAAAGTCAAGCCATCTATAGAAATTTGGGGGAAGTTAGAAAGTCAAAATCCTGGAGGCTCTATAAAGGATAGACCAGCACTTTTTATGATAGAAGAAGCAGAAAAAAAAGGGCTTCTAACTAAAGATAAAATTGTAATTGAAGCTTCAAGCGGGAATACAGGAATAGGGCTTTCTTTAGTATGTGCAGTAAAAGGATATAAATGTATAATTGCTATGCCAGAATCAGCCTCCATTGAAAGAAGGAAAATAATGCAAGCTTACGGGGCAGAAATTCTTTTAACCCCAGCAGAAAAAGGAACTGATGGAGCTATAGAGACTGTTTATGAAATTTGGAGAAATAATCCTGATAAATATTATTGTACTGATCAGTTTAATAATGATGCAAACTGGCTTAGTCATTATAAAACTACTGCTCCAGAAATTTTAAGAGATACAGAGGGTAAAGTTACTCATGTAGTTTGTGGTCTTGGGACAACAGGAACTGCTATGGGAATTGCAAGGTTTGTAAAAGATAATAATCTACCTGTTAAAGTAATAGGGGTAGAGCCTAATCCCGGACATAAAATCCAAGGTTTAAAAAATATGAAAGAATCTTATCCACCAAGTATTTATAAAAAGAGCCTTCTTGAAAAGGTAATAAATATAGATGATGAAGAAGCATTTTATTGGGCAAGAAAATTAGCTAAGGAAGAAGGTATTTTTGTAGGTATGAGTTCAGGTGCAGCCCTAGCAGGTGCATTAAAATTAGCAGAAACCTTGGATGAGGGTTTAATTGTAGTTATTTTCCCTGATGGAGGAGAAAGATATCTTTCAACACCACTTTGGAGCTTTGAAACAATAAGAAAAGAACTGCCTAAGGAAGTAGATTTATTTCTTACCAATACCTTTTCAGGCAAAAGAGAAGCCTTCTATCCTTTAATTGATAAAGAAGTAAAAATCTATACTTGTGGTCCTACGCTAAATACAAGACCACATATAGGTCTTTATAGAAGACTTATTACTGTAGATATATTAAAAAGTTTCCTAAAACTGATGGGTTACAAAGTTATTCATGTAGTTAATTTAACAGACTTTGATGACAAAACCATTAATACTGCCTTAGAAAAAGATGTAGATTTAAAAGACCTTACCTCAAAGGTGGAACAAGAATTTTACGAAGATTTAGATTGGTTAAAAATTGAAAAAGCTGATTTTTATCCTAAGGTTAGCGAGCATTTAGAAGATATGAAAAAACTTGCTATAAGTATTTTGGAAAAAGATAAAGCCTATGTGAAATATTCAAGTCTTTATTTTGATATTTCAAGATTTTCTGAATATGGTAAACTTTCTAAAATTGATTTAAGTTTTCTTAAACCCGGTGCTACAATTGATCTTGAGGAATATGATAAAGAAGAACCCTTTGATTTTGCCCTTTTAAAAAGAGTTCAAATTTTAGAATTAAAAAGAGGATATTTTGTTGAAACCCCTTTTGGAAAAGTAAGACCTACTTGGCATATTCATTGTGCAAGCCTTGTTTTAAAATATCTTGGGGAAGAAATTGATATTTTTACTAGTGGAAGCGATCTTATTTTCCCTCATCATGAAAATACAAGAGCTATTGCTAAGGCATTAACTGGAAAAGAACTTGCAAAATATTGGGTTCATTCTGGTTTAGTTTTTTATAACGGAAAAAAAATTTCTTCTGAAAATAGAATTACTATAGAGGATATTAAAAATAAAGGATTTTCAGGGAGAGTTTTAAGATTTTACTTCTTAAGAACTCATTATAGAAATCAATTTAATTTTAGTTGGAAAGGATTAGAAGAAAGCTCTAAAATTTTAGAAAAAATTGATAGGTATATAGCCTATTTAGGGGCAACCCCTAAAAATGAAAAAATAGAAGATAAAGATAAGCTTTGGCAAATTTTAAAAGATTTTGAAAATAATTGGAAAGAGGCATTAAAAGAAGATTTAAATACCCCTGTAGTTATTTCTGAAATAATTTCCTTTTTTAAAAAAATTTATCCCTATTTAAAGCAAGGTCTACCTTTAGATTATAAAAAGGAAGTTCTAAAATCCCTTAAAAATCTCAATAAAATTTTAAAAATATTTAAGTTCCCCCAAGTAGTAGAAAATAGAAATATATTAGAAAAAATTGAAATAAGAGAGAAGGCAAAAAAAGAAAAAAATTATGAATTAGCAGACAAAATTAGAGAAGAACTTGAAAAAGAAGGCTTTTTTATTTTTGATTTTTCTTTTGGTACAAGAGTTGTTTCTCTAAAAGAAGAATTATGAAAAATATTTCTCAGATTTTATATGAAATCTATGAAAGCCTTTTTGCCCATTTTGGACCTCAAAATTGGTGGCCTGCAGATACGCCTTTTGAAATATGTGTAGGAGCAATTCTTACCCAAAATGCAAGCTGGAAAAATGTGAGAATAGCTATAGATAATCTTAAAAAGGAAGATCTTTTAGACCCTTTTAAACTTTATGAGATTCCTTTAGAAACCCTTTCTCAAATTATAAAACCTTGTGGATTTTATAATATTAAGGCAAAAAGGCTTAAAAGTTTCGTTAAATTTTTAATAGAAAATTATCAAGGGGATTTAAATATTTTATTTTCTAAAGGACTTGAAAAAGCAAGAGAAGAACTTTTGAATATAAAAGGATTAGGTAAAGAGACTGTAGATAGTATTCTTTTATATGCAGGAAATTTACCAATTTTTGTAGTTGATGCCTATACTTATAGAATTTTACATCGTCATTCCCTTGTTCCTGAAGAAGCAACTTATGAAGAAATGCAGGCTTTATTTATGGAAAATCTTCCTCAAGATCCTCAGCTTTTTAATGAATTTCATGCCCTTTTAGTTGCTTGTGGTAAAAATTTTTGTAAGAAAAAAGAACCTCTTTGCGAAACTTGCCCTTTAAAAACCATTAATATTCCTTAAAGTAAATTTTACTGAGAGAAAAAACATTGATTTGGTGTATCTTTGCAATCTTAGCAGGTTTTTTTGTTTCTTTAAGTGATGCCTTAAATAAAAAATATCTTTCTTCTCTTGATTATCCCTATATGGTTATTGCAAGAACCTTAGGAAGTTTCCCCTTCCTCTTCCCTGTTTTTTTATTTTTAACCTATAAATATAACGGATTGAATTATTTCTCATTCCCATTTATTACCGACGTTTCTTTACTTTTACTTTTAGAAATATTAGCTACTATCCTTTATATGAAAGGAATTAAGCTTTCTCCTCTTTCTTTAACTATTCCTTTTTTATCTTTCACCCCTATTTTCATAATACTTACAGGTTATCTTATTTTAGGAGAAAAGGTTTCTAAAGAGGGAACCTTTGGAATAATTTTAGTTGTAATAGGAAGTTATTGTATTAACCTTCCTTCTATAAAAGAAGGGTTTTTAGCTCCTATTAAAGCTATCAAAAAAGAAAAAGGAAGTTTTTTACTTCTTCAAGTTGCCTTTATTTATTCTATAACTTCAGTTCTTGGGAAAAAAGGAATAATATTAAGTAATCCCATATGGTTTGCTTCTTTTTATTTTTCTATCTTAGGGATTACTTCAACTTTAATAATTAAAATTTTTTATCCTATAAAACTTTGGGAATTTATAAAAAAACATTATAATTCAATTTTGTTAGTAGGATTAACTCAAGGACTTATGTGTTATTCTCATATGATAGCTTTAAGTCAAATCGAAACAGCTTATATGATAGCCCTTAAAAGAACAAGTATCCTTTTTGCAGTAATATTGGGATATCTTATGTTTAAAGAAAAATATATTTTAATAAGGCTTTTTGCAGTAATTCTTATGCTTACTGGGATTTTAATAATTACCTTTTTGAGATAAAATTTTAAAATGAGACAATTTAAAGGGTATATTCAAGTTTATACTGGAGAAGGAAAAGGAAAAACTACAGCAGCTATTGGATTAACTATTAGAGCTCTTGGAGCAAACTTAAAAGTTGCCTTTTTTCAGTTTTTTAAACCTGGAACCTCAAGCGAGGTAAAAATATTAAAAAAATTTTCTCCTCAGCTTTATTATAAAAATTTTGGTAAAAGGGGTTTCGTAGAAAATGAGGTTGATTTAAAAACAAAAAAACTTATCCTTAAGGGCTGGAAAGAAACAAAAGAATTAGTAAAATCAAAGAGCTATAATATATTGGTTTTAGATGAAATTTCTTATGCTTTAAATTGGGAAATAATTGATTTAAAGGAATTTTTAGAATTTCTTAAAAATAAACCCAAAAATCTTGAAATCGTTATAACCGGAAGAAATGTTCCTAAAGAAATTTTAGAAATAGCAGATCTTGTAACTGAGATGAAAAAAATTAAGCACTATTATGATAAAGGGGTAAAATCAAGAAAAGGTATAGAGAAATGAAAGAAAAAATCATTAAGAAAATATTAGAAGGGGAAAGAATTAACGAAAAAGAGACTTTGAAACTTTTTGATTTTAATTTATCTGAACTTGGATATTTAGCAAGATTGGTTAGATTTAGAATAAATCCTGAAAGAATAGTAACTTATGTTGTAGATAGAAATATTAATTATACCAACATTTGTATTTCTGGTTGTAAATTTTGCGCCTATTATAAACCTCCGGGATCTTTAGAGGGCTATGTTTTAAGTTTTGAAGAGCTTGGTAAAAAGATAGAGGAAACTATTAATCTTGGAGGTTATCAAATTTTACTTCAAGGTGGTCTTCATCCAGAACTTCCTTTTTCTTTCTATGAAGAGATGTTAAGGTTTATTAAAAGTAATTTTCCTCAGATTCATTTGCATGCCTTTTCACCTCCAGAAATAATCCATTTTAGTAAAATTTCAGGTTTAACAGTAAAGGAGGTTTTAGAAAGACTAATAAAGGCGGGGCTTGATTCCATTCCAGGAGGAGGAGCTGAAATTCTTTCAGATAGAGTAAGAAAATTAATTTCTCCTAATAAGTGTTCTTCAGAAGAATGGTTAACGGTTATGGAAACTGCTCACAAACTTGGACTTAAAACTACAGCAACCATGATGTTTGGACATATAGAAACCAGAGAAGAAATAATAGAACATCTATCTAAAATCAGAAATTTACAAGATAAAACTAAAGGTTTTACAGCTTTTATACCTTGGACTTTTCAACCAAAAAATACCCGTTTAAGTTATCTCATGAAAGTAGGATCTGCAGAATATTTGAGGGTGCTTGCTATTTCAAGGATCTTTCTTGATAATATAAGAAATATTCAAGTTTCATGGGTAACCCAAGGACCTCACATAGCTCAATTAGCTTTAGAGTTTGGTGGAAATGATTTTGGAAGTACTATGATAGAAGAAAATGTAGTTGCAGCAGCTGGAGTATCTCACAGATTAAGCGAAGAACAAATAAGAAGTTATATAGAAAGCGCAGGTTATATTCCTAAGAGAAGGAAAATGGACTATACTCTTTTAGAATAAATTTTTATGGGAGAACTAAAGCTTCAATCTTATCATCATTATCTTATTAGAGCAAAATGGGTTTTCCCAATACTTTCTCAACCAATTTTAGATGGGGCAGTAGAGATCAAAAATAAAAAGATAGTAAATGTAGGAAAATTTAAAGAAATCTCTAAGGAAGCAGTATTAGCAAAAATTATTGACTTTGGAGAAATGATTATTCTTCCTGCTTTAGTTAATGCTCATACTCATTTAGAATTATCAGCTCTAAGATCTAAAATTTCACCTCCCTCAGGAGACTTTATTGCTTGGATAAGAAATGTAATTAAATTAAGAGAAAATTTAAATTTAGTTGAGATTAAAGAATCTGCTAAAGCAGTTCTTTATCATTTTTGGAAAGAAGGGATTAGTATAATTGGTGATGTTGGAAATACAGCTCTAACACTTGATCTTCTTTGTAATTCAGCTTTTTATGGATATTTTTTTCATGAAGTCATTAGTTTTAAAGGGGGTTATAATCTTAGAGAAATTCAAGTAAAAGCACTTTCTTCAAATTTTAAAATTACCTATTCAGCCCATGCCCCTTACAGTGTATCTCCTCTTTTACTTCAGGCTATTAAGTCTTATAACAAAAAAAGAAAAAAACTTTTTTGTATTCACTGTGCAGAATCAATTGAAGAGATTAAATTTTTAGAAAAAGGAGAGGGACCTCTTTTGGAATTTTTAAAAGAAAGAGGACAATGGGACGAAAGCTTTGTTCCTCCAGGAATTAGCCCTATAAAATACCTTAATAGTCTAAAACTTTTAGATGAAGATACATTACTTGTCCATGTAATTCATATAGATGATGAGGACTTAAAAATACTTAAAAATACAAAGCCTAAAATCTGCATTTGTCTTAGAAGTAATTTATTTATTGGAGTAGGTACCCCAAAATTGAAGGAACTTCTTTCAGCTGGACTCGATGTTTGTATAGGAACAGATAGTTTAGCAAGTAATAATCAGATTTCTATTTGGGAAGAAATGAAAACCATTTACACTTATTATCCAAATATTTCTCCAGAAGAAATTTTGAAAATGGCTACTTTTACAGGAGCAAAAGTTTTGGGATATGATAAAATGGGAGCCATACTTGCTGGATATGATCCTAATATACTTGTTATAGAAATAAAAGATCCTTTAAAGGAAAAATCAGAAGAAGTAATTAGAAGTTTAATAAATGTTGAAAGGGAGATAAAATTTAGGTTCTATGTATAAACTAAAATTGGGAAGCCCTCTTTATATAAATACACTCCCCTTATTATTTTATTTTCCTCAAAATAATCCTAGCTTTGAGATAATACTTGAAGTTCCTAAAAAACTTAATCAAAGTTTAGCTAAAGGTGAGATTCATGGAAGTTTAAGCTCAAGTGTATTTTATGCCAAAAATTTTCGCAATTATTTAATACTTCCTGATATATCTATTAGTGCAGTAGGAGAAGTAAAAAGTGTAATACTTTATCATAAAGTCCCTTTAGAAAAACTTGATAATAAAAAAATAGGTATCACTCCCGAAACAGAAAGTTCTTTTAATTTACTAAGGATACTATTAGAGGAATTTATCGGTATAAAACCTAAATATATAGAACTTTATAAAAATTGGGGGACTTTGACAGAAGAAGAAAAAAAGGAATTTTCAGGATATTTGGCTATAGGAGATGAAGCTTTAATTCTTCAATTTAACAATAGAAATAAATCTGCACTAATTACTGATCTTGCTGAACTTTGGTTAAAATATACCCATCTTCCTTTTGTATTTGCTCTTTTCATTGTAAGAAAAGATATAGCTAAAAAATATAAAAATAAATTAAAAGAATTTTGTAATAATCTTTATTATGCAAGGGCACAAGCCTTTTCTAATTTAAGGGAAATTGTAAAAAAAAGCCATTTAAATCTTCCAAAGGAATTTTTATTTAATTATTTAACTCACTTAGAATATGATTTTTCAGGTTTAAAACAAAGAGCCTTTATAACCTTTTGTGAGTATTTATTAAAATTAGGATTAATAAAGGAATTGCCAAAACTTAGATTTTTGGAAATCTTATAAAAAATTTAATGGAAAGGGACAAAAAATTTATTAAAAAGCATTTTGAAAAAATTGTCAAAAGATATGATTTAGTAAATTTAATAGGAAGTTTAGGACAAGATAAATTATGGAGAAAAAGGGTTGCTGAAATTTTTAAAGATCTAAAATCACCTATACTTGATCTTTGTTGTGGTCCCTATACTTTAAGTTTGGAAATCTCTAAAAAAAATCCTTACCCTCTTTTTGCTCTTGATTTTAGTTTTTCTATGCTTTATTACGGAAAAAAAAGAATTTTAAATTATCTAATTTATCCAGTTTGTGGAGACGCAGAAATTTTACCTTTTAAAAAGGATACCTTTGGAGGAATAAGTATTGCCTTCGGTTTAAGAAATTTACCTAATAAAGAACAGGCTTTAAAAGAATTTTACAGAGTTTTAAAACCTGACGGACTACTTGTTATTTTAGAGTTTTCTTGGCCTAAAAACAGATTTTTTCAAAAAATTTATCAAATTTATTTAGATAAATATATACCTCTATTAGGAAGTATTTTAACAAAAGACAGATCTGCTTATCTTTATTTAGCAGATTCAATAAAAAAATTCCCAAACCCAGAGGAAATAAAAAAAATGCTTTTAGAAACCGGCTTTAAAAAAGTAAAATATGAATCTTTAACTATGGGTATTGTAACTCTTTACACTGCTTATAAGGTTTAAATCAAAAATACTTAAAAATTTAAAAGATGGACGAAAAAATAAAAGTTTTTTTCTTAGTTTTGGGTTTTTTTATACTTTCGATAGTTATTCTTTTAGTTATTTTTCATAAATTTTATACATTAGAAAGAGAAACTTATTTGCAAACTATGACCCAAAGTTTTGAAGCTTTATATAAAAACAATGCCTATTTATTAAAAGAAAGAGCAAATATTGTCTTTGATATTTTTATAAATAAAGAGGATGTTCTTAAAATTATGGCTGAAGCATCAAAAATCAAAGATAAAAATAGTAAAGAATTTAAGAAATTACATGAAAAATTATATAAAAATTTGTATAAAGTAAGTGATTATATGAAAAAATATAAATTACAGGATTTAAACTTTAATCTTCCAGATTATACAAATCTTATAAGATTTTATAGACCCGAGAAATATGGAGACTCACTTAAAGGATTTAGAAAGTCTTTAGAAATTATTCAAGAATTAAAATCTCCAGTTAGTTGTTTCGAAATAGGTAGAGCTGTTCATGCTTTTAGAAATGTTTTTCCTTTATATTATAAAGGAATTTTTGTTGGAACAGTTGATATAGCTTATCATGCCAACTCTATAATCTCAGGTATTGAAATGGCTTTACCTGTTTATATAGAATTTTTAATTGATTGCAACTCCATACAAAAAAATCTTTATAAAGAGGAACAAAAAAATTATATTAGAAGCTCAATTTTTGATGGTTATTTTATAGATAAAGAAGTTGAAATTTTTAATGAAAGTGCTGAAAAGATTAAAAGGGAAGTTCAAAATATAAATAAAAGGGATCTGGAAAATATAAAAATTAACCTTAAAAAGGGAAAAAGTTTTTCAACCAATCTAAAAATAAAGGATAAAAGTTATTTAATAACCTTTATTAATATAAGAAATTGTGAAGGAGAAAATATTGCTTATTTTGTCATATATAAACCGGATAAATTTTTTGAATACCTTTATAAATCATTTCTCATTACTACGACAGTATCAACATTTTTACTTATGTTAATTTTCCTATCTTTATATTTTTACCTTTCTAAACAAGTTGAACACAAGAAAAAACTTATAATAATTTCAGAAACTGACCCTTTAACTGGTATTGCAAATAGAAGAGCTTTTATGGAAAAAATAGAAGAAACAATAAAAATTAGCCAAAAATTTGATTATCCCTTAAGTGTTATACTTTTTGATATAGATAATTTTAAAAAAGTAAATGATACTTACGGACATGATGTAGGAGATTATGTTTTAAAAGAAATAACAAAAATTGTTTCTAACCAGCTTAGAAAAACAGATTTTTTTGCAAGATGGGGAGGCGAAGAATTTATGATTCTTTTAGAAAATACTAAGTTAGAAGATGCTATTCAATTAGCTGAAAGATTAAGAAAAAGTATTGAAAATTACCAATTTGAAAAAGTAGGTCATATTACTATAAGTCTTAGTGTTGCAAAATTAAAAAGTGATGAAGATATAGATTCTTTTTTCAAGAGATTAGATGAACTTTTGTATAAAGCTAAAAGAAAAGGGAAAAACAGAGTTGAATTTGAAGAAAATTAAGGAATTAAAAAACTTCCGTCGCATTTTTCTGAATTCTCAAAATCTTTTAATCCCTCTCTACAAGTAGCAAAGGAAAGATTGTATCTCCTTGCCTTTTGATAAACTGGATAAATTAATTTATATCTTATCTCATCTCTAAGGTAAATTGCATTTCCAAATCTTTTTCCCTCTTTCAAATAAAGTTTCTCAAAAAAGGATTTTCTTTCAGGAAAGGCATCTATCAATCTTTTTAAAGAATCAGGCTTTGCTTTATAGGTGCTTACAGTTATATGCTTTACATAGGGTGCTATTTCATCAAGGATTTCTAAAATTTCTCCTTCATTTAACCCCGGAATAATTGGATCAAGTCTAACAGAAACAGGTATTTTAGCTTCAGAAAGGGCTTTAATAGCCTGTAAACGCTTTTCATAGCTTGGTGCAAAAGGTTCAAGCTTTGGATATAAAGTTTTGGAAGTAATTGTTAAACTGACTGCACACCTAAGTTTAGTTAAAAGCTCCAAATCTCTTAAAACAAGGTCCGATTTAGTGATAATTAAGATTCTATAATTTTTCTCTAAAAGAAGTTCTAAAAATTTTCTTGTTAATTTGTGAGTTTTTTCAAGGGGTTGATAAGGGTCTGAGGAATTAGAAAGAGAAATAAGACTTCCTTCTGGAATATTTTTAATTTCCCTTTCTATAATTCTTAAAAATTCTTTTTTAGGTCTTGGATGATAAAAATTTTTTATAAAGCTTGTAGCATAACAATATAGACAACGATGACCACATCCTGTATAGGGATTTAGACTATATTTAGTTGGGCAAGTACAAAGAGGAGATTTCCAAGGATCGAAAGGTTGAAGATAGGGCATTTACATTTTAAGTTAAAAAATTAAATAGTTATGATTTCACCAGTAGTTCCAAATCTAAATTTATTCCCAAAAATTTCTTTAAATTTTGAAGCTACTTTAAGTCCTGTACAGTGATTAGCAACAAGAATAGAAAAATCTAATTTTGCAAAATAAATAAGTGTTTCTTCAATTTGATCCCCCGAAGCAGAAGAAAGATGGGTTCCACCAATAATTCCATAAATTCTTTCTTCTTTAGTAACCTCTTTAGCATATTCTATAATATTTACTACACCAGAATGGGCGCATCCAAGAATTATAACCAGTCCTTTATCTGTTTTAATAAATAAGCTCATATCATCAAGTATAGGATCTGGGAGTTTTTGCCCATTCCTTTTTACATAAAGTCTCGGATCCATTTTTTCAAAGGTTGTTTTTCTTGGGATCTCCCCACTTACCCATATATTAGGAAATATCTCAAAGGGCTCTTTAATCCATTCAAAATTAGCTCCAAGCCCCTCTAAAGTTTCTCTTCTAAAGGGTATTCCTACATAATAATCCTCTAAAGCATAATGAAGACTATAAATATCTCTATGAGCATAAATATTGATAGGTTTTCTAATGAATTCTAAAACTTTTTTCAATCCACCAGTATGATCATAATGTCCATGGCTTAAAACTATAGCATCAGTTTTTTTTAAATCTATTCCTAAACGAAGCGCATTTTCTACAACTTTCCCAGTTTGCCCAGTATCAAATAAAAGGTTATATTCTTCGTGTTCAATCCATAAACTTAATCCATGCTCCCCTGTAAGCCCTGTAGGAATTAAAACACCTACTGAATTTTCTATTAAAACAACAATTTTCATTTTTATTTAATTAATTTTATTTTAAAATTGAGAAACATTTTCATTATTATCATAATATTATCCTTAATTTTGTCAACCGAAGATTTTAAATATTAATTGCAAAAATTTATCTCTTCTCTTTTTTAAGGAAAGTTTATATAATTAAAAATTAACCATGCTTAAGTTTCTTTTTTTAAAAAAAGAAACGATAACCTTACCAGAAATTTTAGAAGATCTTAAGAAAGAAAAAAGGCTAAATTTAATCCCTATAGAAGAAGTACACAAGCTTTCCTTAGAAGAATTAAAAGAGGTACAAGCTATTTTAGTTCTTGGAGGAGATGGCACCTTTTTAAAAGCTGTGCCTTATGCTTATAAATATGATTTGCCCATTCTTGGGGTAAATATGGGAAAATTTGGATTTTTAACTGAAACTTACATAGAGGAGCTTCCCTATACAATTCTTGCTTTAGAAAAAGGTTTAATTTTTTTTGAAGAAAGAACGCTTTTAAAAGTAATTTATCAAAATAAAGAATATGTAGGTTTAAATGAAGGAGCTATAATGAAAGGCCCAACCGGAAAAATCATCTATTTAAATTTAAAAATAAACAACATAGAAGTAACTACTATTTATGGAGATGGCTTAATTATTTCAACCCCAACAGGTTCTACTGCTTATAACCTTTCTGCAGGGGGTCCGATTGTACATCCGAAAGCCAAGGTTTTTATCTGTACCCCTATTTGCTCATTCAAAATAAATATTAGACCTTTAATAATTCCTGATGATTGTATAATTGAAGTCTCTGTAAATAAAACTGATGAAGATATTCATCTATTAATTGATGGACAAATAAATTTATTCATTAAAAAGGAAGAAGAAATATTAATTAAAAAGGCAGAAAAAACCCTAAAACTAATTCCTTCTTTAAAAAGGAATTATTTTCAAATTTTAAAAGAGAAATTCCAGTGGTAAATTATATCTCTTCCTCTTCTTTTTTAAGAAGTTTAGAAGCGAGTTCTTCCTTTTTTTCTTTAATCGCTTCCTTCCCTTTTTCAATAGCTTCCTTTATTTCTTCTTTTTTAGTTTTAAGGATTTCTTTAGCTTTAGCTGAAAGTTCTTCAGCTTTTTCCTTTAAAGCCTCTGCCTCAGCTTTTAATTTTTCAGTAGTTTTTTCAACCTCATCTTTTATTTTTCTTCTTACCTCTTCTCCACTTGCAGGAGCGAGTAAAAGAGCTGTTATTCCTCCAGCTACAAAACCTACTAAAAAAGCTAAAAATATTGTTTTTTTCTCACCCATAGTAACACCTCCTTTATAAATTTAAAACTTATCTTTTTTCTTTTAACGATAAAGAAAAAATCCTTCTTAAACTACTACTTAATTCCTTTGCACCTGTAATTAAAGAACTTAATTCAATATATAAATTTTTAATCTGATTATTGAGAGAATCAAGCAACATTTTAGTAGTGTTTCCAAAATCTACGACAGAATTTATAAGTGGATCTAAAGAATTCACTGTTACTTTTACTTTTTCTGTTACAAATCTAACATTTTTTATATTTTCCTTTGCATTTTCAGTTATATCTTTTATTTCATCTGTAACTATTTCTATTTTTCCTTTCACAAAAGTCTCAAAATCTTTTACAGTTTCACCTATTTCTCTTATTATATTTGGAACAATCTTTAAATTAGTAATTAATTCATTTAAATTATCAATAGCAGTTTTAATAGAGTCTATAGTACTATTAAGATTTTCTAAAAGGGGATTCAAAATTCCCAGATCCTGATTTAAACGAGTAACTATTTTATTAATTTTTAAGAATATAAAAATAGATATACTTATTAAAATAATAGATAAAATAACCAATAAATATATTAAAATTTCCATAGATAACTCCTTTAAAAGATTTATTTTAAAAATATAAAACAGGATTTTAATTTTTCCACTTTATTAAATCTGGAGAAGTTCTTTTAATAAAAGCATTTTTAGGAACAATTCTTATACTATACTGTTTTAAACCATGAGCATATAAAGGATAAACACCATGAAATATAGCTTTATTATCTTTATATTCCTTAAAAGGAATAGGATAAACTTCAAGTCTTCTTTCTATCTCTTCTTCTACTCCTGGAGCTACAACGCAATAAATTTCACTTATAAAAACTACTTGAACATCTATCAAATCCGGAGAAAGACCAGCAAGATCAATTTCTACAGTTAATTCAAGTTTATCCTCTTCAAAAAGATTTCTTCCTACAAGATTATCATAAACATTAAGAATTTTTATATCTTTCCATTTTTCTAAAATAGTATTTTTCTTATTTATTAATTCACGTAAAAAGGCATAATTATTTTCTGTAAGGATTTTAAAATTTTCTAAGGCAGGAATATAAAATTTTTTGGTATATTCAAGAAGAACTCGATTTATAGAAAAATGTTTACAAGCTGTATAGATTGCCTGTTTCATCATTTTAATCCAATTTTTAGGGATACCCTCTTCATCTCTCTCAAAAAATAAAGGTATTATTTCATTTTCTAAAAGGTTATAAATTTGATTAGCTTCAAAGGCATTATAAGGTGGTAGTCCTTCCTTTGGATGAATAGCCCATCCGTTATTTCCTGTATAACCCTCTGGCCACCATCCATCAAGTACACTTAAATGCAAAACCCCGTTCATTGATGCCTTTATACCGGAAGTTCCTGAAGCTTCCATTGGTCTATAAGGAGTATTTAACCACACATCTGATCCCCAAACTAAATATCTTGCAAGATGTATGTCGTAATTTTCAAGAAAAATTACTTTATCATAAAGATTATATTGTTCTCTAAATTCTAAAATCTCTTTTATCATTTTTTTACCTTCTTCATCCTTAGGATGAGCCTTCCCGGCAAAAAGCAAAATTGTATCAGTATTTTTTAAAATTTCTGCTAATTTTTCTTTATTATATAAAATTAAAGTATTTCTTTTGTACCCAGTAACCCTTCTTGCACAGGTAATAATTAAATGATGTGCTGTAGGGAATTTAAAGACCCTTGTTTCTTTACCTAAATGTCTTATTTTAAAATATTCTTCTTCTAATACTTTTTTAAGATAAGCTATTAACCTATATTTGTTTCTTTTGTGAGCCTCCCAGATTTCTTCACCAGGTATTTTTAAAATTTCTTCCCATCCAGTATCTTCCTCAGACATGTAGATAAAGTGTGCACCTAAGTATTTTTTAAGTAAATTGTAGAAAGGTTCACTTAACCATCTCCAATGTACACCATTGGTGATATAATAAATTGGAACCTCTTCAGAAATAAATTTTTCAAAAAGAGGATTCCACATTTGTTTTGTAGTATTTTGATGAATTCTTGAAACAGCATTTACATAAGAAGAATTTCTAATAGCTAAAGCTGGAAGCCAAAAGATAGTTTTATCTTTTCCTATAAAACCTTCTTCAAAAAGTTTTTCCCTTGTTTCTAAATCAAGTACATCTTCAAGAAGATCAAAAAGGTATTTTTTAACCAGTTCATGAGGAAAATGCTCATTTCCAGAAATTACAGGAGTATGGGTAGTAAAGATGGTAGTTTCTTTAATAAGCATTTTAGCTTCTTCTAAAGACAATCCCTCTTCCTTTATTAAATCCTTTAACCTTGCAAATATTACAAAAGCAGAATGTCCTTCATTAAGATGATAAAGTTTTGGCTTTATCCCCATAGCTTTAAGAGCATAATATCCACCTAATCCTAATATAATTTCTTGTTGAATCCTTTTTTCCGGTTCCCCTGGATAAAGATATCTTAAAATATCTCTCATTTCTGGAGAATTTTCATAAATATCTGTATCTAAAAAATAACAAATATTTCTTCCCACTTCTAATTTCCAAACTTTTACTTTTACAGGTTTATCAAGAATTTCTAAATTTATAATAAGAGGCTCATCTTTTTCAGTTTTTACTTCTTGTAAAAAATTTAAAAATACTTCTACCTCATCAGGTTCTTCTATCTGGGTTTTAGCTAAGGGATCGATCTTTTGCCGGAAATAGCCATTTTTATAAAGAAGTCCAATTCCAATAAGAGGCAACCCAAGGTCTGAAGCTCCTATTATCATATCACCTGCTAATATACCTAACCCTCCAGCATAAACAGGAAGAACAGGATGAAAACCAAATTCAGTGCTAAAATAAGCTATTATTTCTTCAGATGTAAAATTTGCACTTTCTATAAGAGGGTGTTTATATTCTTTATATTCCTCAAAGGTTTCCCAAATATCTTCTAAATCCATTAAAAATCTTTCATCTTTCTCAAGTCTTTGAAATATTGGTTTAGGAAGATAATAAAGAAATTTTTTTGCATTGTACTTTAATCTTCTAAAAGTTTCTGCATCAATTTTATAGAAAATTGAGAGTGCATCATAATTCCAAGTAAACCAAAGATTGTTAGAAAGGTCTAAAAGCTTTTTCAATTTTTCAGGAATTCTTGGATAAACAAAAAATTTCTTAAATTCCATATCTTTACTCCTCTAATCTATTTTCTATATCACTTAATATACTCATATAATACCTATAAACTTCTTCAGGGGAAGAATAGGGAGAAAAATATTTATGCACATCCCCATCCTGAAAATATTTAATACACATATAATAGAAATGATCAGATGTAGTAAGTTTTTTAAGAATAGATATTAAATCTTTTTTTCCTTTTTCTTTAGCTATTTTTAACAATTCATAACAGGTTTTCATAGCATTCCATTGTAAAGAATTAGATAACCAAGCAGATAAATCCCTTTCTATATCTGCCCAAGAGGTTGGTTCAGGGACAGATATAGTTTTAGGTTTATAATTTAAAGTATGACTCACTTCTGATGGTAAAAGAAAAGCTATACCCCTTTCTTTTAACAACAATTCTACCACACTTTTTATAAATTCAAAAATCCCACTTTCTTTCCACTGATGTTCTCCAAAGGTTTCATAATCCATAAATAGATTTAGATATAAATTTTTACCTCCTTTTTCAATAAGAGTTAAATCTTTTATCCAAGAGACATATTTTTCAGCTGTTAAGGGGTATTCTCCCCAAGATTTATCACTAAATCTAAAGGCAATATCATCTGAAAGCCTATAATGTTTTAAAAGAAGAAGATGAGCATGATTATAAGAAATTCTTGGATATAAAGGAGAATCTCCTTTTAATATTTTATCAGCTCCCTCAATCAAAATAGTTTTAATGTGAGGAAGACTTAAAAGAATATCAGAAAGTTTATCAAAATAAATTAGCTCGGTATTTCTAAAAACTGTAGGAATAAAACCAAATTCTTTTTTTATAAGCTCTTCATGCTCTGCCACTTGTTCCAAAAATTCATTTAGATCAAAAACAGAGGAAAGAGAATGGTAATAGGTCTCGTTTAATAATTCAACTCCTCCAGTTTTAACAAGATCTAAAAAGGATTCAAAAACATCGGGACGATATCTTTTAGCCTGTTCTACAAAAGTTCCTGTAATACTAAAGGAGATCTTAAATCGTCCATCTGAGCTTTCAATTAGGTTTTTAAAAAGTTTATTAGCAGAAAGATAACATCTTTCAGAAACCTTATTAAATATATATTTGTTTAAATCTTCATCAAAATAATCAACTTTTTCTTTTATATCAAAAACTTTGTATTTATTTATTCTAAAAGGTTGATGAACTTGAAAATAAAAAATTACATAAAGCATATATTATTATATACTAGCTCTCTATATATATTAATTACCTCTTCAGCCCGATCTTCCCATTTAAATTTTTGAACTTCTATTTGGGCTTTTTCTTGAATTTCAGCCAGTTTCTCAGGATTTTCAAGCAAATCTATTACTATCTCTACCATTTTATCTATATCCCAAAAATCAACTTTATAAGCATTTTCAATAATTTCAGAAACTCCAGATTGTTTAGAGACAATTAAAGCACATCCATGAGACATAGCCTCAAGTGCAACAAGACCAAATGGTTCAGAAGGAGAAGGCATAACTACAATATCACTCATACTTAAAGCTGTTTCAACCTCCTGTCGAGTAAGAAAACCTGTAAACATAATTTGAGTTCCTATTCCAAGACTTGCAGCCTCTAACATTAAATGCCTTTCCATTTCCCCTGCACCAGCTATCAAAAATCTTACTTTTTTACCATAAGTATTTATTATTTTTTTGGCAAATTCTAAGAAAATCCCAGGTCCCTTTTGAATGGTCAATCTTCCTAAAAATAAAATAACCGATTCTTTAAATTTTTTGATCTTTTCAGGTGGTTTGGAAGGAGGTAAAAAGGCATTATAGATAACCCTTATTTTTTCTTCAGGAACTTTATAATGCTCTTTTATAAGATTTGAGGTATATTTTGATACTGCTATCACCCTATCTGAAAAATTTAAGCCCAAATATTCTATTTCATGAATAATGGGATGTCCAAATCCAAGTGCTCTATCAAATTCAGTGGCATGAATATGAGTTACTAAAGGGACATTATATAGTTTTTTTAAAAATAGGCCTGCAGGATAAGTAAGCCAATCATGGGCATGTATTAAATTAAAATCAAGGGCTTTACTAATTTCTAATACATTTTCTGTATAAGTACCTACCTTTGAAATTAGAGAATTATCTTGAGATAAAAGAGTTTCTAATCTTTCCAACACTTCATTTGGAATTTCATAAAATATTTGGGTCTTTAATTGAGGAGGTTCCCATCTTTTAGTAATCGAAATTAACTGGAGAGATAAATAGGCTCCTTTGGGTTCTAAATAATGAAATTCATAAAAACTTAAAGGAATTGGTTCAAATTGTTTTTTATCCCATTTTTTTGCAGTTGGATAATCAGCTTCCCAGGAGGAAGAAATTTCAAAAAAAACTTTTTCTTGAGTTGGTAAGATCATATAAATTTTTATTCTCCTTTCAGCAAGGGCTTTAAAAAGCCCATAACATGCCACACCAAGTCCCCCTACTATAAAAGGGGGATATTCCCAAGTAAGCATTAATACCCTCATATTATAACTCCTTTTAAAGTTTGTAAGGCTTTTTCTATAAGATAAATAGAAGCTACTGACCAAAATTGAGCATGAGCTCCCTTTGGATAATAGGGTTTCTCTCCATCATATAATTCAGGGATACTTGCTATTTTACCAGATATAATCATATCTCTAAAAGGTTTTACCAGCTTATTGAGTTCTTCTTTAAGAATTTTTTTATTTTTGTAAACTTTTTTCAAAACTTCAGCATAGGGATAAAGAAGCCATACCCAAACCGTTCCATTATGATAAGCAAGATCTCTTAAATATTGACTTCCAAAGTAGTTCTTTCTAAAATTAGGATGCCTTGGGGAAAGACTTCTTAGTCCATAGGAAGTAAGAAGTTCTTTCTTAGCAAGCTCTAACCCTTTTATCATAGAAGTTTTATCAGCTATATCATACGGCAAACTTAAAGCTATGATATAATTAGGACGGATCTCAAAAATAGGTTCCTTTTTGTAAATTCTATCAGCCCAAAGTTCTCCATTAAAATACTTAGCAAAGTTTTTTTTTTGTTTTCTTATTAAAGAGTTTATTTTATATTTTTTTATAAAAGGTTCTTCTAAATATTTAGAAGAAAACTTAAGCAAATTATACCACAAAGCTGAAATCTCAATCGGTTTACCATATCTTGGAGTAATAGGAATCCCATCAATAACTACATCCATCCAAGTTAAAGCTAAATTGATATTATCTGGTATTTCAATAAATCCATCTTCAGGATCAATTCTAAAGGGTAAAAAAGAATTAGTAAAAAATTGAGTTATAATTTCTTTAATAGCTTGAAGTAATTCATTTTTCTGTCTTTCAGAAATTTTATCTTTAAAAAATTCTATAAATTGAAAAATACGTAGCCCAAACCACAAAGTTCCATCAATGGAATTATAGTTTATTTCTGAGAGATCAGTTACTACATTAGGGATAAGCCCATTTTTCATTAGATTTTTATATTTATTAAATATAGTATAGGCTTTTTCAAATCCCTCTTTTAAATAAAAGACTGCAGGAAGTCCTATAAAGGTATCTCTTCCCCAACAATAAAACCAAGGGAATCCTGCAACAATATCATCCTCCAATAAAAAACTCTCAACCATAAGATCTAAAATTTTAAAATATTCTTCCTGGGAAAAAGATTTTTTATTCAGATCAAGTTCAGGATAATTTCTATAATAGCTCTCTATGAGCTCAATTTCTTTATTTATATCTTTTACAGGAATATCACTAAAAATTAAATAAAATTTTTCTGTAGGATTAAGATCAACTTCTATTTTAAAAGGAGAAAAAAGATCTTCTATTACTTCATAACCTCTTATTTCCTCTATAGGATAATAAACATGATAATAAAAAATGGGGTCTTTAAAAATTTTTCCTTTAGAAAAGTAAGTAAAAAGACCAAATCCATTTTTAAAGATAATTGCTTCCTTTTCAAAAATATTTATTTCCACATCAGCTTCTTTCCAGTCCTTTTCAAACTGGACAGTATGATGATTCCTAAAAGAAAATTTTGGTCTTATTTCAAGCTTAAAGGGATAAGTGCTTATATTTTGATAAGTTATAAGGACTAAATTTTTTTCTTTATGCATTTTTATAGATTTTTTAAGAAAAAAATCTTTACTTTGGGGACAAGCAAAATAAAAAGAGGGATAGGGAAGATAGAAAAATTCTTTTATTAGCTTATATCCCTCTGGATAAGTAATATCTCTATAAAAGTTTGTATCAAGAAAATAAGTTAATCCTGAAAGAAAGGTAACCTTTTCTTCTGTAGAACTTACTAAATGAATTCTCTCTCCTTTTTTTCTCCCAGCAATAAGTAATCCATGATACTTTCTTGAATTAGCTAAAAAAGCATTTCCTAAAGCATAACCTCCAAGCCTATTGGTAATAATCCATTCATAGGGAGTAAACAAATGAAAAAGTTCTTTTAACATGTAAAATTATCCAATAAGCTTTTTAAAAAATTATACAGTTTAAATAATAGAAATTCAAGACAATTTTTTTAATTTTTTAAAATTTTTTTTAATTTTTATACGTTAAATCTGAAATAAACTATATCACCATCCTTTATTTCGTAGTCTTTTCCTTCTATTTTTATTAATCCTAATTCTTTTGCTTTGTGAAGAGAACCTATTTTGATATAATCTTCGTAATTAACGACTTCGGCTGCAATAAAACCTCTTTCCATATCAGAATGTATTTTCCCTGCAGCTTTTAAAGCTTTTGTTCCCTTTTTTATTGTCCAAGCCCTTGTTTCTTTAGGATTTGTAGTAAAAAAGGTTATCAGATTTAGCAATTTATAACCAATCTTAATTATTTTATCAAGACCAGACTCTCTTAAATTAAGCGCCTCCATAAAATCCTTTCTTTCTTCCTTAGGAAGTTCTATTAATTCCTGCTCAATTTTTCCACAAAGAATTATAATAGGAATTTCCTTTTTTAAAGCAAATTCTTTAAGTTTAATTATTAAAGGATTATTTTCCCCTTCTGGAAGATCTTTCTCGGAAATATTAGCAATATACATCATGGGCTTTATAGTAAGTAAAAACAGTTCCTTTTCTAAAAAACTTATTTCAGAATTATCAAAAAGTTTTAGGTTTTCTCTTAAAGGTTTAAGTTCCTCAAGTATATTTTTTGCTTTGATTAAAGTTTCAAGCTCAGCTTTAACAGTTTTTGTATCAGTTTTTGTAAGTTTTTTGGTTTTTTCTAACCTTTTTTCTAAAGTTTTAAGATCTGCCATTACAAGTTCTATTTCCACTATTTCTATATCTCTTATAGGATCTATATAACCTTCCACATGAGAAATTTTTTCATCTTCAAAACATCTTATTACATGAGCAATAGCAGAAACCTGTCTTATATAAGAAAGAAATTGATTTCCCAACCCTTCACCTTTACTTGCACCTTTAACCAGTCCAGCTATATCAATAAATTTTATGGTTGCTGGAGTTACCATTTTACTTTTTTCAAGCTCATAAATCTTATATAATCTTTCATCAGGAACATTAACTATTCCCACATTTGGATCAATGGTACAAAAAGGGTAATTAGCAACCTCTGCTTTATTAGCTTGGATTAATGCATTAAAAATAGTTGACTTACCAACATTGGGGAGTCCAACAATTCCTATTTCCATAAAATTTCTTTAAGGAATTACTTTTCTAAAAGAGTATATAATATTTGATAAATATCCTCAGGAAATTTTACAATTTTGCCTTCTTTGTTAATGGGCACATGAACAGTGTATCCCTCAGTAATAAGATTATCATTTTTAAAGATTTTGTATTCAAATACCACTTTATAGGTTTTCAATTCTTTTATAGCAGTTCTTATAATTAAAAGATCATCATATTTAGCTGGAGCCTTATATCTAATGAAACTTTCAACTACAGGTAAAATAATACCTTTTTTTTCTTCTATTTCCTTATAACTTATACCTGCTGAACGAATTAATTCAGCTCTTCCTATTTCAAAAAGACGAAGATAATTTCCATAATACATAACCTCTCCACAATCAGTGTCTCCATAAAGAACTCTATAAGTTACTTCCTTTATCATATTTTAACTCTTGCAATTTTTTTAAACTGTGGTTATATGCAAACATTATGGATAATCAAATTTTAACTCAAAAAATTAAAAAGGTAATAGCAGGTCCTAAAAGAATTAAAAAACTTATTGAAAAGGTTGCTGAACAAATATTAAAAAAACATCCTATCTTAGATAAAGTATCTTTAATTGGTATTCAAACAGGGGGTGCTCCTTTTGCTAATAGATTAAGAGAAATACTTTTTCAAAAAACAGGGATTGAAATACCTATAGGATATCTTGATATAACTTTATATAGAGATGATTGGACAAGAATTACCAATTATCCTAAGGTTAAGAAAACTGAAATACCTTTTTCTATAGAGGATCTTAATATTATTTTAGTCGATGATGTTATATATACTGGAAGAACTGTTAGAGCAGCTATGGATGCTCTTATAGATATAGGTCGTCCTAAAAAAATAGAACTTGCAGTTTTAGTAGATAGAGGGGGTAGAGAATTTCCTATAGAACCAAATTATGTAGGACTTAGAATTAAAAATATTAATTTTAACGAATATGTTTCAGTTTATTTCAAGGAACTTCATCAAAAGGATCAAATCTGTTTAGAATTTTATCAATAATTCTCAAAATAGTGAATTTTTTCTTTTTTATGGGGAAAATTTTTAATTTTAAGGTATAATTTTTAATTTAAATGATTAGTTTTTGTGAAAAATTTTGCAAAGGAGGTTAATTTAAAATTATGTGCACTCTAAAAAGACTTGCGGAAAAGGGTATAATTACAGAAGAAATGAAAGCTTGTGCAGAAGCTGAAGGAGTAGAGGCAGAATATATAAGAGAAGGGATAGCTAAGGGATATATAGTAATTTGTAAAAATAAAAAAAATAAAGTTACAAAACCTTGTGCTATTGGGAAAGGGCTAAGAACTAAAGTAAATGTTAATATAGGAACTTCTAAGGATAGGCTATCAGTAGAAGAAGAATTAAAAAAGCTTGAAATAGCAATAAAATATGGAACAGATACTGTAATGGATCTTTCTACAGGTGGAGAGCTTGACGAAATAAGAAAACTTATCAGAGAAAATTGTCCTGTTCCTCTTGGAACTGTTCCCATTTATCAGGCAGCTATTGAGGCAGTTGAAAAACATCATAAATCTATTGTGGAAATGACAGTTTCTGAAATTTTTAAAGTAATAGAAAAACAAGCTGAAGATGGTATAGATTTTATGACAGTTCATTGTGGAGTTACCAAACAAAGCTTAGAAAGACTTAAAAATAAAGAACGAATACTTGGGATAGTTTCAAGAGGAGGCTCTTTTATTGCAGAATGGATGATTTATAATAATAAAGAAAATCCCCTCTATGAATATTTTGATGAACTTCTTGAAATTGCATATAATTATGATATTACTCTTTCCTTAGGTGATGGTATAAGACCTGGTTGTATTGCTGATGCAACCGATGGAGGACAAATTCAGGAATTAATAATACTTGGAGAGTTAACTTTAAGAGCTTGGGATAAAGGTGTTCAAGTAATGATTGAAGGTCCAGGACATGTTCCTTTAGACCAAATTACTGCTAATGTTCAATTGGAGAAAAAACTTTGTCACGGAGCTCCTTTTTATGTTTTGGGTCCGCTTCCAACAGATATTGCTCCAGGATATGATCATTTAGTAGGTGCTATAGGAGGAGCTATAGCAGGTGCTGCAGGAGCTGATTTTTTATGCTATCTTACCCCAGCAGAACACTTGAGACTTCCAACAATTGAAGATGTAAAAGAAGGCCTTATTGCTTCTAAAATAGCTGCTCATATAGCTGATCTTGTAAAAGGTATTAAGGGAGCCTGGGAATGGGATTTAGAAATGGCAAAAGCAAGAGCAAGGCTTGATTGGGAGGCTCAGATTGAACTTTCTATTGATCCAGAAAAGGCAAGAAGGTATAGAATTGAAGGCGGAATCTCTCAAAGTAAAGCCTGCACCATGTGCGGACCTTATTGTGCTATAAAAATTTTTGATTCAGCTTATAAAATTTTAAAAGGAAAAAATTTTCATTAAATGACTCCAAAAACTAAAGAATCAAAAAAAACAAAAATTCTGTTCTTTCTTTTTAGCATAATAGGATTAATTTTAGTAACTTCAGAAATTTATCTAAACCTTCAACAAAAAACTTTATGTCAAAGTGAAGGTTGTTTTTTAGTTCACATTTTTGATACCTACAATCTTTTAAATTATATAGGGGCTTTGCTCTTTTTTTGTTTAGTTATAATTTCTTTTCTTGACCTTTTAGAAATAAAATTAACACAACTTTTAAATCTAAGAACTTATATACTTGCTTTAGCGGTAATAGTTGAAGGATATTTTATAGGTTTTCAAAAATGGATTTTAAATGAATATTGTTCCTATTGTTTGACTGTAGCTAGCCTTATTTTTTTATGTTTTCTTTTAGATTATAAACTTCCTTTAAAGGAAAAATCTTTATTTTTAAGTAATGAAATTTCTAAAAATACCTCTATTTATAAAATGGCTTTTTTAGGCTCTTTTTCTCTCTTTTTAGCTACTTTTTTGGTGAAAATTCCTTTAAAGCCTTTAGAATTTAATTCTCCAGTTCTTATTTATAAAAAGGATTGTCCTCATTGTGAAGAAGTAAAAAAATTTGCTAAGGAGCATAATATTTCTTTGAAACTTTACGATGTTAGGGGAGCTTTCTCTTTAATAAGATTACTAAAGTATAATAATGTGCCTATTCTCATTTATAAAGAAAAGGATAAAACTTTGATAATTGAGGGCGAAGAGAATATTAAAAATTGGCTTAAAGAAAAATATAGAATAGAGGAAAAAGAAAGTTTTGAAAAGGAGTATAAAAAGCCTGAAAGTACCAAAATAAAAAAAATAAAAAAAGAGGAATCTCAGATTAAAATTGAAAGCGAAAATCTTCCTATAGGAAACAACTCTTCTCAAGGAGCTTGCATTATAGACCAGCAGGAATCTTGTAAATAAACTTTTTTAAATAAGGTTTTAGATTAATTATTAAAAGGATAGTTAAAAAGATTCCTCCTATTATAACCCAAAATCCAATACTTCTAAAGGTTTCTTGGAAACTCCAACTTAAAGCTTGAAGGTATTGGACATGATATAAAAGGGCTTTTGACTTTTTAAGAGAAACTTCAAAAGGAAAAAATTTTTCTAAAATGAAAATTTTAGAGTAAACAAATTGCTTTACATAACCCCAATTTTGTAATTCATTTATTCTTAAAAAATATTCATTCGTATGTCTTTCCAAATGATTAGTTGCAATAGCAGTTCCAAAGGAGCCTCCTAAAAATCTTATATAATGCATAAGTGCTACCCCAAGACCTGTTAATTCACCTAAATTTCTCATAGCAAAAGTTGTTAAAGGAGAAAAGAAAATCCCCACACTTATTCCTAAGGGCAAAGTTAAGATAACTGCTTTATAAGCAGGGGTATAATAATTGAGCTTAGGAAATATAAAAAAGGTACTTATTAAAAGGAAAAACCAGTCTATGACCAAAATAATTAAAGGTGAAATCTTATCAGAAAGTATACCAGCAGTGATGCTAAAAATACCTATTAACATTGCAGGAGGTAACATGTGAAGTCCTGCTTGAAAAGTGGTCAATCCTTTTAGGTTTTCATAATAAATAGGAAGAAGATAAAAAATTTGATATAACACAAACCCAAGAATAAAAAAATAAAGTCCCATACTTAAACTATATTCGGGAATTTTAAATATCTTCCAGTTTATTAAAGTATTTTTAGAATGAATTCCTGCATAAAGTTCACTTGCAAAAAATAGAGAAAAAGAAATAAGAGTTATGAAAAGACACTTTATGATAAAAAGAGATTGAAACCACCCTTGTTGTTGCCCTTTAGATAACATTATAAGTAAAGAAATAGTAGCTATAGCAATAAAAAGATAACTAATAAAATTAAAATAAAATACTTTTATTTTCCCAAGAAATTTTGGCAATACTATAAAAGATGAAAGGATGTTTAAAATACCAATAGGAACGTTTATATAAAAGATCCATCTCCAGTTAAGATGTTCTGTAATAAAGCCTCCTACTGTAGGACCTAAAGCTGGAGCAAAGCTTACTCCAAGTCCGTAAATTCCAAGAGCTGTACCTCTTTTTTCAGGAGGATAGACAAGCATAAGAATTGTTTGAGCACAAGCCATAATAAATGCTTCTCCTATTCCTTGAATACTTCTAAAAACAATCATTTGAGCTAAAGAGGTAGCACTTGCACAAAAAAAACTGGCAATAACAAAGAGGGCCATTCCAGTTATAAAGGTATAGGAATAGCCAATATATTTAGAAAAATTCTCTACAAACAAAAGGGCAGTTGCTGCAGCTATCATATAACTTGTAATAACCCATTGGATTCCATAAAGATCTGTAGCAAGAGGTGCCATCATTTTAGGCAAAACCACATCTACAATAGTTGTATCAAGAATTGCCATAAAAGTACCTATCATTACAGAAATAGTAATAAAAATTCTATCCTTAGGAGAAACTATTTTGTAAGCGTAAGCTGTAAGCTGTTGCTCTATAGGAAGGGACATATTTTAAAAGATCTTTATTTAAAGAGATCTCTTAATTTCTACTTCTCCACCAAGCCCTACTCTTAAAAGACTTCTATCTCCCTTAGTTATTTTTATTTTTACATAAATTCTTTGAGCAAGTTTGGTAAATTCTCCAGCAGATATATCTCTTGGAACAAGGGCAAAGGTAGCAGCTGAAGCTGGCAATACCTCATCTACTATTCCTTCAAAATCTTTGTCTGGATAGGCATCAAGCTTTATTTTAGCTGGGCATCCCTTTTTAACTCCTCTAAGTTTTGTTTCCTCTAATAAAACAAGGACATAAAAAGAATTAGGATCAACTATAGCATAGACAGGTTCTCCAGGATTTAAAACATCTCCTTCTGAATGAAATTTTTTAGCAATTACTCCATCAACAGGGCTATAAAGTTTTGTATAGGCATGATAAACTTCGGCTTCTTCTTTTTGCTTTTCTAAATTTTTCTTTTTAGCCTCTAAGGAAAGTAAAAAGGACTTATAGGCAAGAACAGTATTTTTCTCATTTAAAGTAAGTGCTATATTTTTATCAATCTCTTCCTGTTGTTTTTTAATAGCCAAAAGTTGGGCAGAAACTGATGAAATTTGATTTTCCAATTCCTTTTCTTGGGTTTGAATTTCCTCTAATTCATGAGCTGAGATTAATCCATCTTTATAAAGTTTTTCATATCTTACTTTATCTCTTCTTACTTGATTTAAACGAGCCTTTAATTTTTCTATATCATAAAGCTTAGCTCTCTCCTCTTCTTTTAATCTATCCTTTTGTTTTGTAAGTTGATCTACTTTTAAAGGTATTTCTTTTTCAAGTTTAGCAATATTAAATCCAAGGGCGCTTTGTTGGTTTTCCACTTCTTTTAAAGCTTTTTCTAATTGAGCAACTTTAAGGGCATAATCTGTGCTTTCTATTTCTGCAAGAATTTCTCCTTTCTTTACTAAATCTCCTTCATTTTTGTAAAGTTTAATAAGTTTCCCATTAACCTTAGGAAAACTTACATATATAAGATTGTCAGCTTGAACAAATACTGCATCAGTTACCGCATAGTGATACCTATGCCAAAGAAAATAAATAAGCCAACTTAAGAAAAAAAGAGCTAAAGCAACAAGAATAAAAAAGCCTATTCTTTTCTTATCTTTTATCATAAATCAATAATGTAAGTACTTACTTACTAAATTGATTCAAATATTAGCATAAAACTTTTTTGTGTCAATAAATTTTACATATCTTTTAAATTTAGACTACCTTTTCCTAAAATTTGTTTTAAAATTAAAAAGCCAAAAAATATTAAGATTAAAATTATGCAAATTAATTTACAGCCTTTAGTAATCTGTGCTAAAACTATTTCTGATGCTTGGTTTCAGATAATTTATCACATACTTGAGAGAGGTTATCTTCAGCCTATTCAGAAAGGATCTTTTGAGAAAGAACAAATAAGATATCAGCTTCCCTCTCTTGTAGTATTTATAGAGAGACCCTGGGAAGATATGGTTCCTGAAATTCCTCCTCATCTTGGAATTCCCCCTCCTACAAACTTGGAATATATTCAAGATTATTTTGCTGAATATCTTATGAATCCAGAACTTGCTCCTAATGAAACCTATCGCTATTCTTCGAGAATTCATTATCCTATGCCCAAAGGAGGGACTCAACTTGAAAGAGTTATTCAAATGCTTAAAGAGACTCCTCTTACCAATCAAGCAGTTATTGAAGTAGGAACCCCTGAAGATCATGATATTTGTTATGGCAAGGATGGGAAACTTGATCCTCCTTGTTTAAGAATAATAGACTTTAAAGTTATCCCTGTTGAAGAAAAACTTATTTTAACAGTTTCAGTTTATTTTAGAAGCTGGGACTTATGGGCAGGATTTCCTACAAATCTTGGTGGAATAGAATTACTTAAACAATATGTAGCCATGGAAGCAGGATTAGAAAATGGACCTATGTATGCCTATTCAGCAGGAGCCCATATCTATGGCTATCAACTTGATTTGGTAAAAACAAGAATATTTAAAAAATAACTCAAATTAAACATAACTATTGACTTTTATTTTTTAGTAATTAGACTTAAATTATGATAGATAGAAGAAGATATTCAAGATATAAAGTTAGACTAAAAGGTAGAGTAGCAACTTCAAGTGGATATTCTTTTCCTGTAGAAATTTTAGATATAAGTATAGATGGAGCAAAATTTAAAACTGATCGAGATTTTCCTATAAGAAAAAAAGAAAATATTTATTTAGTAATAAAATGGAATTATCCTATAAAAGCTGAAAGTGAAATAAAATGGGTAAAAAAAGAAAATTTTAATACCTATTTTGGAGTTCAGTTTGTAAAAATGTCAAATGAAGATAGAGAAGTTTTCGTATCTAATATTGCTGATTATGCATCCTCTAATATTTCAGATATCTATTTTCGTTAAAATTTGTTAATCTTTAAATTTATTTAAATGCGGGAGGAGGGATTTGAACCCTCACGGGGAAAATCCCCACCGGATCCTAAGTCCGGAGCGTCTACCATTCCGCCACTCCCGCTAAATTCAATTTAAAATTTAATATGGAGATAGATTTTTTCAACTTTTAAATAAACATGTTTATATCTGCTTCTAAAGCAAGTTTCATATATCCTTCTGCATCAATTATTTCTACTCCCTCAATGAAATCTTCTTTTTTAAGATTCATCATCTGTATAGTCATAAGGCAGGCATAAAATTTTACTCCCTCTATCTGACACATTTCCATAAGCAAATCAGGAGAAGGAATTCCTGCTCTTTCTTCAGCAAGTTTAATCATAAATTTAGTAAAAAGAGTAGGTATCCCTGGAATAGCTCCTAAAAACCCCTTGGGATAGTATTTTACTTTTTTAATTCCATTTTTTAAAATTACTTTAATTCCATCAAAAGTAAAAAATACCATGGATTCTGCACCTGCTCTTGCTGCCTGTAAGGATAAAATAAAAGCAGGATAAACAGTATCCAAAGTATTATCAGGACAAATTAAAAGAACCTTTTTCTTCCTTTCCTCCATCCCTTACACCCCCTTTTTATTTTAAAATTTCCAATTTAATCCTATAGAAATAGCATTTTGCTCATTTTGCCCTTCAACCATTAATCCCATTCCCATATTATCTGTAGCTTTTACTTTTTTATTAAAAGCGTATTTATAAGCTATATCAATGCCAAAGTTTTTAGTAAACTGATATCCTAATCCTAAAGTAACATGATGTTCAGTAATAGCAGGAAAGCCAAGTAAATTAAACCAGGCTATATAAAAATCACTAAAAGGTGTTTCAAAATCAGGGATATTGTTAGAATTCATAATATTTTTTGCACCACCTCTAATAGGTGTCTTAGCATAATTATAACCTGCTCTTAAAGCTAATTTAGGTATTGGCTTATATTCTCCACCTATAGCAATAACCCACTGATCCTTCCATTGAAAATCCTCATATCCTTCTGCATCCTCCCAATTAATCCATCTTAGATCTAAACCAAGTTTTAATTTTTCATTAGGCTTAATTCCTATTCCCAAAGCAATTTCCTGGGGTTGGGTAAGTTTTAAATCTTCATAATTTCTATCTCCGTTGGTATCAAATACATCCTTATAAATCATTTTAACCGGAGTTTGATAGGTTAACCCTATAAAAAGGAGATCTTTAAAATTGTAGGCTAAACCTATTTGGGCACCAATTCCAAAATCTTGAGAAGCTCCTCCTCCAGCATTCCAGCAATTTGAAGGATTACACATAGTTGCACCCATATCAAGACTACCATAAGCTATATGAATTGCACCTGAAATTGAGAAATTATCATTAATTTTATAAGTTATAGCTGGAATAAATCTCATAAAAGATAAATTTGTGTGCATATTAGCTAATCTTGGATCTTTATCTCTATAATCAACTCCCATACCAGAAACTCCGTAAGCTCCAAGACCAAAAAACAACTTAGAATTTATAGGATTTACTAACCCTATTTCTGGTACAATAAAGATATTAGCATCACTTGTTTCAGAAGCAGGTGGATTTAAGGGACCTGCTGGAGTAACATTTGTTTTCCCTTTAACATGAGGCATAAAAAGAATTCCACCAAAACTCAAATGAAAATTTGGATAATAACTTAGCCAAGCTGGATTTCTAAATACACTATCAACTGGTCCTACCGGCATCCCTACTCCTATTCCTCCCATACCTCTTGAAATTGGAGTAACACCTATCAGATTATCCCCATTAGTTGCCAAAGAAATTTTTACCATAAATAACATAAAAATGAATAACATAAAAATGAAGCCCTTCCTCATTTTGCACCTCCTTTTTAGTTTTTAAATTTTAAATTTTATAGTAAATTTTTAAAAATTTCAATTAGATTTTTAGAATAAATTAAAAATAAAATTAATCTTAAAAATAAATAATATCAGTTTAAGAATTAGCGAAAACTTGACAAAAGCTTCCAATCCTTTAAAATGTCTTTTATTAATGAATTAAATTTTTAAAAGGAGCTTCTAATGCAAGAAAAGCCTTTTATCATTAAGAAAACTTATAAAGACCTTGGAAGAATAAAAAGACCCAAAAATCTTTCTGAAGAAACTAAAAAAGAAATCTTAGAAAAGCTTTTTAAGAAAAATCCAGAAATCTTTTCTTCTGATAAAGAAATTCAAAAACAAATAAGAGAAAGACTTGATTGGATAGAAGGACCTAATTACATTTTATCCAAAATAGATGAGCTTAAAGATTTTGCAGAAAGAATAAAAGCGGAATTTTCAAATGTAGTTTGGTGCGGGATGGGGGGTTCTGCCCTTTTCCCTCTTGTTATTTCACAGATTTTTGGACCAAAAGAAGGGTATCCCAATTTTTATGTTCTTGACACTAATGATCCAGAAAATATTGCTCAAATAGAAAAACTCCCTCTTGAAAAAACTTTATTTATAATAGTCTCAAAATCAGGGACTACCATTGAAACTCTTTCTCAATTTAAATATTTCTGGGGAAAATTAGAAAATTTAAAATCAAATCCTGGAGAAAATTTTGTGGCTTTAACTGATCCAGGGTCTCCTTTAGAAAACCTTGCTAAGGAACTTAATTTTAGAAAAATTTTTCACCATCCTCCTTTTATAGGGGGTAGATATGCAGCACTTACTGAAATTGGTTTCTTACCAGTTTGCCTTTTTGGTTTAGATATTAATAAAGCTCTATATTATGCTAAAAATATGTACGAAGCCTGTTTGCCTGATATTCCTTGGGGATATAATCTCTCTGCAAGTTTGGCAGAATTTTTAATGGAAAGTTATATCCAGGGACAGGATAAACTCACCTTTATAAGTGACCCTCTTCTTAGACCTTTTACTCTTTGGTTAGAACAGCTTGTTGCAGAAAGTTTAGGAAAGGAATATACAGGGATTGTTCCTATAGTAGGAGAGTCTCCTGGTTCTCCTACAGTTTACGGAACTGACAGAACTTTTATTTATTTAACCCTTAAAGGAAGAGAAAGAATCTATCAGAGACTTATAATGGAATTAAGAGAAGAAGGTTTTCCTGTAAAAACTATTTCCTTAGAAGATAGATACGAAATTTTTGCAGAAGTTTATAGATGGATGCTTGCTGTAGCTCTTTGTGGATATTTTATGAGTCTTAATCCTTTTGATGAACCTGATGTAGTCCTTACAAAACAGAAAACTAAAGAATTTTTAGAAAAATTTAAAAAAGAACGAGATTTTGGAATAGAATTTTATTTAGACGAAGAAACAAACTGGGGATTTTTCTACGAAAAGACTGTAACGATTGAATATCCCAAATTTACTGCTTTACTTAAAAAACTTTTTAAAGACCTTTCTCCATGGACTTATATAGGATTTTTAGCATACTTACCTATTGATTCAGAAATAGAAGAAATTTTTAGAGATTTTAGAACTTTGGTAAGGGAAAAGAAAAATTGTAGCACTGTTTTTGGTTTTGGTCCAAGATATTTACACTCTTCTGGTCAACTTTATAAAGGTGGACCTATACTTGCAAGATTTATAATCTTTACAAGAAGAGGAAGAAAGGCTGAACAAATTATTCCTGGAGAGGGTTATACTTTTTGGGATCAACAATTTGCTCAAGCCTGCGGAGATTTTAAAGCTTTAGAAGAGAAGAAAAAACCAGTTATTATGATACATCTTACAGAAAATTATAGAGAGGATCTTAAAAAATTTTATAATTATTTAGAGAAAGCGTTAAGTTTTGAATAAAAGGAGGTAAGAAGATGCTTTTTCCTGAATATCGCCCCAGAAGACTTAGAAGAACAGAGAATATAAGATCTTTAGTTAGAGAAACCCATCTTACTATAGATGATTTAATTTATCCTCTTTTTATTTGTGAAGGAAAAAATATTAAGCAAGAAATAAAGTCTATGCCAGAGGTTTATAGATTTTCTATTGATAAAGCTTTAGAAGAAATAAAAGAAGCTACTCAATTAGGAATAAAAGCAGTTTTACTTTTTGGAATACCTGATAAAAAGGATGAAGTAGGAACTTCTGCTTATATAGAAAACGGAATAATTCAAAAGGCGGTAAGAGCAATTAAAGATAAATTCCCAGAACTAATTGTAATTACTGATGTTTGTCTTTGTGAATATACTTCTCATGGACACTGTGGAATTATAAAAAATGGAGAAGTAGATAATGATTTAACCTTGGAAGTTCTTGCTAAAATCGCAGTTTCTCATGCTAAAGCTGGAGCAGATATAGTTGCTCCCTCTGATATGATGGATGGAAGAGTAGGAAGAATAAGAGAAGCTCTTGATGAAGCAGGCTTTTCTTATGTGGCTATTATGAGCTATGCAGTTAAATATTGTTCAGCCTTTTATGGTCCCTTTAGAGAAGCTGCAGAATCAGCTCCTAAATTCGGAGACAGGCGCTCCTATCAGATGGATCCAGCAAATAGTAGAGAAGCTTTAAGAGAAGCATCTTTAGATATAGAAGAAGGTGCCGATATAATAATGGTAAAACCAGCTATGCCTTATTTAGATATTATAAAAATGTTAAGAAATGAATTTAATTATCCAATAGCAGCTTATCAGGTAAGTGGAGAATATGCTATGATAAAGGCTGCAGCTAAATTAGGGTGGCTTGATGAAGAAAAAATTCTTTGGGAAAGTTTAATCTCTATCAAAAGGGCAGGAGCAGATTTGATTATTACTTATTTTGCAAAAAAAATAGCAAAAAAACTAAATGAAAAATAAAATGAAAAAATTTTTATATATTATTGGAGTTTTAATTGCTTTAACTTCTTGCGCAAGACCTCCAAAATTAGCTCCAGAATATAGCTATGAAGGTTATTCCAAAATAGTTCCTGCTTGGCTTAAACCCTATACTATAGATGGAAAGACCTATTTTCCTTTACCTTCAGCAGAGGGTTATGAAGAAGTATGTATAGCTTCTTGGTATGGTCCTGGTTTTCATCAAAATCAAAGTTCCAGTGGAGAAATTTATGATATGCATAATTTTACTGCAGCTCACAAAATTTTACCCTTGGGAACTTATGTGTTGGTTAAAAATTTAGAAAATAATAAAGAAGTAGTTGTAAGAATAAATGATAGAGGTCCCTTTGTAGAAGATAGATGTATAGATTTAAGTTATGCAGCAGCAAAAGAATTAGGAATAATAGGGAAAGGTCTTGCTAAAGTAAAGGTAATAGCTTTAGGTGAAGGAATACTTACAGATGGAGGAATAGCCTATAAAAATATTCCTAATATAAGATTTAGAGAATTTTATCTTCAAGTAGGAGCTTTTAAATGTTATCAAAACGCCTTAAAATTAAAATTAGAACTTGAAAAAGATTTTGAAAAAGTAAACATAGAAGCTTTCCAGAAAGATGATACTATCTTTTATAGAGTCCAAGTCTATCTTTCCAATGATCTCAATTCCGCATTAAAATTAGCTGAAGAGCTTAAGAGAGGAAAATTTAAGTCAGCCTTTCTTGTTGCTAAATAATGGAAAAAAATCTGGAAGATTTAGAAAGGACTCTTAATTTTAAATTTAAAAATAAAGATCTTTTAAAAAGTGCATTAACTCATAAATCCTATAAAATAAGCCATAAAGATATTAATTGGGAAGATAATGAAAGACTTGAATTTTTGGGGGATTCAGTTTTAAATTTATGCATTTCTCTTTTGCTTTTTCAAAAATTTAAAGAAGATAGAGAAGGGGCTCTTACTCAAAAAAGAGCCTATCTTGTCTGCAAAAATACTTTGATAAAGATTTCTAAAAAATTAAATCTTTGTGATTATATTTATCTTGGTAAAAGAGAAGAAAAACTTGATAAAAAAAGTAAAGAAAATATTTGTGCAAGAGCTATGGAAGCCCTTATAGGAGCCATATTTTTAGAAGGGGGTTTTTCTACTACTTTTGAAAAAATTAAAATTTGGTTTTCACCTTATTTTGTTAAATTTCGCCAAAAGAAAATAAAAGATTATAAAACTCAACTTCAGGAATTAGCTCAAAAATTTTATCATAAAACCCCAGAGTATGAAATTTTATCTGTCTCAGGTCCTTCTCATAATCCTAAATTTGAAATAGGAATTAAACTAAATGGAGAAATAATCACTAAAGCTAAAGGAGCTTCTAAAAAAGAAGCAGAACTTTTAGCAGCTAAAAAGGCTTTAAAATTACTAACAAAAAAGGTAGGGTATGATGGAAAAAAATAATTTAAAAACTACTAAATCTGGTTTTGTAGGAATTATTGGTCTTCCTAATGTTGGCAAATCAACTCTTTTAAATCAACTTTTAGGAACAAAGGTTTCCATAGTAAGCCCAAAACCTCAAACTACAAGATTTAATATAAAAGGTATTTTAACCAGAGACAATTTTCAGATTATTTTTGTTGATACCCCTGGTATTCATGAGGCAAAAGATCTTTTCAATCAAATGATGGTAAAAGAAGCTCTAAGTGTTTTGCAAGACGTAGATATTATTCTCTGGGTGATGGATGTTACTCATCGCATTCCTGAAGAAGAAAAAATTTTAGATTTAATTAAAGAAGCTAATAAACCCACTATTTTAGCTTTAAATAAAATAGATCTTATCAAAAAGCAAGAACTTCTCCCTATTATAGACTATTTTTCAAAACTTTATGATTTTAAAGCTATTGTTCCTATTTCAGCTTTAAAAAATGATGGGCTTGATAGATTGCTTGATGAACTTGTAAAGCTTTTACCAGAAGGTCCCTTTTATTATGAACCAGAAAGAGTTACAGATTTACCATTAGATTTACTTATTGCAGAAATAATCCGTGAAAAAATTTTTTTACTTACCTATCAAGAAGTACCTTATTCATCTGCTGTTAAAGTGGAAGAAATAAGGGAAGAACCTGAAAAAAATCTTTTATATATCCAGGCAACTATATTTATTGAAAGAGATTCTCAAAAAGGGATTATCATTGGTAAAGGTGGAAAAATGCTTAAAAAAATAGGAACCTTAGCAAGAGAAGAGCTTGAATTTTTACTTGGAAAAAAGATTTATTTAGATCTTTGGGTTAAGGCACTTAAAGATTGGAGAGAAAGAGAAACCCATATTAGAAGACTTGCCATACCTCCTATTACCTCAAGATTTTAAGAAAAAAACTAACTTGACAAAAATTTTAAAAAATATTAAAGTAAAATTAATTATTGTCGATATATAATATAAATTGAGGTGAACTTTATGAAAATTACTGGGTATCCTCCTAAAAATTTGGAAGATCTTAAAAATATAAAAGAAGCAATTAAAAAGGAAGAAAAATTAAAAGCAGTATCTACAAAAACTAAAGAAATATCTTCCTCTCATACTGAAGTAGTAGAGGTTTCATCCCAAAAATTGATAGAAAGTGCAGTTCAGAAAATTCTTTCTATGCCAGAAATTAGAGAAGAAAAGGTTGCTCAAATAAAAGCACAAATTCAATCAGGTATTTATAATGTTTCTAATAAAGAAATTGCCCGCGCAATGATTGCTAATTTACTTGATGAAATTGCTTAAATCTTATAAATTTTCAAAATTTTTTCTATAATTTTAGTAGTTGAGATATCAAATTTAAAAGGTATTCTTTCCACTTTACCACCATAACTTTTAACAAAAGTTGCTCCTACGATTTTTTCTTCTTCCCAATCAGCACCTTTAACAAGAATATCAGGTTTGAGTTCCTTTATTAATTTTTCTGGTGTTTCTTCATCAAAGAAAACAATATAATCTACACATTCTAAAGCAGAAAGCGCATAGGCTCTTTCTTTTTCAGAATTTATTGGTCTTAAGAAACCTTTTATCTTTTTAACAGATTTATCGCTATTTAAACCCACAACTAAAAAATCCCCCAAACTTCTTGCAGAACTTAAATAATGAATATGTCCTGCATGTAAAATATCAAAACATCCATTGGTAAAAACCATGATCTGACCTTTTTCTTTTCTTTTTTTAATAAGTTCCTTTAACTCTTCTATAGATTTTACTTTCTCAAAAAATTCTAAATAGGGAGTTCTAAGTGGATAGGGGATTTTATCTTTTTCTTTGGGTATAATAACTTCTATAATTTTTTCTTCTTCCGATACTTCTAAAAGGGGATTGCCTAAGGGAGAAAAGGCTAAAGATTTACCAAGTATTCTAATATTATCTATTTCTGAAATAGCATTCACACCTACCACAAATATCTGATTTTCAATAGCTCTTGCTTTAAGAAGACTTTCCCAGTGATTTGCTCTTACCTCTGGCCATTGGGCAGCAACAACCAATATATCCATTCCTTCTTTTATTAAATTTCTTATTATTTCAGGACTTCTTAGCTCAAAGCATATAATAACACCAAGTCTAAAGCCATTAATTTCAATAAGCTTTCTTTTTTTACCAGGGGTAAAATTTTTATCTATCTCTGGAAAAAGTAAAAATTTTTCAGCTACCACTTCTATTTTTTGGGAGGAGATAAAATAAGTAGCGTTATAAATTTGGTTATTTTTATAAAAGGGAGCACCAATTAAAACGGATTTTTTATAAATATGAGTTAGTTTTTGAATTTCCTGTAAGGCTGAATTAATAATTTCTTGAGAAAAAGAAGAAAATCTAAATTTATAGCCTGTTAAAGCAAGTTCTGGGAAAATAACAAGATCTCCTTTAGAAATTTGTATAAAATCTTTAATTTTTTTTAGATTAATTTTTAAATCATCTTTCACTTCAATTTGGGAAAGACTTAATTTTAGCATAATTTTCTCTTTAAAGAGTGCTTCTTGCAAGTACCATTACATAAACTTTATTTGCACCTTTATTTTTTAAAGCTTTAGAAGCTTCATTTAAAGTTGCTCCGGTTGTCATTACATCATCTATTATTAATACAAATTTTTCTTTAACCTCATTAGTTGCTAAAAAGGCATTTTTAACATTTTCCCATCTTTCCTTCTGAGAAAGTTCTGTTTGAACTTTAGTGTGTAAGATGCGTTTTAAAAATTTGTGAGAAGGTTTTTTTTCTAAAAAACCCCATGTTAGAAGAAAACTCTGATTAAATCCCCTTTCTCTAAGTCTTTTTAAAGATAAAGGTAAAGGTATTATCAAATCTACTTCAGGAATTTGATCCTTTAAAGCTTTTCTTAAAAGGATACCCAATTTATACCCCAAAGAAAAATCTTTTCCAAATTTTACCTCTTTTATCCATTCTGAGATAGGAGGTTTATAAGCAAAAGCAACAAAGGTTTCATCAAAATAGAGCTTTTTAGTTTCACAATAACTACAATAAGTAATAGGTCTATTAGGTAAATAATTGATTAAGGATTCTTCAAGAGGGTTACCACATCTTTTGCAGTAAATTTTTATAAAAGGCAGTTTTTGAAAACATTCAGCACATACAAGGATATCATTATTTTCTAAAGTTTTTTGGCAGATTTTACAACTTTCAGGAAAGAAAAAATTAAGAAACTTTTTAACCCATTTCACCTTTTGTTTTTATAATTTCAAGAACAAAATTTGCTGCAATAATAAGATCTTTTAATCTAATGAATTCTTCTGTAGTGTGTACCTTTTGCATACCTGTTCCTAATATAAGACATTTTAATCCATATTCATTAAAAACATTGGCATCAGAACCACCTTCTCTTCTCTTAAAAGTAATATCTAAGCCAAGTTTTTCTCCAGCTTTTTGAACAAGTTTACATAAAGGATCATCTAAAGGAATATTAAAGGCTTTAAAAACTCTTTCAAATTTTACTTTTCCAGAGGGAATTCCTTCTTCTATTTTAGGATATAAAGCTATTACTTTATCAAGTTGATCTTGAATTGTCTTTTGAAGATTTGTAAGTTTTTCTTCTTTATGGCTTCTCATTTCCCCTTTTGCAAAAGCATAATCAGGAACAATATTTACATAATTTCCACCATTTATAATTCCTATATTCATAGTAGTTTCTTCATCAATTCTCCCTACAGGAAGATCAGCTATAACTTTAGAAATAATTTGTATAGCATTTATTCCTTTTTCTGGTTCCAATCCTGCATGAGCCGATTTACCTTTTATTTCAATTTGAAACTGATAAGAAGATGGAGCTGCATTTATAATTTCTGTAGGATTTTCGCTATCAAGGACAAAACCTTCTTTAGCATCAACTAAACTAAGATCTAAATATTTTGCCCCAAAAAGCCCTATTTCCTCACAAGTGGTAAAAATAAATTCTATGGGAGGATGATTAAATACGTTTTCCTTTAAAACTTTTGCAATTTCAATAAGTATAGCAATTCCTGATTTATCATCTGCACCTAAAATAGTTTTACCATCACTTCTATAGATACCTTTATCAAAGATTATTTTAGGATTTTCACAGGGTCCTACTGTATCAAGATGGGCACAGAAAAAAATTGGATTAGAAGGCAAAGTTCCTGGAATCTTTACTATGAGATTTCCTACCTCAGAACCTGTATTTTCAGAAGACTTATCAAAAAAACATCTATATCCAAGAGCTTCAAAAATATCAGCTATGTAATAAGCTAATTTTCCTTCCTTTTTAGAAGGACTTTCTATTTGAAGAAGAGTTTGAAACTCTAAGGCTAATCTATCAGGATTTATCATTTTAAAATTTAGTAGCGTATTCTAAAATCAGTAAATTCGCCTTTGTATGGTTCTTCTATAACTTCTACATCTGTTACTTTTGAATAGGGAGACCCTTTATAACACCAGGCAACCATTTTATCTACTGCTTCATCTTCTCCTTCAAAGACAGCCTCTACCCTTCCATCTGGAAGATTTCTTACCCAACCTTTTACTCCTAATTTTTTAGCCTCTGCTTCTGTATAAGACCTAAACCAAACTCCTTGAACTTTTCCAGAAATAAACACATGAACCCTTTTCATAAATATTTTATATATAATTTAAATTTTTTCTAAAGTCAAGTATAAATTTTTGTAAATTATCTAACCTTTAATCCTTCATCAATATGCTTTATAAATGGAGAAACAAAAAGTTCGATCACTCTTCTTTTACCAATGTTTATTTCTGCAAGAACACTCATCCCGGGTTTTATTTTATAAATCTTTCCGTCTTTAGTTTTTAATTCTGTAGAATTTAATTTTATATAAACAGGATATCCATCAATTCCCAATTCTTTATCCTCTATACTAAAAGGACTTACAGTCTTTACCTCTCCTTTAAGAGTCCCATATTTTTGAAAATCGTAAGTATCTACTTTAATAACGCAGTTTTGTTTTTCTTTAACAAATCCTATATCTTTATTTAAAACCATAGCTCTTATTATCAAGGGAGTATTTTCAGGAACTATACTAATAAGGGGTTGCCCTGGGGTCACAACACCTCCAACAGTTTTTATAGCAAGTAAATGAACATATCCATTTACAGGTGAAGTTATAAATCTTTTACTTTTTTTAAATCGAATGTTTGTAATATCAGAAGAAAGCAAACGTTCTTTTTCGTAAGAATTTGCCATTTCTGAAAGAAGTTTTTCGTTAAAACTGTTTTTAAAAGTTTCGATCTCGTGTTTTAATCTCTCCAATCTTACCAAATTTTCTTTAATTTGATTCTCTCTTAAATCTATTTCTCTCTCTAAATTAACCTTTTCTTTTAATTTTTCTCTATATCTATTTTCAGGAATTGCCCCTATTTCAGAAAGGGCTCTATATCGTTTTTCTTCCTCCGAAACTAATGACAAAATACTTTTTAATTTGTTAATCTCATCCTTAGTTGCATCTATCAATGTTTGAACTTCTTCCATCTCTTTTTGTTTTTGTTTTAAAGTTTCTAAGTAATAGTCTTTTTGAGATTTATAAAGTGCCATTTGAAGAGCTGAATTTTCATAATCTTGAGAAGGTTTAAAATCTTTTCCTGTAAGTAAAGATTGTACCCTCTGTTTTGTAAGAGAGTGAAAGCTCAATAATCTTCCTTTTTCTTGAATATCAGAAATTTCAACTGTAGGATCAATTTCAATTAGGATATCTCCTTCCTTAACAAAGTCTCCCTCTTTTACCATTATCCTCTTTACAATTCCTGTTTCCAAAGGTTGTAGAACTTTTACATCTCCATCGGGAATTACTTTACCTCTTGCAGAAACAATAATATCAATTTTAAAAATATATAAAGCTGTTAAGGCTATAACAATTAATAAAAAGACACTCCATAAAATAATTCTTCCAAGAGGATTAATTGGCTTTTCTTCAATTTCTGCTAATATAGGCTTAAATTCATGATGGTCTTTCATACTAATCCTTGCTGTTTATATAAATAAGCGTATAGTCCCTTATTCTTCAATAAAATATCATGGGTCCCTATTTCAACTAATTTTCCTTTATCAATTACCAAAATAAGATCACATTCTTTCATAAAGGATAGTCTATGGGAGATAAACAAAATAGTTAATTTCCCTTTTAATTTCCTTACGGTTTCGTATATTAATTTTTCAGACTCATAATCTAAAGCACTTGTTGCTTCATCTAAGATTAAAATCCTAGGATTTATAATTAATGCTCGTGCAATTGCAATTCTTTGTTTTTGTCCTCCAGAAAGCGATTCTCCCCTTTCTTCAATCAGGGTGTCATATCCCAAAGGCATTTCAGAAATAAATTCATAAGCACCAGCAAGTTTAGCTGCATTTATAATCTCTTCCATCGTAGCTTGAGGTTTTGCTATAGCTATATTTTCTCTAACTGTTCCATTAAAAAGAAAATTTTCTTGTAAAACAACCCCTGTTCTACTTCTTAAAAAAAGCGGGTCAATCTGTTTAATATCAACCCCATCTATTAATACACTTCCTTCAGTTGGTAAATATAATCTTTGAATCAATCTCCCAATAGTGCTTTTTCCTGAACCGCTTCTGCCAACAATTCCAACAAGCATCCCTGGTTCTATTTTAAAACTTATATTTTTTAACACTTCTGGCAAGTCAATGGAGTATTTAAAACTCACGTTCTTAAAAACAATTTCTCCTCTAATATCTGAAAGTTTAATAGCTCCCCCAGAAACTTCCGCAGGAGTATTTATAATATCTCCAAGTCTTTCAAGGGATAGTTTTGCTTGCTGAAAGTCCTGCCACATATGGACAAGTCTTAAAATCGGCATAGTTAACTGTCCTGCAAACATTTGAAAAGCAATAAGTTGACCTATGGTAAGTTTATTTTCAAATACTTGGCTCACACCAAGATAGATAACTATAAGAATCATAAGCTTTTGTAAGGTTTGAGAAACACTAAAAACTGCATTAGCAAGATTTGAAAGTTTAAAGGAAGAAAGAATATATCGTCCCAAATGATCCTCCCAGTTTTTCATCATTTTTCCTTCAATTGCCGATGCTTTCACAGTTTGAATCCCGGTAATTGATTCAACCAAAAAAGCATGCATATGTGCTCCCTTTTGGAATCGTTCATCTAATCTCTGTTTAATAAAAGGTGTGCTAAAATATGAAATTAAGGCTACGATACCAGTAAAAATCAGCACAATTATCGTTAAAAATACATTATAAATCAACATCATAACTATAAACACAACAGAAAAAATTGTATCAAGCAAAAGTGTTAGAGAAATACTGGTCATAAATTGTCTTAAATTTTCAAGTTCTCTTATTCTTGCAATTATGCTTCCCACCCTTCTTGTTTCAAAGTATCTAAAGGGTAATGAAAGCAAATGCCTGTAAACCTTTGCTCCAAGGCTAGCATCAATTTTATTTGCAGTATGATAAAGTAAATAATTCCTCATAAAATTAAGTAAACCATCAAAAAGAATAACAACTAAAAAGGCTAAACCTACTACTTGAAGAGTTGAGACTGCGTAATGAGGCAAGACCTTATCAACGATAATCTGAATAAAAAGGGGAGTAACCAGAGCAAAAATCTGAATAAATAAAGAGGCAAAATTGCTTCAGAGAAAGTACTTTTATATTTAAAAAATTCATTAAAAAGCCACTTAAAATTAAGATAAAATTCAGTTTGTTTAAATTTAGGATAAAGAACTATAGCTTCATATTCCCATAATTTGAGAAATTCTTCCAGTTTTGTCTGCACCGGCTTTTTCTCAAGACAGTCAAAATAGAGAATTTTATCATCTTTCACCCCTAATAAGACACTATATAAGTTATTTTTAAAGACTATTATCATTGGAAATGGATATTTCTGGATTTCTTGAAGGGATTTAAATTTTTTATATTTTGCTTTAAAACCGTGATCTTTTAAAATTCTTAAAATTTCAGGAATAGAGGATTCTTCTTCAATAAAGTATCTTTTTCTTACACTTTCAATATCTAAGGGAACTGCATAAAATTTAGAAATAAGTTCAATGCTTATAAGAGCAGTATTCTCCATAAGCACGAAATTCTCCGTTTATTTCAATTTCAAGCTTCTTTTCTAAATTGGCAAGGGAATTTTCAGTGACTTTCATATTCCTTTGAATTGAAGCCATATCCTTTTTTGTTTCTAAAATTTCTAATTTGCTTTTTTCTCCAAGAGTATAGGCTTTTTCAGTAATATCTAAAATTTTTTGGTAATATTTCATAAGATTTTCATACCTTTTTAAAGTGTTTTTAAGCTCTGTATAACTTAAATAAAAACTTTGGATTTCTCTAAATTTTTCTTGTTTTACTTGTTTTATCCTTTCTTCCTGTTTTTTTAATTCAAAAAAAGCCTTTTGTTTTTCCCAATATAAGCGACCTCCATCAAAAATTGGCATAGTAAGAAAAATTCCGGTAGTAAAAGCTGTTTTTTGAAGATCTTCCCAAGAACCGCTCAATCCATAATAACTGCTACCATAAAGATCATATCTGGTATAAAGTATAATGTCAGGTAAAAAATTTAATTTTATGGTTTTTAATCTTTCTTCTAAAGCCTCCTTCTGTTTTGATTGGGCTTGAAATTCTGGGAAAGTTTCTATATCTGGTTCAGCAAAATTAAAATTGCCTTTTAATTCAATCTCTTGAAAGGTGTCTTCAAGGCTGAATTTTTTATCTGTTAATTCAGAAATTCTTAAGAGTGCTATACTAAATTGTCTTTTTAACTCAATTTGCTCCTTAAGCATAGCCTCAATCTCAGCTTCTGTTTTTAAAATCTCTTCATAAGAAATTTCACCTTTTTCATACATCGATTTTTTTAAAGATTGGATTTCTTTTAACTGATTAAGTATCATATTGCTATAGTTAAGCTTTATATGTGCTTCTATTAACGCAGAATAAGCATCTAATACATCTTTGATTAATCTTTTTAATTCAGTTTGACAATCATAAATTGAGTAATCTTTTAATTTTTTGTAATAATTAATTTCTGGAAGTTTTTTATACCAGTTTGATAAATAATACTCTCCAGTTAAATAGATTGCTGTTCTCCATTCATCAGGTTGTCCACCTATAACCTGTCCTCCTACTGTTATAAAACCTGTTGTTTCGGTTAAATTTTCAAACCTTTCTACTCTATTACTAACAGAAAATTGCGGTAAAATATTTGCGTATGATTGTTTATAACTTAAAGAGGATATCTCTACATCATAAGATTTAGCCTTTAAAATTGGAGAATTTTCAATTGCTAATTTTAGAATCTTTTCATAAGTAAATGTCTCTGCAAAAGAAAGTGAATTTAACCAAAGGACAAGAAAAATATTAATATATAGGTAAAATTTCACCAATCACCTCCTTTAGCTTTTAATAAATTTTTTTTGAATTCCCGACTTTCAAATCTCATATAAAGCAAATCTTGGTTGTGGTAATTAATCTTTATGTAACACCCATAGAATCAACCCAAGATTTACTCCAGCTTTGAGATAAGAGCATGTTAAAATTTTGATTATTTAATAGATTATTATATATTTCCGCATAACTCATTCCTTTATCGTTAGTAAAATCAATCATAGCATTTACAATATTTTCAATATCCCATCTTGTAATATAATATCCATCTTTTACTTCTATCCTTTCAATTCCAGAGTTTTCATCTTTAAATTGATCTAATACTTTTACAAAATCGTTATTACTATAACCTATAATTAAATCATTATTATTCCTAAAAAATACAATATTTTCTTTATCTGTTTTAAAATTTAGGACATCTCCATTATAAATACCCTGGCTTTCTCTATTTTGAACAACATCTTGCCCATCACCTGGATTAAATATATAGAGATCTCTTCCTGAGCCTCCGTTTAGATAGTCATTCCCTTTTTTACCGATTAAAATATCAGGTTCTTCTGTGCCATAAAGAACATCACTTTCGTCAGTTCCTTTAATTGAAAAGCTTTCAAGAATTTCACTACCGCTAACAACGCTACCATCTTTAAATTCAATTGAAATTTTCTCAACTAAATTATAAACCTCACTCCATCCTGCTGTATAATAATCACGTTTAATCAAAAACACATCTCCCCATACTCTCTCAATAGTTCCTTTTTTAGCCTACAATTTAATAAAAATTCCTTCTTCAGTATTTTTCAATCCTATAAATATACCTTCTTCCTTAAGCAGATAACTAAGATCCTCTCTTGAGATACCCTCTCCAAATTTAATCTTTAAAGAAGAATTACCCCAAATTAAAAGATTGATGGTATCAATCCCCTCTCCTTTATTAAATTCAACAATTTTTTCTCCTTGTCCATAAAGACAAATATAATCATTTCCTTTATCTCCGATAACTACTGAATTTCCATTATTAACTGATATAAAATCATCTCCATCTCCTGCATTAATAAAATCATTCCCATGGCTTCCATAAATATAGTCATTTCCACCATATCCATAAATCTCTTCATCAAGATAGCTACCAAAGATTACATCATCTCCATCTGTTCCTTTTATTTGGGAAAATTTAATATTTTTAAGATTATTAATCTCATCCTTAGTTATAATTGATCCGTCAGAAAATTCAAATCTATCAATTTTGGGGGAATTTTCTCCTACAAACCAGCCAAAAATCTTTATTCTATCAGAACTATCTTTTATTTCCACGATCAAATCTTCTCCTTCTCTTTTAAAGGAAATATCATCCTTTGTAATACTTTCACCAAATTTTACTATGTTTGTTTTATTTGGCTCATCCAACCATTCTATAATTTCATCTTGTCCGTCACCTTTATTAAAGATATATATATCGCTACCACTACCACCCTCTAAATAATCATTGCCCGGACCACCTATTAAAATATCATTACCACGTCCTCCATAAATCCTGTCATTCCCGCCTAATCCAAAGATAGTATCATCTTCTTCGGTTCCGTAAAGAACATCATCCTTGTCTGTCCCTTTTATTGTATAAAAGTCTATCATACTCTCAATTTCTTCTTTTGAAAGTATTGAGCCATCTATAAACTCAATTTTTCCGAATTTTAAATCTTCTGAATAAAACCAATTTTTAAATACTACACTATCATCACTGTTTTTAATTCTTATTACAAGGTCATTAGCATTTCTTGAAAATTCAAGATCTTCTTTTGTAATGCTTTTGCCAAATTTTAATGTATCAAGATTATCACCATAAATGATATCTTGACCATCCCCTTTGTTAAATACATAAGTATCGCTACCTCTCCCACCATCCATATAGTCATTACCAGGACCACCGATTAATATGTCATCTCCATCATACCCATAAATCCTATCATCCCCAGAATTTCCCCAAATTATATCATTTTGATTTATCCCATATAGCCAGTCATTTCCTGTGGTTCCTAAAATTACCTTATTAAATAAAAAGTCTATATAAGGACTGGTTAAGACTCCATTGATTAAGACTTCTGGATTCTTACTAAAATCAGTATAAAGTTCATCCATAAACTGTGGCTCTAAAAGATTTGTCTCTTTTAAAACCATCATTGAGATAAAAGCAAGGTTTATCTGGTTTAAATCCTGAGAGCTTATCATTTGCTTTATCTGAGATTTATATGCATTAATATCAAAATCTTCATCAATAATTATCTTATCAGTAAAGAAATCATAATAGGCTGGCAAAACATCCTCTAACAATCCAGCATCAACAACAAATCTTGTAAACAATCCCTGAAACATCGTATTCCATGCTTCAAGGAAATACAGACCTGAGCGGTGTCTCACTGTATCAGCAACTTCTTCTGGTGTCATACCAACAAACTTTTGCAATGCTCCTACCTGCTCATAGCTTAAGGTTATCCCTCCATCAAAATGTAACAGCCTATGTTCTCTGTCATTCCCACTAAAAATTGCCCATGAAACTCCAATCTCTTTATCTGTTATGTTTTCAACCCCTGCCCATCTAAAAATAATCTTTTCAAACTTTTCTTTAAGTTTTGTAAGATCTGTCTCAGCTACTGCATCCTTTACCATCTGTAAAAGAGTGTTATCCAGGCTCATTGCAATTGGTAAATCTGGCATAAAACCATAACCCCTAACCCAAGGAAGTCCTACTATCTCTGGATTTAACTCAACTTCACGATTGTAATAACTATAAAGCCTGTCAAGCTCAAAATTAACATTCCCTGCCTGTGTCTCCCTCCCATCCTCAAATTCAACACTTCCTACCTCTGTTATCAGATTCCCTTCCTGATTTATGTTGGTCTGTATAGTATTAAGATTTATTGCTTTTATTCCTACATCTCTTAAACTCAAAAGCTCCCCTTCATCTGTCCTTCCATCTCCATTCCTGTCCTGCCAAAGCTTTAAATTCTTAAATACATCATCAAAGGCATCAATTTTGCCGTCTCTGTTTGTATCATAAAGTGCTAAAGCCTTAAAGCCTGACTGATTACCACTCCCAAACATCTCAGAAATATCATCAATCCTTCCGTTATTATTCTTATCCCAAACAAGGAAAGCATCCCCACTGCTTATCCATCCGGTCTTATTTGCAAATCCAGAGCCTGTAAGGTCAAACATGGCATTTGATTGATTTATATTTACAAGCTTTATTCCATCCCCATCAAGGTCAATCACAAGTGGGTCAATGCGCCGTGAGCCTTCCTGAACATTACGCCGAACCTTGTTAGCGTAATCTGAAAATTCAGGACTATATAGAAAATTTTTAAGACGTTCTATTCTGTTTAGCCAACCTTGTAAAAATTTTTGCTGATCAGGTTTAACTTTAATGATATTTTGATAATATTGTTTCCTTGCACTTAAAAATTCTTCCAAAAGTTTATCTTTACCATATTTATCTACATATTCTTTTATAGCTTCAAGTGTTTTGGGACCTACAATTCCGTCGTTGTTGCTATTTATAATTTTTTGTAATTTTTTAACTGCGTAGTCCCCCGAATTTATGTAAAAATCAAAAAGCGCAATTGCTAACCTTGGGTCAATTTCTGCAATTTTATCTCCTTGTATCGCATCCCAATACATTGACTTATATATTCTTTTAGCATCATCTGGAGTTAATTCTTTTACACTTTGATAACTCTCAGGAATTAATCCTTTTTTCTTAGCATCTATGAAGGCAGGAGTTGAAATACCATACTGTGTTTCCCCTCCCCTATCCTCTTTATAATTAGAGTATTTTCCTTCAATCCTCCTCACAAATTGATATGCTATCTCAAACCACTCACTCATTATTTAACCTCCTCCTTATTTAGTTTTAAAATGTCATTTTTCCTCTATTTCTTTTAAATAGAGCAAATATCCTTCTAACACTTTTACTCGTTCGGAAACTAAATGCAATTTTTCACCCATTTCCATTACAGGAAACATTGTTCCTTTTCTTGAATTATAAAAACCCTCTATCCATTTAAACTCGGCATCTCTAAATTTGATCCATTGCCGTTGACTTTGTTTTAAAAGTTCTTTTTCTTCTGGGGAAAGCTTTTTTATCAGCTCTTTATAAACCCTATTCAATTCTTTATCCCACTTATCTAAAGCTTGAGATGAACAATTTAACATTCCTGCTGTAGTGTAATTTTCTTTTTCCATACATTTCTCTAACCACACATCAATTGGATGCTTTTTCTCTTTCTCCTCACCAAACCCCTGCTTCGGTAAAATAAATAATATAAGAACCAACAAAATCCAGAAAATTTTAAGCCTTCTCATATGTATCCCCCCTTTTCTAACAAAATTTTAATTAAAAGCAAATATCAGGTCAAGATTTTTCATATTCTAAGCTCAAACTTATCAATAACATGTTAAAAAACTTCATAATTTTAAGTAATTATTTGTCATAACCTTTTCAATGAAAATTTTATACAATAAACAACATATGTACAGTTTCTAAACAATTTAAAAAAGAAAATTTTAGGTTGATTTTTTAAAAAGGGATGATATTTTAGGTTGTGGGCTGGAGTTGTGGAAGTGGGGTGAAAATCCCCCGCTGCCCCGCAGCCGTGACCGGGGACGAAAGCCGCTTGTCCGCTTTTATGCGGATGGGAAAGGAGGTCCCAAGTAGGGTATTCCCCGAAAGGAGGCTTCCTTTCTTGGGCTAAGAGCTTTTCTTTTTAAAGCTCTTAGCCGACAGACCACTGGTGCCGAAAGGCACCGGGAAGGTGCGGCGAGTAGGACGATCCGGAAGCCGGAAGACCGCTTCAGCCCCAAAAAACCCGAGGGGGTGAGTCATGAGCAAAAAGGTCTTCCACAAACTCAGCTTTCTCTTTTTATTAGGAACTTTGGTTTCTCCTTCTTTTGGTGCAGAAGAAAGTAAAGAGGTTAAAGAAATTCCTGAAGTAGTAGTCTCAGCAGACAGAATTGAAGAGCCCTTAAAAGAGGTAACTTCACAAGTAACCGTTATAACCAAAGAGGAGCTTGAAAAGAAAAATTTTATCTTTCTCACTGATGTTTTACGAACCCTTCCTCAGGTATATATTTCGGCATATGGCGGTCCTGGTCAGACAGCAGGAGCTATTCTTCCAAGAGGAGTTAAATCAGCTCACACCTTAGTTTTGATAGATGGATTTAAAATCAACGATCCTTCTTCTGGACAAGTTGACCTTGGAAGTTTAACGGTTGATGACATAGAAAGGATTGAAATCATTGAAGGACCTCAGAGCACTCTTTATGGTTCTGAAGCTGTAGCTGGGGTAATAAATATTATTACTAAAAAGGGTAAAGGAAGACCAAAAATCGGTCTTTACCTTGAAGGTGGTTCTTACGGAACCTATAAACCCTCTTTTGAACTATCAGGAGAACTTAAAAATATTGACTTTAGGCTAAATACCTTTTATTACTATACAGATGGCTTTTCTGCCTATCGTGATGGAAAGGAAAAAGACGGGTTTAAGAATTCCTTTGCTTCTGCTAAGATAGGGCTTAATCTTTTACCTAAGGTAAGATTTGAATTTTTGGGAAGATATAACTACGGAAAGATAGAGTATGACGGATGGAATGAAGATGCAGAAAACCTTAGAAAAGACTATAATTACCTTGTTGGTGCCAAACTTAACTTAGACCTTTTTGAACAGTTTAAGCAAACTTTCTCTATCTATAAGAATTACTCCCAAAGAAAATATTATGAACCTATTAGTTGGTCTCCTTATACCCGATATACACCTTCTACAGAGGGTTTTTCTTGGGAAAATTTTTTGAACTTAGGGAAGATTTATTCTTTGGTTTTTGGTTTAGACTTTAAAAGAGAGGAAGTAGAAATGCTCTCTGAAAGTAGCTGGGGATCTTCAAGCTATGATAAAAAAAGGGAATATACCGGGATTTTTCTTAACAACAAGCTTTACCTTTTAGAAAGTAAACTTCTTTTAACTGCAGGGTTAAGATATGATAATTATAAAAATCTTGGAGAAAAAACTACCTACAGATTAGGAATTAGCTATTTAATTCCTAAGATTGATGTAAAGCTTAAAGCTAACTATGGGACAAGTTTTAGAGTTCCTACTTTTGATGACCTTTATTATCCCATCTTTAGCAATCCTAACCTTAAACCTGAAGAATCAAAAGGGTGGGATCTTGGATTTGAAAAGACTTTTTTAGAAAATAAGCTAATTTTAGGAGGTTCTGTTTTTTACCAAAGATATAAAGATCTTATCCAGTTTGACCTTCAAACCTGGCAACCCCAAAACGTCGGAAAAGCTGTTATAAAAGGGGCTGAAGCTAATCTTATCCTAAAATTTACTCAAAACTTAAGCCTAAAAGCTAATTATACCTATTTAGATTCAGAAGACAGGGATAAAGAAAAATACCTTATTTATAAACCTTCTCATAAAGCAGGAGCTACCTTAGAGTACTCTCTCAAAAACCTTTCTTTTATTGCTGATTATGTTTATACTGGAGAAAGATTTGTAGATCCTTTAAATACTCAGAAGTTAAAATACTACTCCCTTTTTAATCTTTCTGCTAATTATTCTTTCAACCCAAAAATTAAGTTTTATCTCAGGGTAGAGAATCTTTTTAACGCTAATTATGAAGAAGTAAAAGGCTATGGAACCCCTGAGAGATCTTTTTATGCTGGCATAAAATTTAATTACTAAATTATGCTGAGAATACCCTTTGGATGAAACCCAATTGGTTGTCCTTTTTTCTGGTTTGTGCTAAAAATTAGTTCAAATAAAGGTGTTTTTAAAGATGGAAAAAACAAAAGGGACGCTTTATGTAGTTGGGGTTCCTATAGGTAACCTTGGGGACATTACCTTAAGAGCCTTAGAAGTCTTAAAAAACGTAAAAATCATAGCTTCTGAGGATACAAGGTCTGTTAAAAAACTTCTTAACCATTATAGATGTGGCTCCAAAAAATTAATAAGTCTTTATAAAGATGTAGAGATAGAAAGAAGTTATAAAGTGCTTAAGTTTTTAGAAGAAGGAGAAGATGTAGTTCTCACCAGTGAAGCTGGTTGCCCCCTTATTTCAGATCCAGGAGCTTACTTAGTAAGAGAAGCCCACAAAAGAGGAATTAAAGTTGTCCCTGTTCCTGGGGTTTCTGCCCTTACTTGTGCTCTTAGTGTCTCTGGGGTTAATCTTAGCTCTGGGTTTATTTTTCTTGGTTTTTTACCTCAAAAAAAAACAGAACAGAAAAGGGTGTTAGAAAATCTGCCCAGAAATCTACCTATTGTTATTTTTGAAAGCCCTCACAGAATGACAAAAACTGCCAAAAATCTTCTTGAAATTCTTGGAAATTGTGAATGTTTTTTAGCTCGTGAATTAACTAAAATTCACGAAGAGCTCTTATGGACAGATTTAGAAACTTTAGCTAAAAGAGAAAACTTTTTAGGAGAAATTACTCTTATAATCCTTCCTAAACCTAAAATTGAAGAATTACCAATAAAAAAAGAGATTTCTGATCTTAAAAAGAAAATAGAAGAACTTAAAAATAGTGGGCTTAAACCTAAAGAAATAGCTAAAATCTTAGCAAAGGAATATAGGCTTTCTGCTAAAGATATTTATAAACTTATCACTAAAGATTAATCAATCTTTCAGGATGTTCTTTTAAAAAGGTTTCAATCTCTTTAAAAAATTCATTAAGTAGCTGATCCTCAGGAACTTTTTTAATGATTTTCCCCTCTCTAAAAATTATTCCTACCCCTTTCCCTCCTGTTATTCCAAGATCAGCATGTTTTGCTTCTCCAGGTCCATTAACTATACATCCCATAACAGCAAGTCTAAGATTCGCTTTAACATTTTTAGCCCAATTTTCAACTTCCCTATAAAGTTTCATCAGATCTATTTCACATCTTCCACACATAGGACAAGCTATTATATCAGGATGAAGAGTTCTTAATCCAAGATTTCTCAAAATCTCATAAGCTACATATACCTCCTCTACTGGATCAGCAGTTAAAGATACTCTCAAAGTATCTCCAATCCCTTTTAAAAGCAGATAAGTAATAGCCATGGTATTTTTAATGGTTCCTGGAATGAGTCCTCCTGCTTCTGTAACACCTATATGTAAAGGAAAATCAGATTTTTTAGAAAAAAGTTCATAAGCCTTAACAGTATCCCACCAATTAGAAGATTTTAGAGAAACTTTGAGATTTTGATAATCAAATTTTTCTACTATATAATTAACCCAATTTATAGCGCTTTCAACCATTGCAGATGGAGTAGGAGTTTTATATTTTTTTAAAATTTTTGTTTCTAAAGATCCTGCGTTTATCCCTATTCTTATACAAACTCCATAATCTTTACAAATCTCAATTAGTCTATCAAGATTTTTAAGATTTTTAAAGGTCCCAGGATTAATTCTTATTCCTGCAATCCCTGCTTTCACTGCTTTTTCACCAAGAGAAGTAACAAAATGTAAATCTGCAATAACAGGTATAGGGCTTTCTTTTGTTATTTCTTTTAAAGCTGAAACTGCTTTTTCATCAGGGATTGTTACTCTAATTATTTCACATCCTGCAGAATGAAGTTTATATATTTGTTCTAAAGTTGCTTTTACATCTTTTGTATCTGTATTTGTCATGCTTTGAACACGAATAGGATTTTCCCCACCTATTAAGACACTACCTACCTTAACAACTTTGGTCTTTTTTCTTTTGATTTTGGGAAACATTTAATTTGAAAAATTAAAAGGGTTTTATCTTTTTAACTGAAGGACCTTCTTTTTTCCGTTTTACTAATTTGTCTCCAAAAAGAACTGTTTTAAGCCATTTAAAACCAAACTGTAAAAGTTTTAAATCATCTTTTTTAATTTCCTCTAAGGTTTCCTCTGGAACTTCAAACATATCTAAAAATTTTGATTCAAAAACAAAAGCTCTAAATCTTTCTGGATTGCTACTTACCATAAAAAATAGTTGTAAACTTTTTTCAGGAACCTCCATAGGACCAAAAGATTCTTTTCTCATTATAATTTCTCCCCATTCTTTAATGGGTTCTTCAAGCTCTGGGATACCTTGAGAAATTCTATATTCCTCTACAGTCATTTCTTCTCCTGAATCAAGACCTTGACAAAACCCCTCCTTTACAAGGTAATAAATATCTTCATTTTTTCCTTCATCTCTATTTCTAAACATTCCAAAACCAAGAGGATAATATCTACAAGCAAGAGGTCTTACTTCATAAATTGTACAACCCCCTTCACCTAAAAATGGGCAAGTCTTTTCCTCATCTTCTCTCATCTTAAGTCTAACAATAGGTAATCCTGACTTAGGTAATATAAATGGTTCTGTATAAAGAAGTAAAAATTCATCAGTTGTTAGTCCAAGTCTATCTCTAATTCTTATAATATCATAAGGGGTAAGAGGTAAAAATAGATCTGAACAACAAAGTTTAAAACAAGGAACCCCTGGATAACATTGAAATCTAATTTTAGAACTTGAAGTAAGTCTAATAGGAACAATTATTTTGTCTAATCCTCTTAAATTAGTAATAGCATCCATTTTTTACTCCACTCTTTTGGTTTTAAATTAATTATATCTTATAAATAAAATTATTTCAAACTTTAAGATTTTTGGCTTCTCTTAAAATCTTAGAAATGGAAGTTCAAATTCTAAAAATTTTAAGCAGTTCTTTTTATTTCTTCAGGAGTAGTGAAAAAAGCTACTGCAATTAATACCCAAGCAACTAAATTTATTAAAAAACCAATTACTACAATGATTAATAAAGTCCCTATAAAATACCAAAAGCCCCCGGTTTTATAAAGATTAATTCCTGTATAAGAAGAAAGTAAATAAAAGGAAGATTTTAAATAGTGGGCACTAATTATTAATAAAAGATAAGTTACTAAAAAAGAAAAAATGGTTCCTATACCTATACTTGAAAACATATGAAGGTGGTAAGATCCCATCATAGTAAAAAATGAAAAAAAGGTTATTCCTATGGTTAACATAATTACAAAAACTCCGATTATGGCAAGAATAAATGAAATAAGAGCGTTACGAAATATTTGAGGATCATTAAAAATTTTAGAAAACATGTTAAGAGAAATGAGAATAAGAATTATGCCTACCAATCCAGCTATACTACCTAAATAAGGAGTTACTGTTAAAACCAAAAGAATTGAACCAATCCCTCCTAATAGTTTAGGAGTTGATAACCCTCCATTCATAGCTTTTTCCTCCTAAATATAATTAAAACTATTTTAGACTGAATAAAAAGTATAGGCAAGAGAAAAAATTACAATTGAGATTGAAAATCAAAAAAATTTGGTTATATTTAAAAAATATCTAAATAAGGTAAATATATGAATTTGATAAAAAAATTAGAGTGGATAAGAGATTTTTTAGAAAAAAACAAACTTTCAGCCTTTCTTTTTACCTCCCCTTCAAATATTTTTTATTTAACTCGCTTTAAATCTTCCAACGCCTTTATCATTATCACCAAAGAAAAGAACTTTTTTCTAACAGATGCAAGATATTTTGAAAAGGCAAAAGAAGAATTAAAAGATTGGGAAGTGGTTCTTATAAAGAATGACACTCTTTCTTTTTTAAGAAAATTTATTTGGGGATTAAAAATTGAAACCTTAGGATTTGAAAAAGATGCTATTACCTATGAGTTCAAAGAAAAGCTAAGAATGAAAAAAGTAAAAACCAAAGGTTTTAGTAAAGTTCTTAAAGACTTAAGAACAATTAAGGATGAAGAGGAACTTAAGCTTTTAAAAGAAGGCATCAAAAAAACTGATGAAGTTTATAAATACGCATTAGACCTTCTTAAAAATAAAGAAATTTTTAATTTAACAGAGTTAAATCTCAGAGGTTTTTTAGTTTCTAAAATTTTTGAACTTGGAGGGGAAGGAGAAAGTTTTCCTGCTATAATAGCAAGCGGGAAAAACTCTGCTGTACCCCATTGGCAAAGCTCAAATAGCAAAATCCAAATGAATGCTCCTCTTTTAATAGATATGGGTATGATCTGGAAAGGCTATTGCACTGATTTTACAAGAACTTTATACTTGGGAAACCCTACTTCTGAATTTAAAAAATTATATGAGATTGTAAAAACTGCCTGGTATAAAGGATTTGAAAAAGTAAAGAGCGGGGTTTTAGTTTCTGAGATAGATAAAACAATAAGGGAATATTTTAAAACAAAAGAAGTTGACAATTTTTTCCTTCATGCTACAGGACACGGAATAGGAATTGAAGTTCATGAACCTCCAAGAATTTATTATAAAAAAATTGATGATAAAAAAAGAAAAAATGATATCACTGTAATAGAAGATGGAATGGTTTTTACGATAGAACCGGGACTTTATTTTCCTAATGAATTTGGTATAAGACTTGAAAATATAGTATTTGTAGAAAATGGAAGAGGGGAGATTTATTCAGAAATTGATCTGGAGCTAAAAATTTTGGATTAAAAATGAAGGAATATAAAGAAATAAAAGTAGTTTTAGTTGGTAATCCTAATGTTGGTAAAACAAGTATTCTTAATCATTTAGTTAAGGGAAATTTAAGGATTGGAAATTGGCCAGGAGTTACTGTAGAAAAAAAAGAAGGGCATGTTTTTTTTAATGGATATAAAATTACCTTTATTGATCTTCCTGGAATTTATACCTTAGAAGAAATAATTTCTGAAGATGAAAAAATAGCTTTTGACTTTATTGTTAGTAGAGACTATGATCTCATATTAAATATCGTAGAAACCCCAAGAATAGAAAGAGATCTTTATTTAACCTGCCAGCTACTTGATATAGAAAAACCTCTTATTTTGGTACTTAATATGATAGATGAGGCAGAAAGTTACGGTATGGAAGTTAACGTAGAAAGATTGTCTGAGCTTTTAAATGTGAAAGTTTTTAAGACTAATGGAAGAACAGGGGAAGGGATAAAAGAAATTCTACCAGCTATAATAGAAGTTTACGAAAAAAATACAAAACCTATAACTATAAATTATCCCAAAGAGATTGAAAATAAAATTAAAGAAAAAAACACTTTTAAATGGTTGAGACTTCAAGAAATAATAAAGGAAAATCCTGAATTATATAAAGTTATTAAAGAAAAACAACTTAGTTTTTCAAAAGGATTAACCAAAGAAGTAATCTATAAAAAAATTTTACATAAAAAAACTTTAACAGAAACCTTAGACAGCCTCTTTCTTCATCCTCTTTTAGGAATCTTCTTTTTTATTTTAATAATGTATCTCTTTTTTAAGATTTCTTTTGATTTTTCCTCCCCCTTTATTGATTGGATTGATAATTTTTTACAAAATTTTTTAGGACCTATAATAACTAAAAACTTAGAAAATATAGGGGCTCCTTATTTTTTGACTAATTTTATTGTAGGAGCCTTAATAGGTGGGGTAGGTATAGTTTTATCTTTTGTCCCCCTTATTTTTACTATGTATTTTCTCTTAACTCTTCTTGAGACTTCAGGTTATTTACCAAGGGTAGCCTTTTTAATGGATAGCTTTACTCATAAAATAGGACTTCACGGGCAAAGTGTTATTCCTTTAATACTTGGATTGGGCTGTAATGTTCCAGCAGTTATTGCTACAAGAACTTTTCAGGATACAAAAGATAAACTTCTTGTCATCTCTATGATCCCTTTTATTTCCTGTCCAGCAAGATTAATAGTTTTTTCTTTTATTGCTTCTATCTTTTTTGAAAAACCTGCTTTAATAATTTTTATCCTCTATCTAATAGGAATAATTTTTTCTATTTTAACAAGTTTAATATTGAGAAAAACTTTATTAAAAAAGAAATTATCCCATTTTGTTATGGATCTTCCCCCTTATAGAATCCCTTCTTTAAAAATAGTTTTTAACATCACTAAGGCTTATTTAAAAGATTTTGTTTATAGAGCTGGAACAATTATATTCACAGTTTCTGTAGTTATGTGGCTTCTTTTAAATTTGCCTTTTGGAGAAAAAAATTTAGAAAAAACCTTTGCAGGAAAAATAGGTAAAACCTTAAGTTATATTTTTGAACCTATAGGATTAGGGGATTGGAGAATTTCAACCTCAATACTTTCTGGTTTTTTAGCAAGAGAAGCTATAATAAGTAATTTGGGAGTTATTATGACGCAAGAAAAAAAAGATACTTTAGAAACTAACCAAAATTTAGAAGATAGGGAATTAAAAGCTAAGATAAAAGAACTTTTAACTCCTAAACAGGCATTATCTTTCCTTTTATTTGTTTTGATTTATAATTCCTGTCTTGCAACAGTTGTGGTAATGGCAAAAGAGGGGAACTTGAAATTTGCTTTAGGCTTTTGGTTATATAGTTTTATTTTGGCTTGGCTTATATCTTTTATAAATTTTAAGCTTTTTTAAAATTTCTAAATTTATCTTTTGTGGTAAAATTTCAGGGAAATTACTTTTTTAATCTTTGGGAGGAAGTTTAATTTAATGAGAGTTGTTATCATTGGAGCAGTTGCTTGTGGAACTAAAACTGCTTGTAGACTTAAAAGATTAAGACCTGATGCTGAAATAATTCTTATTGATAAAGATGAATTTATTTCTTATGGCGGATGTGGAATGCCCTATTATCTTACTGGAGACGTTTCTCATATAGATGAATTAAGAAGAACTGCTTTTTACGTCTTAAGGGATAAAAACTTTTTTGAAAATATAAAAGGAATTATTACTTTAACTAAAACTCTTGCAGAAGAGATAGATAGAAAAAAGAAAGTAGTTAAAGTTAAATATTTAGAAAGTGGTAAAAGAGAAGAAATACCTTATGACAAACTTGTAATAGCTACAGGTTCTATTCCTAAAATTCCTCCCATTCCCGGAACTCATCTTGATGGAGTTTTTACCCTTTCAAATTTACATGATGCTATAAAAATAAAAGAAAGATTAGTAAATAAAAAAGTAGAAAGACCATTAGTCATTGGAGCAGGTTTTATAGGGCTTGAGGTAGTTGAAGCTTTTGGAGAATCTTGGGAGCTTCCTGTAACACTTTTAGAATATTTTCCTCAAGTATTACCAAGACTTATAGATCCTTTTATGTCACGAATAATAGAAAATCATTTGAAAGAAAAGGGAGTAAATGTAGTTTTAAATGTAAGGATAAAAGAAATTGTTGGAGAAAATGGGAAAGTAATAGGGGTTAGAACCGAAGATAACTTTTATCCAGCAGATCTTGTTTTGTTAGCAACTGGAGTAAGACCAAACACAGAACTAGCTAAAAAAGCTGGATTAATAGTTTCTCCAACCACAGAAGGTATTGTAGTAAATGAAAGAATGCAAACCTCAGATCCTGATATTTATGCAGGTGGAGATTGTGTAGAAATAAGACATTTGATTAGTGGTAAAGGAGTTGTCATGCCTATGGGTTCTCTTGCTAATAGACAAGGAAGAGTCATTGCTACAAATATTGCTGGTGGAAATGCAGTTTTTAAGGGAACAGTAGGTGCTTTCATTCTTAAATGTTTTGATATGGCTATAGGAGGATGCGGTCTAAGTTTAGAAACTGCAAAATCTGAAGGTTTTAAAGATGCGACTTATGCTTTAAATATACAACATGAAAGAGCTCATTTTTTTTCTACAGGATGTTCCTATTATTCCTTAGTTTTTGATAAGAGAACAACTAAGGTGCTGGGGTTTCAAGCTATAGGACCTTTTACAGATGGAACCTTAGCAAGGGTTCACGCTATTTCAAGCATTTTACCTTTAAAACCCACTATAGAAGAAATTGCTTCCTTAGAACTTCCCTATTCACCACCTTTTAACACAGCTTTAGATCCTATCCATGTAACTTCTTTCATTGCTGAAAATATTATTTATGAAAGATTTAAACCTATAGATTGGGAAACTGTGATTAAAAGATTAAAAGAAAAGGATGAAAGTATGTTAATTTTAGATGTAAGAACTCCCGATGAACTAAAAGACATAACTGAAAAATATCCTAACTGGATAAATATCCCCTATCAATTTGCAAGGAATAAAATAAAGGATTTACCAAAAGATAAAGATTTAATAGTAGTTTGTAGTGTAGGAGCGAGAGCTTATGAAGTTGCAAAATGGCTTTCTGCTGAAGGTTTTGAAAGAGTTTATGTAGCTTTAGGAGGAATAGTCCTTCCAAAAAGTTGGGGAGAAAGATTTTAATGAAAATTCAAGCTGTCAGAGGATTTAAAGATTGGCTTCCTGAAGATTTTGCTAAATACGAGTACCTTATAGAATTGGCTAAAAATATTTTAAAAACTTACAATTATAAAGAAATTAAAATTCCTATTCTTGAAAAAACAGAACTTTTCGTAAGATCTATAGGAGAATTTACAGATATTGTACAAAAGGAAACTTATACCTTTCAGGATAGAAACAAAGAATTTTTGACTTTACGACCTGAAGCAACTGCAGGAATTTGTAGAATGATTATAGAAAAAGGATTATTTGTAAATCCAAAACCTTTAAAATTCTTTACTATTGGACCCATGTTTAGACATGAAAGACCTCAAAAAGGAAGACTTCGTGAATTTTATCAAATTGATGTAGAATTATTCTCTCCTTTAAATCCTCATATAGAGGCTGAATTAATTTTTTTAGCTATGGAAATATTAAAAGCTCCATTTTCCTCCCAAGAAAAAAATATTTATACCTTAGAATTAAATACTTTAGGTTGCCCAAACTGTAGAATCGAATATAAAGAAGATTTACTAAAATTTTTAGAGGAAAATAAAGAAAATTTATGTGAAACTTGTAAAGAAAGAATTACCAGAAATCCCTTAAGAGTACTTGATTGCAAAAACGAAACTTGTAAAGAAGTAGTATCAAAAAGCCCTATTATTATAGAATATCTTTGTAAAGAGTGTAAAGATCATTTTATAAGTCTCAAAGAAGTCTTAGATTTTATTGGAATTAAATATGTAGAAAATCCAAGGCTTGTTAGAGGGCTTGATTATTATGTAAGGACAATTTTTGAAATTAAAGCCAAAGGGCTTGGAGCTCAAGATACAGTAGCTGCAGGAGGAAGATACGATTATCTTCTAAAAGAATTGGGAGGTCCGGAATTACCTGCTATAGGATTTGCTATAGGGCTTGAAAGATGGGCTATTTCTATTTTTGGAGATGAAGAAAATAAAGGAATTTTAGAATCTAAAAAAATTTTAGAAAAACTTAATCCAGATCTTTTTATCATTCTTTTAGGCAAAGAACTTTTAAATAGAGGTTTTGAGTTAGCAACACTTTTAAGAAAAAAAGGAATACGTTGTGAAATAACCTATGAAGAAAAATCTTTAAAAGCTCAGCTTAAAAATGCTGATAAACTTTTAGCAAAATATTCCCTCATATTAGGAGATGAAGAACTTAAAAAAAAATCTGCTATATTAAGAAATATGAAGAAGAGTATTCAAGAAGAAGTAAAATTTAAAGATTGGGAAGATCTTTCTACAAAAGTTTTTGAAAAAATAAAAAATGAATCCTAATATATACCCTTTAAAAAGTGAATTTTTAAAACTTAGTAAACATTATAATCTCATTCCTATTTCACTTGATCTTCCTTGCGACCTTGATACTCCTATATCTTTATTTTACAAGGTTTTTAAAAATGATTATGGTTTTTTACTTGAAAGTGTTGAAGGTGCTGAAAAATGGGCAAGATATAGTTTCATAGGGATTGATCCCTTTTTGATTTTTAGAAGTAAAGGAAAGAAAGTTAATATAATAGAAAAAGAAAAAAATGAGTTTAGTATTAGAATATTTGAATCTGAAAATGCCTTTTTGGAATTAAAAAAGCTTGTAAATCAATTTAAATCTCCTGTTTTTAAAAACCTTCCAAGATTTTCAGGAGGTGCTGTAGGTTTTGTAAGTTATGAAAGTGTAAGATTTTTTGAAAATATCCCAGGTGGAGAAGATAGTCTTTTTTTTTCAGACTTGCATTTTATGTTCCCAGAAATACTTTTAGTACACGATAGATTAGCTCATACCTTAAAACTTATTTATAACCTCTGGATAAAAGAAAGCTTTGAAAATCCTGAAAATCTTTATGATCTTGCTGTAGAAACCTTAATTAGTCTAAAGAATAAAATTTTAAAAGAAAAAGTTCCGGAAGAAACGGTTCCTACAAATTACTCCATTAACTTTATTCCTGAAATTCAAAAGGAAGAATTTTTATCCATGGTAAAAAAGGCAAAAGAGTATATAGAAAATGGAGATGTAATTCAGGTTGTTCTCTCTCAAAGATTTTTTCTTGAAGAAGAATTACCTTCCTTTCTTATATACCGTGCTTTAAGGAAAGTAAACCCCTCACCATATCTTTTTTACCTAAAATTGGAGGATGAAATTTTAATAGGCTCTTCTCCTGAAATTCTTGTAAGAATGGAAGAAGATGTTATTGAAACAAGACCTATTGCAGGAACTCGAAGAAGAGGCAAAACAGAAGAGGAAGATAAAAAATTAGAAGAAGAACTTAAAAGAGATGAAAAAGAATTAGCAGAACATATAATGCTTGTTGACTTAGGGAGAAACGATATTGGTAGAGTTTGTAAATATGGAAGTGTTGAAGTTTATGAACTTATGGTAGTAGAAAGATATTCCCATGTTATGCATTTGGTATCTGGCGTTAGAGGAAAAGCAAAAGATGGGGTAGATATGTTTGATACTTTTTCAGCTACTTTCCCTGCAGGAACTGTCTCAGGAGCTCCTAAAATACGTGCTATGGAAATTATAACTGAGCTTGAAAAAAAAGTAAGAGGCCCTTATGCTGGAGCAGTAGGATATTTTTCCTTTTCTGGAAATATGGATTTTTGTATAACTATTAGAACCTTTTTCCAAAAAGGTAAAAAGCTTTATGTTCAAGCAGGGGCAGGAATTGTTGCAGATTCTGACCCAGAAAGAGAATATGAAGAAACTATAAATAAGGCTAAAGCTTTATTTAAAGCTATAGAAATAATTAAGGAGTTTTCTTAAAAATGAAAAGGGTTTTAGTAATTGATAATTACGATTCATTTACCTATAATCTTGTACAATTAGTTGGTATTATGCTTGAGAAACTCTGGGGTGGAGAGGTTTTAGTTTTTAGAAATGATGCTATAACTCCTGATGAAGTTTTATCTTTAAAACCAACTCATATAATTATTTCTCCTGGTCCATGTACTCCTAAGGAAGCAGGTATTTCTGTAGAACTTATTAAAAAAGTAAAGGGAATATTTCCAATTTTAGGAGTTTGCTTAGGGCATCAATGTATAGGTTCTGCTTTTGGAGCAAAAATTGTTAAAGCTAAAAGACTTATGCATGGTAAAACTTCCAAGATTTTTCACGATGGAAAAGGTATTTTTTCAGGACTTCCTAATCCTTTTTCAGGTATGAGGTATCATTCCTTAGCAGTAGATTTTGAAACCTTACCTCATTTTTTTGAAATTTCAGCTAAAGCTGAAGATGGAGAAATTATGGGAATAAGACATAAAGAACTTCCGATAGAGGGAGTACAATTTCATCCAGAATCCATAGGAACTTCTCTTGAAAGATGGCAACTTTATAAAACACCTCCTAAGGATTGGGATTTTAAAAGTGATAACCTTCCAGAAGGGGTTATTCTTTTAAGAAATTTTCTAAGTCTCTATTAAAGAGATGTTTAAGAAAGGAGAAGAATTTTTAAGAAATTTTTTAGTTTGGCTTTATGTTATTTTAACAGTCCCAACTTTTGGTTTATTTTCTCTTATAATAAGAAAACATTTTTGGGCATATATATGGTGCAAAGGATTACTAAAGATTCTTGGAATAAAGGTAGAAGTTATCAAAAATAAAGAACTTCCTAAGGGTATTTATATATTTATGAGTAATCATCAAAGCCAGCTTGATATACCAGTTTTAGAAAAAGTTTTAAAACCTTATAATATAAGATTTTTAGCTAAAAAAAGCCTTTTTAAAATTCCTTTTTTTGGATGGGGGATAAAAGCTTTAGGGTATGTTCCTGTTGAAAGGGAGGACCCAAGAGAAGGATTAAAAAGTGTATTAGCTTGCATAGAAAGAATTAAAAAGGGATTTTCTCTTGTAATTTTCCCAGAGGGAACAAGAAGTCCAACAGGAGAACTTCTCCCCTTCAAACTGGGAGGTTTTATAATTCCATTAAAAAGCAAGATCCCTGTTGTTGCTGTTTCTATTTGGGGGACAAGAGATATTTTACCTAAGGGTGCTCTTTGGTTTAGAATCTCTTCAAGAAAAAAAGTGAAAGTTTACATAGATGAACCTATAGAGACAAGGGATTTGAGTGGAAAGGATAAAGAAAGGTTAGCTCAATTAGTAAGAGAAAAAATTTTAAGGGGACTTGAAATAATTAAGAAAGAGGAGGAGGTTGAATAAATATGGGAGAAATCGTGGTTGTGCCTTTAGAGGAAGAATTAAAGGAGTCCTATTTAGATTATGCAATGAGTGTTATTGTAGGGAGAGCACTTCCTGATGTAAGGGACGGATTAAAACCTGTTCAAAGAAGAATTCTTTACGCTATGTATGAAACAGGTAGTGACTGGAATAAACCATATAAAAAGAGTGCAAGAATTGTAGGAGAAGTCATAGGAAAATATCATCCTCATGGAGATATCCCTGTTTATGAAGCTTTGGTTAGAATGGCTCAAGATTTCACTATGAGATATCCTTTGATTGATGGACAGGGAAATTTTGGTTCTGTTGATGGTGATGCTCCAGCAGCAATGAGATATACTGAAGTTAGACTTACAAAGATTGCTCATGAACTCTTAGCTGATATAGAAAAAGAAACTGTAGAATTTATTCCCAATTACGATAACACCTTAAAAGAACCAGTGGTTTTACCCTCAAAAATACCTAATCTTTTAATTAATGGCTCTTCTGGAATTGCAGTAGGTATGGCAACAAACATACCTCCTCATAATCTTTCTGAAGTAATAGATGGACTTCTTGTCCTTTTAAAAAATCCTGATCTAAACATTGAAGAACTTATGGAATACATAAAAGGACCAGATTTCCCTACAGGTGCTTTTATTGTAGGTAAAGAGGGGATTAAATCTGCTTATACCACAGGAAAGGGGTTAATAAGGCTAAAAGCAAAATATAAATTAGAAAAAGAAAAGGATAAATTAAAAATTGTTTTCACTGAAATTCCCTATCAAACAAGTAAGGCTAAAATTGTGGAAAAAATTGCTTCTCTTATAAAGGATAAAAAAATTGATGGAATATCTGAAGTTAGAGACGAATCTGATAGAGAGGGCATAAGAATTGTTGTGGAATTGAAAAGGGAGTGGGCAGAGAGTCCTCATACTATTATTAAAAAACTTTATGAATTAACACCTCTACAAACAACCTTTGGAATTATTTTATTAGCCTTAGTTAATGGGAAACCTGAAATTTTAAATTTAAAAGAAATCCTTCAAAATTTTCTCAATTGGAGAAAAACAGTCATAATTAGAAGAACTCAGTATGATTTAAGAAAAGCTGAAGAAAGAGCTCATATCTTAGAAGGCTTTTTAAAAGCTCTATCTCACATAGATGAAATAATAGATCTTATTAAAAAATCCGAAACACCTCAGGAAGCAAAAGAAAAACTTATTAAAAAGTTTGAATTCTCACCTATACAAGCTCAAGAAATTTTAAATTTAAGACTCCAAAGATTAACAGCCTTAGAAAGAGAAAAAATAATATTAGAATATGAGGAATTAAAAAGAGCTATAAGTCACTATAAAAAAATACTTACTCATGAACCTACATTATTAACAGTAATTGAAGAGGAATTGAAGGAAATAAAGGAAAAATATGGAGATACAAGAAAAACACAAATTATTGAAGAAGATAAAGAGGAAGATCTAAGTTTAGAAGAAAGAGCTCCTAAGGAGTTTGTTTTAGTTTTAATAAGTAAAGAAGGTTATATTAGAAAATTAAGTTTAGATGCTTTTTCTTCTCAAAAAAGAGGTGGTAAAGGGGCTCTTACCTTTTCTCTTGAAGAAACATTAAAATTAGCTCTACAGGTACCCTCTGATTCTCAATTGTGGGTGTTTACCAAAAAAGGGAAAGTATACCCTTTAAATTTAGAAAACATAGGTTTTTCTACAAAGACAGCTAAGGGCACCCATATAAAAAATTTTATTCCCTATCTTGAAGAAGATATTTCTTTTGTTTTACCTTATAAAGAAGATGCCTTTCTTGTTCTTGTTACTGCTAAAGGAATAATAAAAAAAATAAAAATTTCAGAAATGAAAAATCTTAGGAAAAGTGGTTCTTTAGTAATAAAATTGAGAAAGGATGATTATTTAAAAAGTGGCATAGTTACCAATGGAGATGAGAATTTATTGATTGTTACTAAAAAGGGAATGACTATCCATTTTTCTGAAAAAGATGTAGGGATAACTAAAAAACAATCAGAAGGTGTATTAGGGATAAAATTAGAAAAAGAAGATGAAGTGGTAGAAATTATTGGAACTAAAGAAAAAAAGTATTTATTTACTATTACTGAAAGGGGATTTGGAAAGAAGACACCTATTGAAGAATTTAGAATACAAGGAAGAGGAGGAAAAGGAATAATTGGACATAATATCACTAAAAAGAGTGGTTATATTGCAGGAGCAAAAGGGTTAACAGAGGAAGAGGATATAATTATTTTTTCAAGTTCAGGAAAAGCGATAAGGATTGAAGATAAAGAAATACCAGAACAAAAGAGAGCTACCATAGGTGTAAGATTAATTTCTCTTTTACCTGGCGAATATATAACAGGAATTTCGGTAATTAAAAGAAAAACAATTTGATATAATTAATTTTTATGTTATTTTGTTTAAAATTTTAAGAGAATAAAGAAAGCCTCTTAGGAGGGATTTATGTCTAAGAAAGTGCGTCTTGCCATTGTAGGGGTAGGGAATTGTGCTAGTTCTTTGGTTCAAGGTATTTACTATTATAAGGAAAAGGGGCTTGATAATATTGAAGGAATTATGTTTTCTGATATAGGAGGATATAAACCTTTTGACATTGAAATAGTTGCTGCATGGGATATAGATGAAAGAAAAGTGGGGAAAGATGTAAGTGAAGCAATTTTTAGTTTGCCTAATTGTACAACCATTTTTTATAAAGATGTTCCTAAGCTCGGAGTAAAGGTTAGAAAAGGAAAAATTCTTGATGGGGTAGCAAATCATATGAAAAATTTCCCAGAAGATAAAACTTTTATAATTTCTTCTGAAAAAGAAGATGAATTAGAAGATGTAGTTGCAGTTCTAAAAGATGTAGAAGCTGATGTTTTAATTAACTATGTTCCTGTAGGTTCAGAAATGGCAGCAAGATTTTATGCTGAAGCCTGTTTAAAAGCCGGGGTTGCTTTTGTTAATGCTATGCCTACTTTTATCGTTTCTGACCCTCTCTGGGGAGAGAAATTTGAAAAGGAGGGCATTCCTGCAGTTGGAGATGATATAAAATCTCAGTTAGGGGCTACAATACTACATAGAGCTTTAGTTCAACTTTTTGTAGATAGAGGTATTCCCATTAAAAGAAGTTATCAACTTAATTTCGGAGGAAATACAGATTTTCTAAATATGCTTGAAAGGGATAGACTAAAAACAAAAAAGATATCAAAGACAGAAGCAGTAACAAGTTTAATTCCCTATGATATAGGATGGGAAAACATTCATATAGGACCTTCTGATTGGGTCCCTTGGCTTAAGGATAAAAAAATTGCTTACATAAGAATTGAGGGAGAACATTTTGGTGGTGTTCCTATGTCTGTAGAAGTAAAATTAGAAGTTGAAGATTCTCCCAATTCTGCAGGTTCAGCTATAGATGCTATTAGATGTGCTAAACTTGCTAAAGACAGAAATATAGGAGGTCCATTAATTTCTATCTCTGCTTACACTATGAAACACCCCCCTAAGCAATTCCCAGATCATATTGCTAAACAAATGGTTTTAGAATTCATTGAAGGAAAAAGGGAGAAGTAAAAATGAAAATTAGTGAAAGGCTTAAAAAAGTCCCACCTTATCTTTTTGTAGAACTTGATCGTCTTAAAAACGAAAAGATAAATCAAGGAGTTGATGTTATAGACCTTGGAATAGGAGATCCAGATATACCTACTCCCTCAGAAATAGTAGAAGTAGCTAAAAAGGCTTTAGACAAAAAAGAATATCATAGATATCCTTCCAATTTAGGAAGTTTATTTTTTAGAAAAGCAGTAGCCGATTATATGAAGAAAAGATTTGGTGTAATCTTTGATCCAGAAAAGGAAATCTTAGCCCTTATAGGATCAAAAGAAGGAATTGCCCATTTTCCTATAGGTTTTGTAAATCCGGGAGATGTGGTTTTGTGCCCTGATCCTGCCTATCCTGTTTATTATTTAGGAACTATATTTGCAGATGGTATACCTTATTATATGCCACTTACCTGGGAAAATGAGTTTTTGCCTGATCTTGGTAAAATTCCTCAAGAAATATTAGAAAAAGCAAAAATTATCTGGCTAAATTATCCTAATAATCCTACAGGGGCTGTTGCAAAAAAAGATTTTTTTAAAGAAGTAATAAAATTTGCTAAAAAATATAATATAATAGTTGCTCATGATGCAGCTTATATTGAGATGTATTATGAAGAACCACCTATAAGTATTTTTGAAATTGATGGAGCTAAAGACGTTGCTATAGAGTTTCACAGTTTATCGAAAACCTTTTGTATGACAGGATGGAGAATTGGTTTTGCTGTTGGAAATAGTCTTTTAGTTTCAACTCTTGCTAAAGTAAAAAGTAATATTGATTCAGGAGTTTTTACCGCTATTCAAGAGGCAGGAGCTTATGCTTTAAATAATTTAGAAAACATTGTCCCTTCTTTAATAAAAGTATTTAAAAAAAGAAGAGATCTTGTATCTTTAGAACTTGAAAAACTGGGATATCAATTTATAAAACCCTCAGCTACCTTTTATCTTTGGGTAAAAACTCCTAAAGGGTTTTCTTCTCAAGAATTCTGCAAAAAGGTTCTTCAGGATGTGGGAGTAGTTGTTACTCCTGGAGCAGGATTTGGAAAAGCTGGAGAAGGTTATTTCAGAATTGCTTTAACTGTAGAGGAGGAAAGATTAAAGGAAGCAATTCAAAGATTTTCTATCCTGCAACTTTAAATAAAGTTATTTTAAGTTTAGGAAGTAACTTAGGTAATAGAGAAAAAAATTTGAAAAAAGCCTGCCAAGCTTTAAAAAAGCTACCTCTTAGAATAATAAAATCTTCTAAAATCTACGAAACTAAACCCTGGGGATTTGAAAGCTCTAATTTATTTTTAAATATGGTTTTACTTGGAGAAACCCCTCTTTCTCCTTGGGCTTTAATCTTAGAAATTAAAAAAATAGAGGCTAAAATGGGAAGAAAATTGAGAAAAGAAAAATTATACGAAGACAGAATTATAGATATAGACATAATTTTTTATGAAAACCTGGTAATAAGCTCAGAAAGCCTTACTATTCCACATCCTCATATGCATGAAAGAGAATTTGTAATGCTACCTTCTTTAGAAATTGCTCCCTCCTTTCTTCATCCAATTTTTAAAAAATCTATAGCAGAACTTTATAAAGAATATAAAACTTATAAAGGATAAGTTATGAAATATTTAATTTTTATAGCTTTTTTAATTTTTGTTTACTGGTATTTTTCAAAGAGGAAGAAAAAACTTTCTTACAATAAATCTAAGGAACTTTATGAAGAATTTGTTTTTGATGAGAATTGTCAGACCTATGTGAAAAAAGATTCTGCAATAAAAGTAGAATTTGAAGGAAAAGACTACTATTTTTGCTCAAAGAAATGTTTATATGAATATTTACAGAAAATTTCTAAACCTCAGCCATAACTTCTTTAAAAAAATCAATTTCATCAAGGGCTTTTCCTGCTCCAAGTGCTACACAAAATAAAGGATTTTCAGTTACTTTTACTTCTAATCCTGTTTCTTTGGCAATTAATTTATCAAGATTTCTAAGAAGGGCTCCTCCTCCTGAAAGAACTATTCCTCTATCAACTATATCTGCAGCTAATTCAGGAGGAGTTTCTTCAAGTACTTGTTTGATTGCTTGTAAAATTAAGTCTACAGGCTCTTTTATAGCTTCTTGAACTTCTTTAGAATTTATAGTAATAGTTTTAGGAATTCCTGTAACTAAGTCTCTTCCTTTTATTTCCATAGTTTCATAAGGTTCCTCTGGTAAAACATTTCCTATAGCAATTTTTATTTGTTCTGCAGTTGCTTCTCCAATAAGAAGACTATATTTTCTTTTAATATAGTGACAGATAGCTTCATCTATTTTATCTCCTGCAACCTTTATAGAATGACTCACCACAATTCCTCCTAAGGAGATAACCGCAACCTCAGTTGTCCCACCACCTATATCTACAATCATATTAGCTACAGGTTCTGTAATAGGAAGCCCTGCACCTATCGCTGCAGCCATGGGTTCTTCAATTAAATAAACCTCTCTTGCCCCAGCTCCTTCAGCACTTTCTTTAACTGCTCTTCTTTCAACTTGAGTAGTTCCAGAAGGGACACTTATAATCACTCTTGGTTTAAGAAAATATCCTCTATTGTAAACCTTCTGGATAAAATACTTTATCATAGCTTCAGTAACTTCAAAATCAGCAATAACCCCTTCTCTTAAAGGTCTTATAGCTTTAATGTTCCCCGGGGTTTTCCCAAGCATTCTTTTTGCTTCTTCTCCTACTGCAAGAACTCTTTTATATCTCCCATCTTCTTTTACAGTTACTACTGAAGGCTCAGTAAGAATTATCCCCTTTCCTTTTAAATAAATTGAAGTATTTGCTGTCCCAAGATCTATAGCTAAATCCTTAGAAAGCCAATTAAAAATTTTAGATAACATATTTTCTAACCTCTCAAAATTGTAATTTTCAATAAATAATTTTAAATTACTTTTGAAATTTTAAAAGGATATAACCACAAAAGGCCCAAAACCTTTAAGAGCTTCTTCCCCAGGTAGAAATATAAGTTTTTCCGGTATTCTATGATAAAAGTAACAAGCTAAAGCACACATTATAGCATCTAAAATTCCTTCTGTTAAATTAAGTTCAAAATCTATGCTTAAGTTAAATTTTTCCTTTAACCATCTAATTAAAAAGTCTTTTTCATCTTCAGGTAAACTTTTTTTATAAATAAAGGCAAGTTCTTTTTTATTTTCAGGCAGACAAAAATAAAAACTTGCCCTTGGATGAGTTTCTATTATAGTTCCACAAAAGGGAGATAAAGCTTCACTAAGGAGAAGTGCTCTTATAGGAACAGCCATAAGGGTATGATAAGAAACTACCCAGGATCTTGCCTTTTTCGGGAGAAGTTCTTTTAAAGCTTTATCCGAGATTCTAAGTCCCTTTTTATCTTTAAAAGAAAAACTTAAAGGTGCATCAATACTTACTGCTAAAACCTTATTTTTTTTACAAAAATTTATTATTAAAGAAAAATCCTCAATATAAGAAGGTGAAGAGGGTATTTCTAGAGATAGCAAAGGAGATAATTTTAAAAGCTTGTTTTCCTTTTTTAAAGCTACAACCCAGGTATTTTTACTCCCAGCTATATCTATGCCTAAGAAATAAAACATATTTTAGAAAAGTTGAAAAAAGACTTCTCTTATCTCTTTTCTTTGGAGTAGCTTTATCAGTGTTAGAGAATGCCAGTCAAATTTTAATTTTCTACTGATATAATCCATAAAACCATCTGACTTTACCATAGTAAATAGCTTTTCTATTTGTTCATCTGTCAATCTTTCCCACATTTTTTTTAAAAAGTAGCCTCTTTTTATTTCATTTCCGATTTTACTTTTCCATTTTTTATCATAGGAACTTAGTCTTTCAGAGCTAAAATCTCCGTTTTTAAAAGCTTTTAACACCTCTTCTCCTGCAATCTCTGCACAAATTAGCCCAAAATAAATCCCTCCTCCCGTAGTTGTTTTAACTTGCCCTGCACATTCTCCAACTGAAATTATTCTCTCACCAAAAGTTTTAGAAACAAGTCCTTGTGCAATAGGTTTATATCTGACTTCTTCTAAATCTTCAGTAAATAAATAATTTTTTGCCAGATTTTTAAACCCCTCTCGCGGAGAACCCTCTGTTATAAGCCCAACTCGAGCAAAATTTTCTTTTTCAGGAACAATCCACCCGAAACCTCCTTTAGAAATTGAAGAACCAGTTATTATGGTAACAAAATCTTCTTTTAATTTTACCCTTTTTTGAGTACCCTTTAAAAATTTAACAGGATAATCAAGCCCAAGTTTTTTACAAAGCCTTATTCTAAAACCTGTTGCCAGTATTATCATTTTGCCTTCAAATTTTTCAACTTGAAAATCTTTCAAATTTTGGGTAATTACTTCTACTCCGTTTCTTAAAATATTTATATCAAATACCCTATGAGAAAATCTAAACTCTGCCCCCTTTGATTTGGCATCTATAAAAAGGGCGGTATCAAATTTTTCTCTATCTATAACATAAGCAAGGGGTGAGGAGTGAGTGTAAAGGATTGAGGTCCCAAAGGGAGAAATTAATTTAACAGTTCTAATTTCCCTTATAATTGAATCTTTTGAGATATCAAATTCTTCAAAAAGTTCTTTGCTAACTATCCCTGTACATAATATATTTTTTCCAACTTCTTCTTTTTCTTCTAAAACTAAAATATCTAATCCAGCTTCTCCGAGAATTTTAGCAGTATAAAGACCTGCAGGTCCTCCTCCTATAATAATTACATCATATATCTTTCTTACTTCCTTCATTTCCCTTTCCCCTCAGTATGAATTTTTAGAAAAAGTTATTCTTGTCTTTTCTTACCAATTCTTTTATCCCAACGAAGCGTAAAGGTATTATAAAAGGAAAGTAAAATTAGTTTTATATCAAGCCAAAAACTCATTTTCTCTATGTACTCTAAGTCGTATTCTAATTTTTTATAAGGATCATCTTCTGGGTTGTAAACCTGAGAAAGACCGGTAAGTCCAGGGCAAACTGCAAGTCTTTTTTCAAAGCCTGGTATCTTTTTTTCAAGAAACTTTTGCTCCTCAACTGCCAGAGCCCTTGGTCCAACAAAACTCATATCTCCTTTGAGTATACTTAGTAAACTTGGCAATTCATCTAAGGCAGTGCGACGAAGGAATCTCCCAACTTTAGTTATTCGAGGATCATTCTCAAATGTCCATGCAACTGAAGCTTGTTTCTCAGCATCAGGTATCATTGAGCGAAATTTCAAAATCCGAAATATTTTACCATCTTTACCCACTCTCTCTTGAGAGTAAAAAATAGGTCCACCATCCTCTAATTTAATTGCGATAGCAATAATAAGCCAAAGTGGTAAAGAAAGAATAAGCCCAATAGATGCTAAAAATATATCAAAAAGTCTCTTAAATATGAAATATCTTTTCACCTTTTTATCTATGTAATCTTAATTTTTGAAGTAAAATATTATACATAATTCTTAAACTTTAGTCAAATATCTTCTCCTTTCAGGGTAGTTGTTTATAAAATTGGAAACTCTTTTAATTTTTGCAAAAAAGAGGTATAATTGAAAAATAAAAAATCTTGGGATAAAGGGCGATGCAAGTTATTCCTATAGACCTTTACGAAAGTTTAGAAGAGTTAGACCCCAAAACAAAAGCTGTTATTCTTAAGTTAATAAAATATTGGGGAGAGATTGTAAGAAGGGAAGATTTTTTAGAATTAAATGAAGAAGTAAAAAAATTTGCAAAAACAGTCGCAGAACTCGCTGAAGCTCAAAAATCAGCAGAAGAAAGACTAACAAGACTTGAAAAGGTAGTTGCAGAACTCGCTGAGGCTCAAAAATCAGCAGAAGAAAGACTAACAAGACTTGAAAAAACAGTCGCAGAACTCGCTGAAGCTCAAAAAAGAAACGAAGAAAGATTAGAAAAGCTTATAGATGAACATAGAAAGACAAGAGAACAGCTTGGTGGTTTAGCTCATAGTATTGGATATTTTATAGAAAATGAGGCTTATAAATATCTTCCTGCGCTTCTTCAAAGAGATTTTAATATAAAAATAGAAGGAAGACTAATAAGAGATTATATAAAAGTTGCACTTAATAAATATGAGGAGATAAACATTTATGGCAAAGGCAAAATTAACGGAAAATCTGTAGTAATTTTAGGTGAAGCTAAAAGTCAGCTTAAAAAGTCAGATATAGATAATTTCCTTAAAAAAGTTGAAAAAATAAGCAAATTCTTTCCTGAAGAAAAGGTCCTTATTTGTGTAACTCATCAAACATCTCCTCAGATAAGGAAATATGCTGAAAGCAAAGGAATTAAACTCTATTTTACTTATGAATTTTATTAAGTTCTAAAGTTTTTTCTCAATTTAGTTTTTTGCTAACTCCTCCCTCCAGTCTCTTATAGCGATTCCTAAGGCTTTGCTAATTTTTTCATTACTCATCACCGACCACTTTGGTCTTTTAGCAGGAAGATTAAAATCAGCTTGCAAAGCAGGATAGATAAGCTTATTTATCCCTTTTAACCTAAAATACTCCTTTGCCCATTCATAGCGAGAGGCATAGCCAGAATTTGTTAGATGATAAAGCCCGGTCAATCCCTCATCAAGAGCCTTAAGGGTTACTTCAACGATCGTTCTGCTAGATGTTGGCACCGAAAACTCATCAACCGCTATTTTTAATACTTCCTGTTTCTTAGCCCATTCTTCAAGCTTATAAAGAAAGTTTTGAGTACCCTTCCCATAAACCCAGCTTACCCGAAAGATTAAATAATTTTCAAGTACTTCTTGTATAAAGAATTCCCCAAAAAGTTTACTCTTACCATATTCATTTAGGGGATTAGGCTGATCTTCCTCCGTATAAAATCCTATCTTTGTCCCGTCAAACACATAATCCGTTGAGTAATGAACAAGCTTTGCCTTAATTTCTCTTGCAGAGATGGCTAAGTTATAAACTCCGATAGTATTTACTTTATAGGCAAGGTGTTTTTCCTTTTCAGCTAAATCTACCTGATTGTAAGCTGAACAATTAATAATAATATCTGGTTTAATCTCTTTGATTGTTTGATAAACTTTCTCAAAGTCGGAAACATCAAGCTCCTCCTTAGAAAGAGCAGCAAAACCATAGCCTTTTTCTTGAAAATAGGATATAAATTCTCTTGCAAGCTGTCCTCGTGCCCCAGTAATAAGAAATTTCATTTTTTGTAAACTTTCTTCCAGAAATCTTTAAGCTCAGCTACCTTTCTTTCAAGCCAATCTCTGTGTTCCAAATACCACCTAACTGTTAGAGCCAGTCCAGTTTCAAAATCAGTCTTTGCCTTCCAGCCAAGCTTCCTATTAATTTTACTTGCATCCATCGCGTATCTATAGTCATGTCCTGGTCTATCCTTTACGAACTCGATCAAACTCTCAGGTTTCCCAAGGAGCTTAAGTATTGCCTTTACCACCTCTATGTTTCTCTTTTCAATCCCGCTTGCGATGTTGTAGACCTCACCTGGAATACCCCTTTCCAAAACCATTAAAATAGCCTCTGCACAATCAGAAACGTATAACCATTCCCTCACGTTTTGCCCTGTTCCATATATTGGGATAGGCTCATCTTTTAATGCCTTAGCTATAACTACAGGAATTAGCTTTTCCGGATACTGCCAAGGCCCGTAGTTATTTGATGGTCTAACAGTAATCACAGGAAGACCATAGGTTCTAAAATAAGCCCTTCCAAGCATGTCTTGACTTGCTTTGCTGACCGAATAAGGAGAGTTAGGCTTAAGAGGAGAATCTTCCGTAAACTTTCCGGCATCCCCAAGCTCGCCATAAACTTCATCGGTTGACACATTAACAAATCTTTTAACTTTAAAAGCCTTGGCAAGCTCAAGTATATTAAAAGTCCCCTCAATGTTTGTTTGTAAAAAGGCTCTTGGTTCAAGGATGCTCCTATCTACATGACTTTCTGCAGCAAAATGGACTACTGCATCAGGTGTTTCCCGCTTGAATACCTCTTCAAGCCCTGCATAATCCTTAATATCTGCTTTGTAAAAGCTTATCTTAGCCTCAACCTCTTTTAGTCTTTCAAGATCGCCTGCATAGGTAAGAGCGTCAACCACCGCAACCTGATAGCCCTTTCTAACTGCTTGCCTAACAAATTCACTCCCAATGAAACCTGCTCCTCCTGTAACAAGTAGCTTCATTTCTAACCTTTGTAATAAAAATTTATTTCAACATCCTTTAGCCTCGGTAGCTTTGCATCTTTAGAAGAAAGTATCGGATCTTTAATAGGCCAAGGAATGTTTAAATCTGGATCATTCCAAATTATCCCCCGATCTAATTCTGGTGCATATTCCTCAGTGCATTTATAGATTATTTCACAATCTTCAAGGGCAACAAACCCATGGGCAAAGCCAGCTGGGATCCACAGCATGCACTTATTTTCTTCGGAAAGTTCTACCGCAATCCATTTCCCAAACCAAGGAGAGCCAAGGCGAAGGTCAACTGCAACATCCCAAATCTTTCCTTTAATACACCTTATAAGCTTTCCTTGCGCCTTTGGCTCAAGCTGATAATGTAACCCTCTCAGTACACCCTTTTTAGATTTAGAATGATTATCCTGGCAAAAAGAAAAATCTATCCCAGCCTTTGCGAAATCAGAAGCCTTGTATGTTTCCATAAAAAAGCCTCTATCATCCTCAAAAACCTTAGGCTTAACAAGCACTACATCCGGAATCTCAAGTCTTATAAATTCAAAGGGCATAGGATTTTAATCAAAAATTTTATTCGCAACTTAAAAATTCTTCAATTGTAAGCTTGGCCTGTCTTAAAATACCACGTAAAGTACCTATTGCTAACTCCTTGTGCAAAGGAACTACACAAACAATTTCTCCTTCAGATGTTTGCTTCTTTAAAACTACATGACTGCCACGTTGACGAACTTTATAAAATCCTAATTTCTCTAATCTTCTTATAACTTCTTCACCTGAAATATTCTTTAGTTTAAACATTAATTGTAGTGTCAAAAGTAGAAATAATAGGCTTCGAGCTCTTTCTTAGTACAAACTCTTTAATATATAAACCAGTTGATGACCCTTCTTTTGATAAGCATTCTTCAAGATACAGCTCGGTTGCCTCTTTAAGATTAGCAATTGCTTCCTCAATTGTGTATCCCTGGCTTACCGTCCCAACTTCAGGACATTCTGCTACGTAAATATCACCTTCTTTATAAATAACAGCAGTAAATGTACGTATTAACATCAAATCACCTCCTTCTTTTGTTTAACTCATACCTAAACTATCAATGAGATTTAGCTTTAAATTCTCTTAAAAATTATCTCCCTGCTTTTTAGAAAAATTTTTAATTCCTTCGAGGGTTTCATTTTTGCATATTCATTTAGCTTCTAAGTAATAAGATACATAAATTTAAACATAATTCAAGGAACCTCAAAAGTAATTCCAAAATCCTGGCGACTACTCATCAACCAATCTCAACAAATACTTCCCATACTCAGTTTTACTTAAGGGCTTTGCTAATCTTATCAAAGCTTCTTTATCAATCCAGCCGTTTCGGTAAGCAATCTCCTCGATGCATCCGATCATAAGTCCAGTTCGCTTTTCAATCGTTGCTACAAACTCCCCTGCCTCTAAAAAGCTATCATGAGTTCCTGCATCAAACCAGGCAAAACCTCTTCCAAGTAGCTTTACCTTTAAACTCCTCTCTTTTAAATACTCTTCAAGCACAGAAGTTATCTCATACTCTCCCCTTTTTGAGGGCTTAACTCTTTTTGCCACTTCAGGTGCCTTCTCATCAAAGAAGTAAACCCCTATCATCACATAATTAGATTTTGGCTTTTTTGGCTTTTCCTCAATTGAAAGAACTCTTCCTGATGCATCAAACTCAACTACACCAAATCTTTCAGGGTCTGGCACTGCATAGCCAAAGCAAAAAGCCCCACCCTCTGTTAAAACCTCATTTAAAGCTTCTTCTAAAACTAAAGGCAAATTATGCCCAAAAACTACATTATCTCCAAGGAGATAGAAAACACTGCTTCCATCTAAAAACTTCTCAGCAAGGATTAATCCTTCAGCCAACCCCCTTGGCTTCTCTTGAATAATATAAGAAATCTTTATCCCTAAATGAGAACCATCCCCAAAAAGCTTTTCAAAGCTTTC
>Ga0272445_1000066_pt1 | contig 102730 bp, 106 predicted proteins | sample YNPCB0031_FD_194404 | JGI IMG/M metagenome (GOLD analysis project Ga0272445, IMG submission 194404) | Hot spring sediment microbial communities from Yellowstone National Park, WY, United States - YNP-CB-003-1 | ecosystem: Environmental > Aquatic > Thermal springs > Hot (42-90C) > Sediment...
TGATAAATAATTATTATACTCATTATAGTACTTCTTATTCCCTAAAGTTTCTTGAAATCTTGGTGAAACCTTTCCAAGGTCATGATAAAAACAAGCATATTTCAGAAAATAAAACAAATTTTCCTTGTAAATGCAGGCTAATCTGTCAGGCAGTTTTTTGTATAACTTTTCAAGATTGTCTAATAGATCCTTTGTATGTTCTTTTAAAGTTATTATCTTTCCATTTTTAGGTCTTTTTGCCCATATATCTATCATTTTACCCCTCTGGATAAATCATTTTGGCAAAAAATAAGGGAAGATTTTCGTTTTCATCAAAAATAAATTCGAAAGGTTTTCCAAAAGAAAGTGGAAAGGAACCGCCTTCAAAAAGTTTAACAGGGATTTGCTCAAAGACTCTAAAACCTTCTACAATTTTATAGAAGGATGTTATTAGATGATAACTTCCTTGGATTTTATTAAAAAATTTTTGATAATCTTCACAATTTAAGTCAGGGTCTAAATATTTTTTTCCTCTTTCTGGGTCAACTAACCATGTAAAATCATAATTTTTTAATCTTCCGTAAATTGGTTTTTTATCTTTTTCAATATCAATGATTTCTATCGCTTCAAATACAACCAAATCTTCAGCTCTTCCGAGATGGATTGGAGATATTCTTTTTTGTGGATTTTCAATATTATTTTTTATCTCAAAAAGGAAATTTTCCTCATCATGTTTTATATAAATTATTAAATTTACATTTTCCAATACATCAATTCTTGTTGGAATTTGACCTCCGGGATGCTCTGGCATCTGGTCAATAAATCTATTTTCGGAATAACTAAACCTCTTGATGTGTTCCTCTTTATTCAAGTTTCTAATCCAAACATATTCTCTATTTAAAGATTCATATTTCCCATAAATAGCAAGGGATAAACCATTTTTAAGTTTTTTAAAATTTTCGTTTTCTTGATTTTCTATTCCCAAAATATTACAGATTAAACCGATAACCGTTGAATAGGGAGGAATAGGATAAGTGTGTCTTCTTGCAAAGGTAAATGGTATCCTATAATGGGCGGTTGGTTGAAAAATTTTAAGTTTAAGAACTTTCATTTTTAATTTTTTCTTTTTTAATTAATTCCTTTCCAAACTTTTCAAGCAATTTTTCATTTTTAATCATAATCTTCTACTTTTAATTACACTTTTTCATTTTTTATTCCACAATTTTGAGAAAGTCATCCCAGTCTTTTGTTATTCTATTCTTATCAATTTCTTCCTCTTCATAATTTATCTTTACTCCATCTGCCCAAATAAAAACCTTTCCGTTTTCATTAAGCCAGCTGTTATTAAGACAATTTGAAATACCTTTAACTTTATAAAGCTTACCTTTTTCAATTTCTTCTAAATTAATATATGGATGGAATATAGGACAAGGAACTTTAACTGGTGCAGCTATCATAAATAAAGGAACTATCGTGTTTGCTTCGCCCGAAGATTGGGCATATAAACCGTTTTTAATGGCTGTTAGAAGGTCTTTTATTCTGTTTTTTTTCTCCTCTTCAGAAATCTCAAAGATTACTTTGTATTTATTGTTTTGCATCTTTTCAACTTTAATATTGCCTTTAAGTTCTTCATTTTCTGCCTTTTTTATTTTCACTTTATATTCATTTTCACTTTCACCCTTTTCAACATTTTCATAAGTTTTTTCATTATTTTCTGCTATTATTATCGTTAATACACCAGAATTATATTCTGCTTTATTAACTATCCATTCGTCCCTTCCCAACCTTTCAGCATCAATTGTAAAACTTACCTTGTAAAGAGATAGATGCTCTTCTTTATTGAAAGGGTTAGGGGAAGCATCTTCTCCCTGCTTTATGGCTCTATTTACTAAATCGTGATTACAATAAAAAGCCATGTCCCCATTCCATTCAGTTAAAGCAATTGCTTTTGTTATTCCAACAGGTGCTTTTCTTGTGATTGACATTCCTTCTCTAATCGTATACATATATCCAAAGGCATCAAGCTCGGGAGAGGTTAAAATATCATCTTTTGTGATATCAAATTGAACAACTTTTTTATCTCCTTTACCAGAAACTAATACTTTCGCAGGGTTCCAATTATATGCTTTATGTAATGTAGAAAATAAATAGTGTCTTATTGCTGTTTTCCCTATAAAACTAACCGTTTTCCCTCCTATTTGAAGCTTTTTTATAGAAAGAATGTTTCCTCCTATTTTTTCATCTCTGTTTAAAGCTGACCCTTCAAAAATGATGGTTAGGGTTATGTTCTTCATGCTTCACCTCCTTCAGTTTCTCCTTGTGTTTCCTGTGACTTTATAGCTTCCTTATCTTCTTTTCCTAAAATCGGTGCTAAAAAAGAGAAAATAAGGGTTTTAAAGTACTTTTCGTTTTCTGGCTTAAAAGCCTCTACAAGTTCAGTTGGAAACTCTTGTTTATTAGCATGGAAGCATCTTAAAAGCATGTAATAGACATTATCTTTGTTTCCAAGGCGAGTTTGTTCAAGAAGTCGAAAACCCATATCATTTATGGAGTTTGCAAGATTTTCTTTTTCTTTTATATTTTTTATTTTTTCTCCCGCTTTTTTAAATTTCCATATTAAATCATTAATTGTTTCTTTTTCTTTTTCTTTCATATTCACCTCCCAATTTTTCCTAAAATTTTCAAATAAAGTTCTGGCAAAATTTCGGAAACTTTTTTAAGATAATTAAAATCTTGGTATTTAGTAAAATATTTGGTTATTGGGTCATTCTTAGAAATTTCTTCTTTATTTTTTAATTTCAAAATTGCTTTCAAAACAAAGTAATTTGCTTTTTCAATTTCGGAAAATTTTCCTCTCAAGATTAACTCAAATATTTTCTCTTCGTTAATCCTTTCAATCAAACTGGCTATTTCATAATCAAGCAAAATTTTTGTTATATCCGGTGGAAGGTCAAAGTAATCAATAGTATCTCCTTTTTTCACAATCACTTCAATATTCATCATTGTCCAAGCACCAAGTAATGTCCTTCTTTTTATTGCCCATTGTAAAAGTGAAGACCCAAGAATTTTTCTTATTCCATATTCTTTGGATTTTGTTAAAATATTTTCAGCAAAGCTATTTAAATCCCAAATTAATTTAAAATGAGGAGCATTTATAAAAATTTCACCTTCAGGAGTTTTAATAAAAGCAAATCTATCATGATGAATTAGTAAATAAACACAAAAAGGACATATAAAAATAGAACTTTTATTATTCCAAAAAGAATTAGGAAATTCACCTATAGATGCTCCTAATTTAGATGTGTGGGAGTTAGCAAAAACAATCAATCTTTTTTCCAAAGTTTTCTCTCTTCTTAAAAATTCCAAAGATATATTTCTTTTTTGACAAAAACTACATCTTAAATCTCCATTTTCTTCTTCTACAAATTTTTCTACCAACTTAAAAAATTGAAACCCAAGCCATTCCTCCTTTTTCTTAATTTGAATTAAATTCTGAAAAGGCTTTCCAGAAGCAAACAAATGCCCCCCAGCTCGCACATATTTATATCCCTCTTCAGGATTAGCATAAAAATGCTTTTCCACAAACTCTTTATATTTTTCTTCATTTTGTTTTAACCAATTCTCGAGATCTTCTTGAGAAACTAATTTATTTATTAATAACCTTCCTGCATAAGAAATAGGATAAGTTTCATCAGCAATAAACCATTGTTTGGGTAGTTTGAGGGCTCCATCGTTAAATTCTACCTGTTCAAAATCTTCTTCGTTTAGAATCTTTAAAAATCCAATAACAGAAGCATTATAAAGCCAGTTTGAAGGATATAAGGTTATCTTGTCTTCCATCTTTATAACCCCTTAACCAGCTCTAATAATCCAAATCCTTGTCCGGTTCTTATTCCAAATCCGTAATCATATACAAACTGAAGAATTTCATGGGAGCCTTCGAGCTCAAAAACCCCCTTAAACCCTCGGACATAGCCATTATAATGCTTAACCATAACCTCCTTAATTGGATAATTTTCATATAAATTAAGCCTAATAGGATGTGTTTCCCTCCTTCCCGTTAGATACTTAAACCTATCGTTTGTTCTTTGATAAAGAATTTCGTTAAACTTATCTAAATCGTCGTAAGGCGTAATATACCAACTCTTAAAATCTTTCTTTGGAGCTTGAGGGTTGTTGAAAACACAGACCCCGATAGTTTTAAAAATTGCTTTATTGGCTTTAATTTTTTTATAAGGAAGCAAAACTACATCTTTAATTTCAAGAAGTTCTCCAATTGGTTTATATCTTTCTTTTTTTAATCTTACTACGCCGTTGTAGAAGTTAGTAATGATTACAGGGTCACCACTTGAGAATAAAAATGAAATTTTGGTATCAGTATAAACCTCCTCATCAATCTTAAAATTCTCTCCAAGCCATACGGAAAAAGTATAAGGTCTATACTTCTTCATTTCGTAGATTTTTTCAAAGGCAGCCTTTTCAAAGACTTTTTTCAAAAACGAGAGGAAGTATCGACGGTAGTCCTTAGGAAGATTTAAATTAACTTTGCTTTCAAACAATACTTTTATTCTCATATTTTTAAGTTTAAAAAAGTTGTTTTTAAAGTCAAGACAAGGAGGAGACATAGTGTCTCTTTAATTATGTAAAAACTTTGTTAGGAAGGACATGGCAGTTAAAATTTTAATTAATTACAAGGAACTTGACTTTGGGGAATTTTCTTGATAATAAAAATTTGTAATTTTTGTTATGAGAATAAGACAAGTAAAACCAAATGATATAAATGATTTTATAGAAACTTATATTAAGGCTTATGAAGAGTTAGAAAATTATAAATACAGAACAAGGAAAGAAATTAAAAACTATTTTAAATGGCTTTATAATAGAGATAAAGAGGGCTTTATAGTGGCAGAAGAAAATGGCAAATCTGTAGGATTTGCAGCTGGAGATACCAATTGGACAAATTTTGAGAGAGAAAAGGTTTTAGAAATTCATGAAATTTTTGTTCTCCCAGAATTTAGAAAAAAAGGTATAGGCTCTCAGCTTCTTACACATCTTTTATCTTATGGAATTAAAAAAGATAGAAAACTTGCTGAACTTTGGGTTGGAAAAACTAATTACAAAGCCATAAATTTTTACAAAAAATTTGGTTTTAAAGAAGCTGGAGAATGGGGAAAATGGTTGAGAATGACAAAATCATTAACCTCTTAAAAACTTTAGTAGAAATTGAATCTCCAAGTAAAAAGGAAGACCAAATTAAAGAATTTGTGAAAAATTATTTGAAAAATTTAGGATATGAAGTTTTTGAGAGCGAAAATTATATAGCTACTAAAACTACTTCAGATCTAATAGTAGCTACCCATTTAGACACTCTACCTTTAGATTATAAATTTTTTTATGATGGAGTTTACGCTTACGGAACAGGGGTATGTGATGCTAAAGCAAGTATTACAGCTATGCTTATTGCAGCTGAAAATAAATTAAACTATACTCTTGCTTTTTTTTGTGATGAAGAAGAAGATGGTCTTGGCTCTAAAGAATTTGTAAAAACTTGGGAAAATGGGAAATTTGCTATAGTAATGGAACCTACTAATTTAGAAATAGCTTCCAAACATTGGGGAAGTTTTGAACTTATAATAAAGGTTGAAGGTAAGGAAGCGCATGGAGCTTTCCCTGAAAAGGGAATTAATGCTATAGAAAAAACTTTTGAACTTTATAAAGAACTTAAAAAGCTAAATCTAAAACTTAATCCCTTAAGAATTAACGGAGGGTCTGAAAAATACATAATACCAGATATTTGTGAAATAAAGTTTGAAATTTTTCTTAGACCTGAAGAAAAGATTTCTGACTATTTAGAAAAAATTAAATTTGTAGAAAATTTTGGTAAATATGAAATTGACCATGTTTATGAAGGGTATATAAGTGGTGAAGTAGTAAAATATCTTGAAGAAGCTATTAAATTAGCTAAATTACCCATTTCTTATACTGAAATGAAGTCCTGGACAGATGCTTTAAATCTAAAAGAAAGATTTGATGTAGTAGTCTGGGGACCAGGGAATTTAGAATTTTGTCATACTAAAGAAGAAAAAGTAAAAATAGAGGAGATTAAAAAAGCTATAGAGGTTTTAGCTTCTCTAAACTTTCTTTTTTCTTCTAAAAACAAACCAAGATAAATATAAAGGAGTTTTTATTAAAATCCTTAAAAATATAGCAGATGCAAAAGAACCAAGGGCTAAAATTGGTAATAATTTTCTCTTTTTCATATTCTTCCCTTTTTTAATTTAAAATTTAAACCAAAATGAAAAATTTTCCAACTTTTTATAAATCTATTTCTTGTTTTAAAGTTGTGATTGACAATAACAAACAACCTAATAATATTTAGTATTTATTAGTAATAAGGGGGTGCGTATAAGCCTTGATAATTAAGAAGGTGTTTCAGAGATTTTCCATAAAAAATGTAAAAGGTTATCAACCTGATTTTAGATTAATCCTGACTTTTTTATTAGGAATATTTATTGGGACATTTTTAACTTTGCTTTTTATTTTCACTATAGGAAAGGATTTAATTCAGCCAAAATACTATAAACCTTATTCTACCTCTTTAACTCAAAAAATGAAAAAATATGGCTCTTACGGATATTATTTATGGAGTTGGAATGTGATTAAAGATGGAAAGGTTATTTGTTCAAATCCTTATGTTTGGATTATAACAAAAGAAATTGAATGCGAATAATTTTTATAAGAGGAGGTATAAGCAATGTATATGTCAAAACAGGTAGAAAATTATATAGAAAGAAGTTCTTGGATAAGAAAAATGTTTGAAGAAGGCTTAAAACTTAAAAAGGAATATGGAGAAGACAAAGTTTTTGATTTGAGTTTAGGTAATCCTGATTTACCTGCGCCTCCAGAAGTAAAAGAGGCACTTGAAAAGATCTTAGAAAATTATGATCCCTCTTATCATCGCTATATGCCTAATGCAGGATTCCCTTTTGTTAGAGAAGCGATGGCAAAAAAAATTACTAAAGAGCAGGGAATTAAAGTGAACTTTGAAGAAATCATAATGACTTGTGGAGCAGCAGGTGCGTTAAATGTAATTTTTAAAACTTTATTAAATCCAGGAGAAGAGGTTCTTTTTCCTTCTCCCTATTTTGTAGAATATTTTTTTTATATAGAAAATCATCAAGGAGTTCCTAAAGCAGTTCCTACAAAAGAAGATTTTAGCTTAGATATGGAAAAAATTGAAGCTTCAATTTCTGAAAAAACTAAAATTTTTTTGATAAATTCTCCTAATAATCCTACAGGTCAAATTTATTCAGAAAAGGAAATTAAAGAACTTTGCGAACTTCTTGATAAAAAAAGCCGAAACATTGGTAGACCTATCTATCTTGTATCTGATGAACCATATAGAAACTTAGTCTTTGATAATGAAAAAGTTCCTTCGGTCTTTCAATACTATTCAAATAGCATTATTGCCTATAGTTTTTCTAAGGAACTCTCTTTAGCAGGTGAAAGGATAGGTTTTATAGCGGTACATCCAGAAATTGAAAACAAAAAAATGCTTCTTGATGGATTAATTATATGTAATCGTATTCTTGGTTTTGTTAATGCTCCAGCTTTAGCTCAGAGAATTGTTGCTAATTGTGCTTTTTCAAAAGTTGATGTAAAAATTTATCAAAAAAGAAGAGATATAATTTGTAAAATTTTAGAAGAATCCGGCCTTTCTTTTATTAAACCTAAAGGCGGATTTTTTATTTTTCCTAAGGTTCCTATAGAGGATTTAAAATTTTGCGAACTATTAAAAAAGGAGCTTATTCTTGCAGTTCCAGGAAGAGCATTTGGAAGTTCAAATCATGTGAGACTTTCTTTTTGCGTTTCTGAAGACACTTTATTAAATATGAAACCTAAATTTATAGAAGCATGTAAAAAAATTTATAAATATGTTTAAATTTCAAATTCTATATCAAAGCCAAAAAAACCAAGCTCGGATAGGAGCAATTATAACTCATAGAGGTGTTATTGAAACTCCAGTTTTTATGCCGGTTGGAACTCAAGGAACTATTAAAACTATGCCTCCTGAAATTGTTAGTTCTTTAGGTTATAATATTATTCTTTCTAATACGTATCATCTTTATTTAAGACCTGGGCCAGATATTATTCAAGAACTTGGAGGGATTCACAAATTTATGAATTGGAAAAAACTTATACTTACAGATAGTGGAGGTTTCCAAGTATATAGCCTTTCCCAATTTAGAAAAATTACTGAAGAAGGAATACTTTTCAAATCTCATATAGATGGAACCGAGCATTTTTTTTCTCCTATTATGGTATTGGAAATTCAGAAAAAACTTGGTTCTGACATTTTGATGGTTCTTGATACTTGCATTCCCTATCCCTTATCCTATGAGGAAACAAAAAACCTTACAGAGCTTACTCATAAGTGGGCTGTTGAATCTTTTGAATATTGGCAAAGACATAAAAATGAAAAACAGGCAGTTTTTGGTATAATCCAAGGAGGAATGTATGAAGATCTAAGAAGAGATAGTGCCAAATTTATTACTTCATTGGAATTTGATGGATACGCTATAGGAGGGCTTTCAGTCGGAGAACCTTTAGAAACAAGAAACCAAATGATAGAAACAAGTTTAGAATATATGCCCTATCACAAGCCAAGATATGTAATGGGAATCGGAACTCCTTTAGATATAATAGATGCAGTTATTAGAGGTATAGATATGTTTGATTGCGTTTTACCTACAAGAAACGCAAGGAGAGGAACTGTATTTACTTCTAAAGGTTTTTTATCTATTAAAAATGCCTCTTTTAAAAGTGATTCTTTACCTTTAGATCCAGAATGTGAATGTTATACTTGTAGAAATTTTTCTCGCGGATATTTAAGACACCTTTTTCATGCGAAAGAATTATTAGTTTATTTTCTTTTAACACTTCACAATTTATTTTATTATGCTAAACTAATGAAACATATTAAAAATGCTATTAAAACTGAGACTTTAGAAAATCTAAGAGAGGAAGTAGCTCAATATTATTTAAAGAATTTTAACGACTCTAAATAGGAGGTTTTTTTATGGATCTATTAAACCCTTTTGTAAATTTCGTCTTTGCTATGGGAACCCCTCCTCAACAAGGGCAAGCTCCTCAAGGAGGGGGACTGATCGGTTTTCTCTTTACTTTACTTCCTTTGATACTGATTTTTATTATTTTCTACCTTCTTTTAATTAGACCCCAGCAGAAAAAAATGAAAGAACATCAAAAATTTATTTCAGAATTAAGAGTGGGACAAAAAGTTTTTACTGTAGGAGGAATAGTAGGAAGAATAATTAAGATCGAAGATAATATAGTATGGTTAGAAGTTGATAAAGATATAAATATTCCTGTAATAAAAGGATATATAAGCGGACCTTTTACTCAATAATTGAGTTTTCTTTAATCCAATTCTGTAAAGCTTTTAAAGCTCGTTCTGCTAATTTAAAATACCTTAATTTTTTAGGAATTTTTTCTTCCAAAGGAGGAAAAAGTCCCCAATTTATATTCATAGGTTGAAAATATTTAGGATTTGCAGTTTGTAAATAATTAATCAGGGCTCCTATAGCAGTTTCCTTAGGTGGGATAATAAGAGGCTTTCCTTTTGCTAATCTTTCTGCATTAATACCTGCAATCAGTCCCATAGCTGTTGATTCTACATAACCTTCAACACCTGTAATCTGTCCTGCAAGAAAAATATTAGGAAATTTTTTAAGTTGAAGAGTTGGTTCTAAAACTAAAGGTGCGTTGACGAAAGTATTTCTATGAATTGAGCCTAATCTTGCAAACTCAGCTTTTTCTAATCCAGGTATCATTCTAAAAATTCTTATTTGTTCTTGATATTTCAATTTAGTTTGAAATCCAACCATGTTATAAAGTGTTTTTTCTTTATTTTCTGGGCGAAGCTGAACTACTGCATAAGGTTCTTTTCCTGTTTTTGGATCTATGAGACCGGTAGGTTTCATAGGCCCATAACGTAAAGTATCTTTTCCTCTTTCAGCCATAACTTCAATAGGTAAACATCCTTCGAAATATTTAGGATCCTCAAAAGGATGAAGAGGAACTTTTTCAGCTTTGAGTAACTCTTCAACAAATTTTTCATATTCTTCTTTGGTTAAAGGACAATTTACATAACTCCCCTCTCCTTCCCCATATCTATTGGCAACAAAGACTTTTTCCCAATTTATAGAATCAGCATAAACAATAGGAGAGATAGCATCATAAAAATGCAAATAAGGAATTTCTATAAGCTCAGCAAGATTTTTAGCTAAACTTTCTGATGTAAGGGGACCTGTAGCTACAATTACTATTTTATCCTTAGGAATTTCTGTAACCTCTTCTCTCTTTATTTCGATTAAGGGATGATTAAATATTTTTTGGGTAATGTAATTAGCAAAACATTCTCTATCTACTACGAGAGCTTTTCCACCTTCTATTTCACAATTTATGGCAGATTCCATTATAAGAGACTTAAGCATCTTTAATTCTTCTTTTAATAACCCTACTGCTTTATGAAGTTCTTTTGAGCGTAAAGAATTTGAACAAACCAATTCAGCAAATTTATCAGTTTTATGGGCTGGGGTCATTTTAAATGGTCTCATTTCATAGAGAATAACCTTAACTCCTCTTTGAGCAATTTGCCAAGAGGCTTCTGAACCAGCAAGTCCAGCGCCTATGACAACAACTTCAAACACTTAATAATCAATTCCTGCAATAGGAATGTAGGCAATTTTGGGTGTTATAAAAACTATAAGTTCGGTTTTAGTTAATTGTTTACCTCTTCTTTTAAAGGCTTCTCCAACACCAGGAATGTTCCCTAATCCAGGTACTTGATCCAATGTTTCACTAATGTCACTTATTTTAATTCCTCCTATAACTAATGTTTCTCCATTATCAACAAGTGCACTTGTTTGAATAGAATTAGTAAATAAGGCAGGAACTCCTCCTTGAACAGTATGAGACCAATCTGGTGTAGATTTTTCTATAGTAATATCTAAAAGGATTTTACCTTCAGGTGTAAGGGAAGGAATTACATCAAATTTAACTCCTGCATCAATAAATTCTACTGTGGGAACCGGAACCTCTGGTACCCATCTTAAATATGGAATTCTATAGCCTTGTTTAATAGTTGCTGGCTCTCTATTTAAGGTAAGTATACTCGGTTTAGAAAGAATCCTTGCAACACCTTTTTCTTCAAGTGCAGATAACTGAAAATCAAGTAAGGCTGCATTTTTGCCAAAGTAGCCTAAAACTATTCCCAAGGCACTAGGTGTAGTTCTTTGAGTAGGAGTTGCACCTAAATCTACAATAGTTGGGGTAGGAAGTGAAATGGTAGCATTGGTAGTAGGTGGTCCACCGCCTCCGGGATAGGTATAAGTTATACTACCTGTAGAAGATGATGGACGAGGAGAAATACCCCAAATACTATGCTCAGTTGCTCTCCAAGTAGCACCTCCCCATTTTACTCCAAGTTCATGCACATAGGTATCACTTATTTCTGCAATCCTTGCTTCAATTAAAAACTGAGGTCTTGGTTTATCTATTCTTTTTATTATTTCTTCTATTTCTTCAAGCACTTTGGGAGTTGCTTTCACAATAAGAATATTAGTAAAAGGGTCAAAGGTGATTTTATTAGGATCTTTAAGAATTTCTGAAAGTTTTTCTGAAATTCTCTGATTTTTCATTAAATCTACTACTTTGCTTGCTCTAATATGCTTAAGTTCAAAAGTTTTAGTAATAAGTCTATTTGTCATCTCTTCTGTTTCTTGAATAGCTCTTAGAATATCTCTTTGGTTTTCTATTTCTCTTCTAATTCCTTCTGTACTTTCACCAAGGGCTCTCATATAATCTCTATAAAGTTCTGCTTCCTTTTTAATTTCTTCTAAAGTCCCAACTCTTGTTATATTACCAATAGTAATTTTAGCTAATCCTTTATCAGCAAGAACTACATCTAATAACAAATCCCAAGGAACCTGTTTTGCCCTTAAAGTTACAAGACCTTTTACTTGTTCGCTGGCAATAATATTAATTTCTCCTACCTCTGCTAAAAATCTTAAAACCGCATGTATATCTGCTTCTTGAAAATCTACAGTAACAGGTAAGCCTTTATATTCTTTCGCTGTTAAAGGCATCTTCATTCTATATTCACCTAAATAGATCTCATATTCAGGAAATTCTGATACTTTAGGAACTAAGGATTCAAAAGGTTTTGCTGGTTTTCTCTCTAAATATTCAATTTTTTCTTTTTTAATAACTACACTTACAGGTTTTTCAGGTTTTTCCCATATAAGATCTACTATTACTTTATTTGCAAAAGGAACTATTTGAAAATTAAAAGGTTCACTTAAAAGAAATTCTAAATAAAGTTTTTCTTTTTCATAAGAGGCATTAATTTCTTTAAATATCTCCTTAGGAAGATTTTTCATCCAATTAGAGGTTTTAGGAACTACATTATAAAGGGTTAATTTTATTTTATTTTCTTCTTTAGAAATTTCATACTTAGGTTTATTACTAAATTCAAAAACCAGTCTATCTACAGGTTCTCTTAAAAATAATACATCTTCTAAATATATTTTTTCAGTAGCAAAACAATTTAGACTTAATAATAAAAATAAAATTATAGAAAAAATAGAAAAAATAAATATACCCATCCCTTTTATCTTCATGATGTTTTCTCCTTTTTCAAAGGTAATATTCTTTTATTTCTTTCTTTTTCTCCATAAATATTAGTTTCTTCCTCTTCAATTATTACATAATCTTTTCCTATTTCTAATACCTTAATATTTCCCACCTTAGTACCTACTTTCACTATGTATCCCTTTTTGTTATTATCTTGTAATAAAGCTATTCTTTCTCCTCTTTTTTCTAAAATACCTACCAAATCTAAGGGTATTTTCCCTCTTTTTTCCATAGTCAATTTTAAAACTTCCGGGGCTATAAATGGATTTTTAAGTTTGCTTATATTAATTTTATAAGGTTTTTCTTCTAACGATTTCGTCCAATTTTTTAATTCTATATCTTCTATTTCGGCTTTTTTAGGTAAAGCTTTAGGAACGGTTTCTTTTTTTTCTTCCTTATGAGAACAGCTAACTAAAATTATAATAGATAAAAATATTACTAAATACCTCATTTATACTTCCTTCTCCTTTTTTACTTCTTCTTTAACTTTTTCTTCTTTTTTCTTTTCTTCTTTTTTTTCTAAAGGAGCCCCTGTATATTTGTAAGTATGAAAAATAACTTCAGCATTTAATTGATTTTTTTTAACCTGAAATTTTATATTATTTAATGCTATTAAGCGTGGTAAATCTTCTATAGAATTTAAAAAATTCATAACGTTACTAAATTTACCTTGGATTACCATCTTTATAGGTATTACATTATAATAGTCTTGAGGAATTTCTCTTTCTGGTTCAAAAGTTATGACTTCTAAATTATTCTTTTTAGCAAGGTCGGAAATTTGTCTTAAAATATCGGGAATTTCTTTTGCAGAAGGAAGAATTTCTTTAACTTTTTCTAAAAATTCTTTTCTTTGCCTCATCTGAGCCTCTAAAATTGCCGTTTTTCTTGCCATATCTTCATATTTTTGAATTTCTAAATCCAATTTTTTAACTTCTTCCTCTAAAACATTTATTTTTTCTTTTGTGGGGACATAATAAAATTTGTAGAATAAAAACAAAGGAGCTAAAATAGAGACAAAAATAACTAAAAATTTTTCTCTATTAGTAGCTGTTTTTTCCCAATCTTTAAGTTTTTCCCATATAGCTTTCATAATTAAAATAAAACCTCTGCTCTAAATTCTATATAACCCTCTTTTTTTTCGGTTTTGTTTAAAGTGACCTCTTTAACTATTTCTTTAACATTTTCCAAATTTTTCAAATATTCAGCTATATCTCTTAAATCTGAACTGGTACCATTCATAGTAGCATTGGAAATACTTACTGAAAGTTCTGTAAAAACAATTCTATTTTTACCTATATTTCCTATTAAGGTATCTATCCTTTGAAGTCCTTTACCTTGATTTTCTTTAAGGGTGATAATAGTTGAAATTCGTTTTTTTAGTTCTTCATTTTCCTTTTCTAATCCTTTTAACTTTTCTGCAATTTTTTTATACTCTACTAATCTTTTTTCTTTTTCTACTTTTTCATTTTTTAAAGTTTTCAAAGTGTATTGCATACGAAAGCCTTCTACAAAAATAGTTAAAATTACAGCTATAAAAATAATCAGAAAAGTTTTTAAAAATACAAACCTCTCTTTCTCTTCTTCAACCCTTATAAGTTCTTTTTTAGGAAGTAAATTGAACTTTATTATCATAAAATTTTATTTATACTTATAAATCAGAACAAGTCAAGGATTTTTTTTAATTTTTTTTAAAAATTATTTTAAAAAATATTATCGGTCTATTTTGCAAAATTATTAAATAAAATTCCAATCCTTAAATTTTTACTATTTGTGAAGTTTTTAATTTTAAATTAATTAAGCTTTAAATATTGACTTTAAAAAAATAATAAAATATAATTTAGTCCAATGTACAACCTTATTAAAAGTTCTTTTCTTTTATTTTTTTTGATGTTTTTTTTCTTGGTTTTTAGTTTTCAAATAGCCTATTCCTATGAAGACAGTTCAGAAAAACGCTTAAATCTTTGGCCTTTAGTAGTTTATAGTGAAAACAAAATCAGTAAATCTAAACGTTTAGAAATTGCTGGCCCATTTATTTATAAGTATTCTTTTCCTGATGAAAATGGCACCTCTGTTAGACCAATTTATTCTTCTGTAAAAAATTCAAAAGAAAAAAGGATTTATTTTATTTCTCCTTTAGGAATTTATAAATCAGATAATGAAACTGAATCTTTAAAATTTGTTCCTTTAATAAATAAAACCTGGGTCAAAACTCCTGAAGAAAGACAAGAAGAAAGGCATTTTGATTTCTTTCCTTTGTTTTGGGGTCAAACCTCACAAAATGAAACATATGGAGGTTTCTTCCCTATTTATGGAAAATTTAAAAACAGATTCGGAAAAAAAGAAATAATTTTCGTTCTTTGGCCCATTTATAGTAAAATCGAATATGAAAAATACACAGCTTATAATTATCTTTGGCCTTTCATAAGAACTATAAAAGAAAAAGAACGAACTCAACCTCCGGAGTATTCTGGATTTAAGATATGGCCTTTATTTGGACATTTTAAAGAGGCTAATACAGAAAGAAAGTTTGTCCTTTGGCCATTTTATATAAGAACCCATTTCGAAGACCCTGAAGAAGGTTATTCGGATAAATTAATAGTGTTTCCTTTTTATATAAAGGAAGATACGGAAAGTTATAATAAAAAAATTATTCTTTGGCCCTTTTTCCAGAAAGTTTATGCAAAGGAATATTATTATAAACAAATTGATGCACCATGGCCCTTTTATCAAAAAATAGAAGGTGAAAATGTAAAAGGTTTGAGATATTGGCCTTTTTATGGGTATATAAAAAGAAAAGATAGCTTAGACTATTTTATTATTTGGCCTTTATATTTTTATAAAGAGGATCACATTACTCACAAAAGTTATGAATTTGAAGAAAGAGAATATAAATTTCTTATCTTTTCTAAATACAGATATACTAAAGAGACTAATCAACCTTTGCAAAAAGAATATCGTATTTGGCCTTTAGTCTATGGATATGAATATAAAACTGAGCCTGAGACCCAATTTTATTATTTTCCAGCAATTTTACCTCTTTATGATGAAGGAATGGAAAGAAACTATAGTGCCTTTTTAAAACTTTGGGAATATTATAAGCATGAAGATTATACTTATTTTAAGCTATTGTGGGGTTTATATAGATATGAAAAAAATAAACAAAAAAGTATTCAAGAATTAGCCTTTCTTTTTAGAATAGTTAATGGACCAAATACAAGTTATGTAGAATTTTTAGAAGGATTCTTAGGTATAGGAAAATTAGAAGGGAATCCTAAAATCAAATTGCTTTTTTTAGAGCTCACCCATAATAACAGTAAAAAAGAATAAAAATTAAAAGAAAATGGAAAATAAAAAAATAGGAATTTATCCTGGTACTTTTGATCCTATTACTAATGGACATTTAGATATAATTAAAAGAGCTTTAAAACTTTTTGATTTAGTAATAGTTGCTGTAGGAGAAAATCCTCAAAAGCAAGCACTTTTTTCTTTAGAAGAAAGGGTATATTTAATAAAAGAAGCTATAAAAGAGCTACCTGAAAATCATAGAATAGAAGTGGAAGCCTTTTCTGGATTATTAGTAGAATTTGCTAAGAAAAAATCAGCTTGTGCGATTATTAGGGGTTTAAGAGCTGTTTCTGATTTTGAATATGAAATGCAAATAGCTTTAATGAATAGAAAGCTTTCTAATAGTATAGACACAGTTTTTCTCTTAACCAGTCTTAAGTGGATATTCCTAAGTTCTTCAATTGTAAAAGAAGTAGCAAAATTAGGTGGAAATGTAGATGATTTAGTTCCTAAAATAGTAGCTGAAAAGTTAAAAGAAAAATTTAGATAAGGGGAAAGAGGTAGACTCTCTTTCCCCTTTTTGTTTCTAAAAATTAAAGTTCCTTAACTGTAATAGATCCAGTAGGACAAACTTCTACACAGGTAAAACATACCATACATTCATCAGGTCTTGCTACAATTGGTTTCCCATCTTCGCCTTTGTCATAAACCTGAGCAGGACAAGAATCTATACAAGATCCACAAGCTTCACAAGTGTCATAATTAACAGTAATTTCAACCATACCCCACCTCCTTAGTTAGTATAATTTTTGCTCTTTAAACTCTTTTGCTTTTTTTAAAAAATTTGTTGCCCAACATTTTACACTAAAAACATGAATATGGGTATAGGTTGCTAATAAATTTTTATACAAAATTCCATCTAATTTGCCGTCAAACCCAGTACCTTTTTCTAATTCAAAGGCAAACTTTATTTCTTCGTTAAACTTCATTTCTAAAGGTTTTGAATAATGAAATTCATGACCTTTTATAGAAGTCCCTAATTCAAAATAAGGATTTTTTTCTTTTATCTTAGCTATAACATATCCATGTCCTTGGGGAAATTTTTCTACCATAAATTTAATAGGTAAAACTTTACTCATAGGATACCTTTTCTCTTTCCATATTATTTCTTCTCCTAAATACATTAAACCCCCACATTCAGCATAAACTGGCATTCCTTCCATTATAGCATCTTTAACTGCTTTTAAAAGTTCTTTGTTTTCAGACAATTCTTCTGCTTTTACTTCAGGAAACCCTCCTCCTAAATAAAGACCTGAGACTTCTGGTAAGTTTCTGTCTTTAAAGGCATTTATAAAAATAAGTTCAGCTCCTAAATTTGTCAAAGTTTCTAAATTTTCGGGATAATAAAATTGAAAAGCTTCATCTTTAAACACTCCAATTTTAACATCTTTAAACTCAATAATATTTTCTGGTTGAGAAACTTCTATCTCTATAGGAGGAACTTTTTTACTGATTTCTAATATTTTTTCTACCTCTACATTTTCTTTTATGATTTTTTGTAGCTGATCTAAAAAAGAATTCTCATTATATTCAAAAGAAGTAATTAACCCTAAATGCCTTTCTTGAGGTAAATTTCTTAGTTTAGGAATAACTCCTAATACTTTAACATCTGTATAATATTCTATAGAACCTCTAATTATGTTTTCATGTCTTGATCTTGCTATTTTATTCAAAATTACCCCTTTGATTTCTATATCTTTTTCAAATTCAAGAAAGCCTTTTATTAAAGCTGCAAGACTTCTGGTCACTTTTGTGCAATCAAGAATTAAAATTATGGGAACTTTTAAGAGTTGAGCAAGTCTTGAAGTGCTACAACTTCCAAATATATCAAGTCCGTCAAATAATCCCCTATTACCTTCAATAATAGCAAGATCAGAATCTTTAGAGCCTAAATAAAAGGAATATAAATTATCCTTTTCGTCAAACAAAAATAAATCTAAATTTCTACAAGGGGTTTTTGAAATTTTACTTAACCAACCTGCATCAATATAATCAGGCCCCTTTTTAAAGGCGGATAGATTTAATCCAATAGATTTTAAATAATAAATTAATCCAATAGTAAATATAGTTTTGCCTGAACCACCTTTATGCGAAGAAATTAATATCCTGGGAATGTTATAAGAAATTTTCATAATTCAATTTTTAAAATAAAAATAAGAAAGAAGAAAGAGGAGAAAAACTTTCAAAAATTATTTTTTATATAGAACCCCTTCGTATTTTACCACTAATTCTTTAGAAGATTTTACTTCTAAAGCAATTTTATAAAGGATGGTCATAATTAAAAATCCGGTTGCCCAAACACCTAAAGTAATTCCAATTTCTGGTAAAGTTGGTCTGTAGGGAGTGATAGTTTCGAAAGGTGTAGGAGTATATCCACCAGTAATTAATCCAATACCTTTATCAATCCAGCAAGAAAGAAATACAGCTATACAGGCAAGAGCTAAAGTAGTTTCGTTTCTTCTTAAAGTTGGAATAACAAGTAGTATTATGGCAATAGCTGCTAAAATATAAGAAGTCCACATAAAGGGTACCCATTCTGCATGTCCTTCAAGTCCAACAAATAAGTATTTAATAGGTGCTTGATGGCTATGAATTCCACTATAAAATGCTGTAAATAACTCAAAGAGGAATAAAAGGACATTTATTACAAAAGCATAGGCTACTATCTTTGAAAGTGTATCTATAGCCTTTTTACCTGCGTCAAAATTAGCAACCTTTTTTAATAAAAGAGCAACTACAATAATTAAAGCAGGTCCGGAAGAAAAGGCTGAAGCTAAAAATCTTGGAGCCATAATAGCTGTTAACCAAAAATGGCGCCCTGGTAATCCTTGGTAGAGAAAAGCGGTAACAATGTGAATACTTGGAGCCCATACTATAGCTAAGTAAATAAAAGGTTTTAACCAAGAAGGATATTTCGTTCCTTTGTATTCTGCATGTAAAACAGTCCATCCACAGAGTAAATTTAACAAAAGATAACCACTTAGCACTATTACATCATAAAACATTACAGAATTTGGAGTAGGAAATCTAAGAACATTTAATACTCTCATTGGTTGTCCAAGATCAACAAATACAAAAAGAATACACATAGTAACTGCAGCTACAGCTAAAAATTCACCTAATATGGTAATTTTTCCAAATTCTTTATAATTATGCCAATAATAGGGAAGCACAACCATTACAGCTGAAGCTGCAACTCCAACTAAGAAGGTAAAATTAGCAATATAGAATCCCCAAGAAACATCTCTACTCATTCCTGTAATTCCTAATCCTATTTTAAATTGATAGAGATAACAAAGAAATCCTATAAATATAATAGAAAGCAAAAACAAAACCCATAACCAATATTTTTTACTTCCTACCAGCGCCTTTTCTAACATATTTACACCTCTCCTTTAAAGGTTTTAATCTATTAAATAAAATACAGATGGATGAGTTCCTAATTCTGCTTTTCTTCTAAGAGCAACTCTTTCTTTAAGAATTTTACTAACTTCTGAGTTTTCATCTGCTAAATCTCCAAAAATTAATGCTTTCTCAGGGCAGGCTTCAACACATGCAGGAATTTTTCCTTGAGCTAATCTTTCATAACAGAATAAACATTTTTCAACTACACCTTTCATACGGGTAGGATATTCTGGATTTACTTTTTTAATATATGGACGAGGATCAAACCAATTAAAAGATCTTGCTCCAAAAGGACAAGCTGCCATACAAAAACGACATCCTATACATCTATGAAAATCCATCATTACAATTCCTTCTTTGTTTTTAAAAGTAGCTTTAGTTGGACACACTCTTACACAAGGAGGATTATCACACTGGTTACATAAAAGTAAAAAAGGAACATCTTTAAAGATTTCCTTAAGATGTTCATCTGCCTGTTCCGGAAAGGCATGTTCAAACTTATCTTCCCAAATCCACTTAATTTCTCTTTTTTTATCAGGAATTGAGGGAACATTATGTACATAATGACAGGCTTCTATACATTTAAGACCACAAGTAGCCCTACCCTCTTTACATTTTTTGACATCAATTACCATTGCCCACCTTTTACCCTTTAAAGCTTCTGGAGGGGAAGTATACTCCTGTGCCTTTATTTCCCCCCTGTTTAATAAACCCTTAACTGCAGTTCCTAATAAAGTTAAACCTGTTAATTTTAAAAAGGTTCTTCTTTTTATTGCCATTTTTTCGCCACCTCCGGTGCAATATGACAATCCCAGCAATCTGGGTGTGTTATCACAAAATTATGACACCTATCACAAAATTTTTCTTTATCTGTATGACATTTCATACAAGTTCTTTGTAAACTGATTGTGTATTTTTCTCCATCACTCGCAATATACATATGCTGATTCTCACGAATAGCTTTTTTTCTCCATTTATCTAATAATTTCATATGATAAGCTTTCATATATTCCTTTGATTCTACACATTTTTTTTCTTCCTTAGGAAGCTCAGGCTGTGGAATAGCTTGTAATCTTCCGAAATTTAACCACATTGGTATAGTAAAAAACACAATAAGTACAATTATAAAAATTATTACCTTCCCCGCGTTATACATAATTTAACCTCCTATTCTTCAGATTGATCAATACCTTTTACAGGGCGTTTTAGAGGCCTTCTTCTTAAATCTACATCCCTTGATTTTTCTCCTTCAAAGACAAGTGCATTAGCAACAAGTTCATGAAGTCCTCCTACCTCAACTTGAGGAACCCAATATCCTAAAAGAGTTGGGAAAACTGCTCTATCAATAGCACATATGCAAATTAATTGATTAACTCCATATTCTTTATGCACATACTCTACTGCATTTGCTCTTGGAAAACCACCTCTTTGTCTTATTTCTAAATTTTCTCCAGCATTAAGACCTGCCCCACTTCCACAACAAAAAGTTTTTTCTCTAATTGTATTTTCTGGCATCTCAATAAAGTTGTTACATACGTGTTTTAAGATAAATCTTGGTTCCTCAAAAATTCCCATAGCTCTTGAAGGATTGCAAGAATCATGATAAGTAACTATTAGATGGTCATTTCTTGAAGGATCTAACTTTAACTTTCCATGAGCAATTAAATCTGCTGTAAATTCAACTATATGAACAATTTTATTAGATTTGGCATGCTCAAAAACTGTTCCTGTAATAGGAGATTTGGGAACTTCTAAGAAATCTATAGGGCCAAACCAAGTATTATGGTATTGATGCCAGACCCTCCATTTATGTCCACATTCTCCACCAAGTATCCACTTAACTTTAAGTCTCTTAGCTTCCTCATATATTTTTGAATGAAGTCTTTTTGCCATCTCTAAAGAATGAAAGAATCCAAAATTACCACCTTCAGTTGCAAAAGCACTCATAGTTACATCTAAATCTAAATACTGAAAAAGGGCAAGAATTCCCATCATTGTATAAATACCTGGATCAGCAAAATAGTCTCCAGACATAGGAACATATAAAATTTCAGCTCCCTTTCTATTTATATATCTATCTAAATCAATATGGATTCCTGTAATATCTTCAAATTCCCAAGCCAAAAATTCTAAATTTTCTTTAAATGTGTGAGGAGGAACCCCTACATGATTTCCTATATAATAACTATTATGAATTGGTTTTATTCCCCAATCTGTACCAATACCAAGCTCAAGTAAAATTTCTCTCATCATAATAGTTATTTCTGCAGTATCTATACCATAAGGACAGAATATAGAACACCTTCTACATTCTGTGCATTGATAAAAATAATAAAACCATTCTTTTATGACATCTTCAGTTAATTTTCTTGCACCTGCAAATTTTCCAAGAAGTTTACCAAAGGTAGAAAATTCACCTTTTACTATAGATCTTATAAGTTCTGCTCTTAAAACAGGCATATTTTTTGGATCTCCAGTTCCTAAGAAAAAATGGCATTTATCCGCACAGGCTCCACATCTTACACATATATCCATAAATAATTTAAAGGATCTATGTTTTTCCATTCTCTTTAAAATCTCTTTTCTTACAATCTCTTTCCAATTTTCAGGAAGAGGCCATTTTTCATCATAAGGTTGCCATTTCCCCAATGTGTTAAGATCTAACTCTTCTAAATATTTAGGCTCTACAATTCCTAAATAATACCCTTTTTTTAATTCAGGTTTTATATCCATCCAATCTTTTTCTGGAGTTTTATGCAAATTCACATCAGATATTAATTCCTCAGGTTTAGGAAGACTCATCTTTACCCCCTCTCTTTATATATTTTTATGAGGACCATACATAGTATACCATTCATGTTCTTCTTTTGTTACTTCCTCGTCTATAGGAATTCCAGCTTGTTCCATTGCCTCTCTAAATTTTTCTTGAAATTCTGCATAGGTTAAATGTTTTACCGGATATTCCCAAGGATTAACATGTCTTACAGCACGGTTGTTATTAGCCATATTACGGGTTGGACTGAAAAATACACCTACCATATGAACAAGCTTGCTAAAAGGAAAATAGGCAGCAAGAGATGAAACTAAGAATAGATGAATATAAAAAATTACTCCTATTTTTGCTCCCTCAGGAATGACAGGATTGAATGTAGCAAGACCAAGAGTTAATTGTTTAACTGCATATAAATCAACCTTTATATAATATCTCATTAATACTCCTGTAATTACAATACCAAGAATTAAAAATAAAGGAAAGAAATCGGAGCCATAAGAAAGATAAGACACCTTGGGATCAAAAAATCTTCTTAACAAAAGAAAAGTTAAACCAGCTAAAATCAATATATCTGTGATATATACTGGAGGGACTCCAAAAGTTTGAATAAAGCTATCTAAATAATCCAATCCTTGAATAATTTGAGGTACTGGATTAGTAAAAAGCCTTAAATGCCTCAAAAGGATTATAAAAAAGGACCAGTGAAATAGAATAGCACCCAGCCATAACCATTTTGCAGAACCATAAATAAGCCTTTTTCCATATAGATCTGCCCTTAAATTTCTAAATAAACTCCTAAAAAATACAATTTCTAAAAACATTCTTAAAACTACTTCCCAAGTATAAAAAGGTGACTCTAATCTGTCTCTAAAAGTTCTCTTCACCCATGGTAAACTTTTCTGTTGTCCACAGGTTGCAGGAATTTTGTAAGGAACAGGGGATTTAGCCCAATATATAATTCGGTAAATTAGACCTATTACAAATACCAAAAAACAAGCATAAGGAATTATAATTCCAAATAAACTATCTAAACCTAATACCCCTACTCCAAACCAAGGTATAGCAACTAAAATACCAAAAATTATAAAACTTACTAAGGCATTCATAATCCATCCCTCTCCTTTTTATTAGTTAATTTCTTCAGGTTCACTTTTAGGCATTCCCTCCATAGGATCATAAACTAAACCTGCTCTTTTTAAAAGAAGATAATGGGCTCTTTTCCATTCATCATATCTAAGTTGATTTAATCTTTCTCTATACTCCATGAAAAAATCAAAACTTCTAATCATGAAAGCATTAATTCTATCTTCCAACTTGATAAATTCTTCTACACCAAATTTTTTTAGTATATCTTCTCCTATTTCCTTTCTTATTATACTTTTTAACTGAATAAAGAGATTTAAAGCTTTTGAAGGAATTGTCTCTTGAACAGCTCTTAATTGAACAAGTCTTCTCAAATAATAATCTACTTCCTCCCAATTAAAATCTCCAAACAAAATACCAATCAATCCTTCAAAGGTTTCATCTATTCTATAACCAAAAGGATTTTGAAATCTATCCACCTCCTTAGTAAAAAATCTTTTAGCTTCTTCTCCAAAGGAGTCCCAAAAGATAGCTTTCCATTTTTTTAAAATACCATCTCTTTTATTTTCAAGATATCTCATTAATTCTTCAGATAAATTAGTAGATTTCCTTTGCATTTTTACCTTTTTATATAGTTTAATTTACAAAAGTCAACCGTAATTTTGAAAAATTTTAAATATTTTTCTATTATATTACTAAGGTTTTATTAAAAAATTTTTAGAATTTTTTAATTTTTTTTAAATTTTTCAACTTTTTTAAAATTTGAAAATTTGAGGAAGTCTTTTAAAAAGTGCTAATTTTTCCGATTCCCCTAATTTAACTTTTCTTAAAATTTCTTCCAATTCTTGAATAGTGGTATCATAAAGTTTTCTATTTAGTTTGTAAGGATAGCCGTCTTTTCCTCCATGAGCATAACTATAAATAACTGGATCTTCTCTTGAGGCTTTTACATTGTAAATGAGTTCTGAAGCTAAAGTAAGAGCTCTTAAGGTTTTAGCACCCATACCCTCAGTTAAAATCAATTCTTGAAAATTTGAAGGTGGATTTTCATAGGTTTTTCCCCAAACTTTTCTAAGAGATTTAAAAGAAAAATCTTGAGGAGTTAAAATATGATCTTTTTTAAAAATTATGTGAACCTTGGGAGTTAATTCTTTCATTACTATATTAAGATCTTCTTTTACTAAACTCACTAAAGATTCTTGAACTTTTTTACTTTCTTTAGCTACTAAATTAATTACTTCTTTCTTTTTGATTGGAGATACAATTCCTGTATGAGGATTTTCACAAAAATTAGTAATCCTTTCACTATACCACTGATATCTTCTTGCATAGGAAGTTTTATCATCCATTCCTTGTTGTATAACACCCCATTCTCCATTTTTTGAAAAAATAAATAAGTGAAAATAAAGTTGAAAACCATCTTGTATAGCATTATTGTCAATTCTTGCGGTAAGTCTACTCAAGGTGATAAATTTAAATGTTTCTTGAGAAAAACCCTCCTTTTCTCCCCAATTAATTATTTCTTGCGGAGTATTTAAAGCTCTTTTTCCTTTCCCTCCACATATATAAATTCCCAAATCTTTAAAATAGGGTTTTAGCGCTTCCTTTACAGCTCCCCCTACAGTAGTAGTTAAACCAGAAGAATGCCAGTCAAATCCAAGTAAACAACCAAAAGCCTGAAACCAAAAGGGATCAGTCAATCTTTTAATAAGTTCTTTGCTTCCAAATTCTTCATAAATAAGAATCAGAATAGCTCTGCTTAATCTTACCATTCTTTCAAAAAGCCAAGGTGGGCACTTGCCACCATGTAAAGGTAAATCAACAATGCTACGAATGATCATTTTTTGCCATCCATGCTTTTTTTATTTCTTCAGCTATTTTTTGGCAAACTTCTTCTGGAGAAGAGGATTCTCTAATAGGTCTTCCTATAACTAAATAATCTGCACCTGCTAAAACAGCTTCATAGGGAGTAGCAACCCTTAATTGGTCATCTTTACCTTTTTCCCATCTTATCCCTGGTACAATAGTTATTAGTTCAGGAAAGGCTTCTTTTATTTTTTCTACTTCCTTTGCTGAACAAACAATTCCATCGCATCCAATTTTATATGCTATTTGAGCCAACTTAAAAACCAATTCCTTAATATCTCTTGCTAACTCAGAATAAAAACCTAATTCCATAAGATCAGCCCTATCAAGGGAAGTAAGAATGGTTACCGCAATTATTTTTAAATTATTAGATGCAGATTTAACTACACTTTCTAAAGCTGATCTTCCTGATAAAGTATGAACTGTAACCCAGTCAACACCTAATTCAGAGATTACTTTAATTACTTTGGTTAAGGTATTAGGTATATCATAAAGCTTTAAGTCAAGAAAAATTTTTTGCTTACTTATTTTTTTAATCTCTTCAATAATTTTGGGGCCACAGTTTGTAAAAAGTTCTAAACCTATTTTAAAAACTCCTACCAGTCCATTAAGTCTTTCAACCCAATATAAAGCTTCTTTTAAATCCGAAACATCTAAGGGAAAAACTATAATCTCTTCTGGTTTTCTATTATTTTTCATTTTTCAATTCTTTTATTTGAGTAATAAACTCATCTACATCTTTAAATTCTTTATAAACTGATGCAAATCTTATATAAGCTACTTTATCCCATTCTTTTAATTTAGAAATTACCCTTTCTCCTATATATTGAGAAGGTACTTCTTTTTCTCCTCTTTGAATTAAATCAAGCTCAAGCTCATTTACAAATTTTTTTATAGCATCTTCACTTATAGGTCTTTTATGACAAGCTTTTCTTATTCCTGAAACTAATTTTTCTCTATTATAAGGTTCTCTTCTTCCATCCTTTTTTACAATCATTATATCTAACTCAAGTTTTTCATAAGTAGTAAATCTATACCCACATTTACTACATTCTCTTCTCCTTCTTATAGAAAATCCATCTTCTATAACTCTTGAATCTATGACCTTAGTTTCAATTTCTTTACATCTTGGACATTTCATATAATTTTAATTATAAATTCATTTTTTCATAATACAAACAGTTATGGTATAATTACAAATTAATATGATCTTTAAAAATTTATTTACTGAAGAAAAAGTTAAAGAAATTATTTTCAAAACTTTGGAAAATTCTGACATTTTTTGTTTGATTACTGATTATGAAGGGAAAATTCTTTATTCAAATGAGGGAGCTTTAAAAATTACAGATTATCAGAAAAATGAACTTATTGGAAAATCTATCAATTCCCTTTTAATTAATGTTTCTGAAATTGAAAAATTTTTGAAATCTAAAAAGGTTTTTAAAGGTTTTATTCAAGGAAAAAAGAAATCTGGAAAGAACTTTCATATTTATTTAGAAATTTTCCCAATTAGAGAAAACAAAAAAATAGTAGGTTTTGTTTATTTAGGGGAGGAAATTTTAGGAAAAGAAAAATTAAGTAAATTTTCAAATGCAGAAGAATTTGACATTATTACCGGGCTTCCCCATGGAAAGGCTTTTTCTACAGTAATTACTACACATATTAATAGATATAATGAACCATTTACCTTATTAATAGCTGATATATATGGATTTTCTGATTTTAGTATAACCTATGGAATAGAATTTTCTGAAATTTTACTTAAAAAAATCACAGAAAGAATAAAAACCTTTCTTCCTTCTAAAAGTTTTATTGCCAAAACAGAAGCAGATGAATTTTTAATTGCCCTTTTTAAAACTACTAAAGATGAAATAGCAATTTTTGTATCAATTTTTTTTGAAAAGTTTTTAGAACCTTTTGTAATAAATGGAAAATCAATAGTTGTAAGTTTTAATATTGGAATTTCTTCTTTTCCAGAAAATGGTAAAACTTACGAAGAACTCTTTAATAAAGCTAAAATTGCCCTTGAAAGAGCAAAGAAAAAAGGAGAAAATACCTTTTCGGTTTACGAAGAAAATTTGGAAAAAGAAATTAAAAATTCTCTTTCTTTAAGAGAAAAGTTAGCAAATTTATTAAAGGAAAAAAAATTTGTTCTTTATGGTCAACCTTATTTTTCAACCTCAAATAAGGAAATTTCAGGAATTGAGGTTTTGCTAAAAATAAAGGAAAATGAAAAAGTTGAGTCTATAGCTACTGTAATAGATTTTCTTGAGAATTCAGGATTGATTTTAAAAATTGAAGATTTTCTTTTTGAGGAAATTAAAAAAATTGGAACCAAAATCAAAATTCCCCTTTCTATAAACCTTTCAGCAAAATCTTTTCTCTCTTTAGAAATTTTTTCAAAACTTGCTGAGTTAAGAAGAGCACTTAATTATCCTTTTATTTGTGAGATTACAGAAAGATTATTTTTAGAAAGAAAGGCTTTAGAAATCATTAAAAAGATAAAAGAACTTGATATAAATATTGCTATAGATGATTTTGGAACAGGACATTCATCCCTTTCTTATATTGAAAATCTTCCTATTGATATAATAAAAATCGATTATAGTTTTATAAAAAGAATGCTTGATGAGCCAAAGGCTTTAGCGATTGTTCAGACAATTATTGACCTTGCCAAAAAGCTTGGTATAAAAACAGTTGCTGAAGGGGTTGAAAATAAAGAACAGTTTAGGATTTTGAGGCTTCTTATGTGTGACTTTGTGCAAGGGTATTATTTAAGTGAACCAGTCCCTATGAAAGATTTTATTAAAAATGGATGAAGGAAAATAAAATTCTTCTTTCTCTTTATAAGGGAATAAAGGAAGTCATAAAAGGCTTAAGTCTTAAAGAAAGGGCTGAAGCTGTTTGTAAAATCTGTGTTGAAGATTTAGGGTTAAGCCTTTGCTGGATTGGTAAAAAGGAAAAAGACGGATCAGTAAGTGTTTTTGCTCAATATCCTTTTGATCATCCCTATCCAAAACTGATAAAGGTAAGATGGGATGAATCTGATTATGGGGTAGGTCCTATTGGAAGAGCTATAAGGCTTGGAATACCGCAAATTTTAAGGGATGTGGAAACTCCAGAATACAAAGTTTGGCTTTCTGTAGCTAAAAAATACGGATTTAAGTCTTTGGCTGCCTTTCCCATAAAAGATGAAAAGGGAGAGGTTTGGGGAAGTTTAAATCTTTACAGTAAAAAGAAAAATTATTTTTCTTCTGAAACCATTGAGATTTTCAATTCCTTTTCAGATCTTCTTGGTCTTGCCTTCAGAAACGCTTTTCTTTTTGAACAGGCGAATCGAAGATTAAATAAAATTACAGCTTTAAGAACATTGACCTTGCCATACTTTCAAGTTTAGATATAAGGGTTATCTATGATGTTTTTCTTCATGAGACAATTTCTTTACTTCAAATAGATGCAATAAGTTTACTTGAATTTGATGAATTTACTCACGAATTCAAGTTAAAAGTCCTTAACTGATGAGGAATGGGAGATAATGAGGAAACATCCTGAATATGGGTATAACATGCTTAAGAAGGTTGATTTTCTTTTACCTGCTTTAGAGATTCCTCTTTATCATCATGAAAAATGGGATGGTTCAGGATATCCGAAAGGCTTAAAAGGAGATGAAATTCCTCTTTCTGCAAGGATATTTGCTGTAGTTGATGTATGGGATGCTTTGACCAGTGAAAGACCCTATAGACCTCCCTGGAGCAAAGAAAAGGCTCTTGAATATATTATTTCTCAATCAGGGAAGCACTTTGATCCGGAGGTTGTTAAGGTCTTTTTAGAAGTTATAAAGGAATATTTATAGCTCTTGACATCTTTAAAAAGTTCATTATATTTTAATTAGCTTTTTTAAGATCGCGGGGTAGAGCAGCCTGGTAGCTCGTCGGGCTCATAACCCGGAGGTCGTGGGTTCAAATCCCACCCCCGCAACCAATTTTTTCTCTGAGAAATAATTAAATTCTAAGTATATTCTCAAGATCTTACTTAAGGGATTTTAAACCAAGAATTTTTAGGAAAATTTAATTATAAAGGTGCTTTAGTGGGTGAATTAGAGAGAATAAAAAGGCAGATCTTAAGGCAACTCGTTAAAAAACCTTCTACTTTCTGGGAATTAATAAATTATCAAGATTCACATATAGTTACTTTCTTACAAGCTATCAAAGAATTACTTAAAGAGAATCTTATAATATACGAAAAGCCTTTTTTTCGAATAAATAATAATTTAAATGTGCCTCCTTATAAAAATCCTGGATGTCTTATGTGTTCTCCTTTTACTGAAGATATTTTTTGGAAAAATATTTTAGATAAATTTTTAGAATTAGTTAAAGATAGACCTCTTCCTACAAGTGATTTTGATCAAGGATTTATAAAACCAGAAGATACCTTAAAAAGAACTGCTTTTATTTATAAAAGGGGAGATCTTGAGGATTCAGAAATTTTTATACTGGGTGATGATGATCTCATTTCCTTAAGTATGGCTCTTACAAAGCTTCCTAAAAGAATTGTCGTGGTAGAAATTGATGAAAGAATTAATAAATTTATCAAAGAAAAGGCTAAAGAAATAAGATATGAAAATATAGAAGTTTATAATTATAATGTTATTTACGAGCTCCCAGAGGAGTTAAAGGGTAAATTTGACATATTTGTGACTGATCCGGTAGAAACTGAAAAGGGTTTAAAGTTATTTATTAGCAGATGTATTAGTGCTTTAAAAGGTAAGGGGTCAGCAGGGTATATGGGATTTACTCATAGAGAGGCATCTCTAAGAAAATGGTATGATTTTGAAAAATTTCTTCTTGATTCTGGATTCGTCATTACTGACATTTTAAGAGATTTCACTACCTATCCAGAAAAGGAAAATCAATGGGAAGATTTTTATCGCACCTATAGAATCATGAAAGAATTTGATTTGGATTTACCAAATGTGGATTGGTATAAATCTTGTTTTATAAGATTTGAGGTAGTTGAAGGACCAAAAATACTAAATATACCCATGCCTAAGGATTTAGAGGAATTATATTTTGATGAAGAAGCCTGGGCTACACCTCTTCCTTCTTTTTTAGAAAAAAAGGAGGGGTAAACCATGGCTTACACAACCTCAGATTTTAAAAAAGGCTTAAAGATTGAATGGGAAGGTAAATTGTATGAAATTTTAGATTTTCAACATGTAAAAGTCTCTAAAAATCAACCTACTGTAAGAACAAAATTAAAAGATCTTGCTACTGGTAGAGTTTTAGAGGTAAATTTTAGAGCTGGAGAGCGTTTTGAAAAGCCGGATTTTCAAGAAAAGGAAATGCAATATTTATATAAAGAAGGAGATCAATATGTTTTTATGGATTTAGAAGATTATGACCAAGTTTATATAAAAGAGGAAGATGTAGGAGAAGCATCAAAATATTTAAAAGAAAATTTAAATGTATATGTTTTATATCATAAAGGAAAAGTAGTAAGTATAGAACTTCCTAATGTAGTTGAATTAAAAGTAGTAGAAACTGAGCCCGGAGTTAAGGGAGATACAGTAGGAACCGCAACTAAACCTGCAAAACTTGAGACAGGACTTGTAATTCAAGTCCCTCTTTTTATAAATGAGGGAGATATAATAAAAGTTGATACGAGAACAGGAAAATATTTAGAAAGAGCTGGTTAATAAAGCTCTTTTAAAATATTTTTAAATGGTTTATTACATAAGAGCTAAAAGCTATTATAGATATGCATTAGATTTATTTAAAGATTTTTCTAAAATAAAAGGAAATCCTTCTGAACTTCAAAAAAAAGCTAAAGAAATTTTTAATTTAGGATTAAAAGCTATCTGGGCACTTTCTTATGTATTTCCTCCTGAAAAGCCCCCTGAATTTGAAGAGCTCTGGAGAAAAACTGTAGAATCTTTAGACCCAGATGATGTAGGAAAATTAGAAAAAATTAAAAATGTTATTTTTTTTGAAAAACCTGAAGAAGAAAAAATTATAGAAAATATTAGGCTTTTTTTAGAAATCATCAAAAAGGTATTACAACCTATTCTTTAAAAATTCAATTTTTATCTTTTAAATTCATTGTTTGCATAAACTCTGAAAAGTGATATTATAAAAAAATCTTATGGAAAAAGCAAAAATTCAAGAATATTTAAAGGTATTAGCTTGTCCTAAATGTAAAGGAGATTTAATTTATAAAATGTGGAATGAGAAAGAGGGATTTTATTGTAAAAAATGCGAACTTTTTTATCCTATAGAGGAAGATATTCCTATAATGCTTATAGAAGAAGCTATCCCTCTTTCAGAAAAAAATGAGTCATCCTAAAAGTCCACCTCCACAACTTTATTTTGTTGCTATTACAGGTAAAGATTTAGATTTATGGGAAAAGGCTCTTGATCTTTTAAAACCTGAACTCGGCTCCCCTATCTTTCAATCTAAAATTTATGATTTTTCATCTTTTACTTCTTATTATGCTAAGGAAATGGGAGAGAACTTAAAAAAGGGAATTTATTTTTTCGAAAAATTAAAGCCTCCTGAATATTTAATTGACCTTAAATATAAATGTTACGAAATTGAAAAAAAATTTGCTGATTCTTTAGGAAATAGAAGAATTAATTTAGATCCAGGTTATTTAGGTCTTTCAAAAGTAGTTCTTTCAACTTTTAAAGACTATGCTCATAGAATATATTTAGGTAAAGGTGTTTATGCTGAAGTTACTCTAATTTATAGAAATAAGACCTATATGGAACTTCCTTGGACTTATCCAGATTATAAACAACCTGAAATTATAGAAATTTTTAATAAAGTGAGAGCTTGGTATAAGGAAAATTTAAATGTTAATTGATCATTTAGGAAGAAAGATTGAATATTTAAGGGTTTCTGTAACAGATAGGTGCAATTTTAAATGTATATATTGTTTTACTCATCAAAATTGGAAATGGCTTCCTCATGAAGAAATATTAAGATTTGAAGAAATAGAAAGTATAGCAAAGGTTTTTGCTAAATTGGGTGGAAAAAGAATAAGATTAACAGGTGGAGAACCTCTTTTAAGAAAAAATATAGAATATTTGGTAGAAAAACTTTCCCAAATTCCTGAAATAGAAGACCTAAGTCTTACTACAAATGGCTCTTTTTTAGAAACTCTTGGTGAAAAACTTAAAAAAGCAGGATTAAAAAGAATAAACATAAGTTTAGATACTTTAAATAAAGATAAATTTGAAAAACTTACAGGAACTTCTGAGTTTGAAAAAGTTCTTAAAAGTATTGATATAGCTTTGGAATTGGGATTTAATCCTGTAAAAATAAACACTGTAGTAATAAGAGGTTTTAATGAAGATGAGATTTTAGACCTTGCTAAGCTTACTTTAGAAAAGCCTATTGAAGTTAGATTTATAGAATTTATGCCCATAGGAAAAAATAGCTTATGGAGTGAAAAACACGTTGTTACCATAAAAGAAATAAAAGAGGTTTTAGAAAGTTTTTCTGAATTAATTCCTGATTCTTCTTTTGGTGGGGGACCAGCTAAAGTTTTTAGATGGAAAGAAGCAAAAGGAAAAATCGGTTTAATTTCTCCTATCTCTGAACATTTTTGTCATAAATGTAATAGATTAAGAATTACTGCAGATGGAAGATTAAGACCTTGCCTTTTTTCTGATAAGGAGATAGATTTAAAACCTATTTTAAGGAAAGGTAAAGGAACTTTGGAAGAGGCTTTTTCTTTAGCCTTAAAAATAAAACCCTCTGAACATAATTTAAATTTTACTTTAAAACCTATGAGAGCTATCGGGGGATAGATGTATAAAAAGGAAAACACAAAAGGTATTTGGTTAAGTTTGGGAACTCTAAAAAAGGGATTTCCAGATCAAGCTCTTAAACTAAATAAACCTTTGCTTAAAGGAAATTATGTCCTTGTTAAATTACCAGACGGAAGAAAAGAAGTTTTTATTTTAACAGAAAATTCTTATAAATTACCTTTTAATGTAGAAGGTATCCCTTTTGTTATTAGAAAAGCAACCTTTAAGGAGATTAAAGAGTATGAGAAAAAATTAGAAATAGAAGAAAAGGGGAAAGAATTTTGTTTACAATTTGCAAAAGATCTTGGGATAGAAATGAATTTGGTAAGAGTTGATTGTTTCTTTAATAAAAGCAAAATTATCTTTTATTACACCGCAGAAGGAAGGATAGATTTTAGACAATTAGTAAAAGAGCTTGCAAGGGCTTTGAGAATGAGGATTGAAATGAGACAAATCGGGGTCAGAAATGAAACTGCTCTTATAGGAGGAATAGGATATTGTGGGAAAGAATTTTGTTGTGCCAAATTTTTAAGACAATTTATCCCGCTTTCTATTAGAATGGCAAAAGAACAGGGACTTATTTTAGACCCTAATAAAATCTCCGGTCCTTGCGGAAGACTTTTGTGTTGTTTGGCTTATGAAGAAGATATTTACAAAGAGTTTTTACAGGATTTACCCAAAATAGGGAACAAAATAAGAATTAATGGAGAGCCCTATAAAATTTTAAAATACAATATTTTCCAAAAGGTAGCCTATTTAGAAAATAAAGAAGGACAAATAATTCAAATTCCAGTTTCCCAAATAAAGACTTTGATAACAGAGGAAGCAGAAGAGGTGACAGAAGAGGAAAAATTAAAAGAACTTGATGAAGAGTAAAAATGATGAGGATATACCTTACTACACCAATTTACTATGTTAATGCTTATCCCCATTTGGGGCATGCTTATACTACAATTTTAGTAGATTCCTTAGCACGCTTTTATCTTTTAAAGGGCTGGAAAGTTTTTTTTCTTACAGGAACAGATGAACATGGGGATAAAATCCAAAAATCTGCAAAAGATAAGGGAAAAGAACCTCATGTCTTTGTAGATGAAATAAGTTTAGCTTTTAAAAATACCTGGGACTACTTTGGAATAATCTACAATAAGTTTATTAGAACAACCTCTCAGGAACATAAAAAAGTTGTTCAATATATTTTACAAAAACTTTATGAAAAAGGAGAAATATATCTTGACGAATATGAAGGACTTTATTGTATTGGTTGTGAGAGATTTTTAACTTCAAAAGAACTTGATGAAGAAGGAAAATGCAAAGATCATAAAATTTATCCACAGCATATAAAAGAAAAAAATTATTTTTTTAATTTAGAAAAATATAGAGTTTGGTTAAAGGATTATATTTCTAAAAATGATTTAATTTATCCAGAATTTTATAAAGAGGAAGTTTTAAATATGCTTGAAGAAGAACTTCCTCCCCTTTGTATTTCCCGTCCTAAGGCAAGACTTTCTTGGGGAATAGAGCTTCCTTTTGATTCTAATTATGTAACCTATGTATGGTTTGATGCTTTAATTAATTATCTTTCTGGAATAGGCTATCCTGAAAATCCAGAATGGAAAGATTGGTGGATAAATGCCCATCATTTTATTGCAAAAGATATTTTAAGACCCCATGCCATTTATTGGCCTATTATGCTTAAAGCAATGGAACTTCCTATTTATAAAAAACTTCTTGTGCATGGATATTGGTTAGTTGATAAATTAAAAATGTCTAAATCCTTAGGTAATATTGTTGATCCCATTGAGGTTGCTAAAAAATTTGGTAAGGATCAATTAAGATACTTTCTTTTAAGAGAAATGGCATTTGGCTATGACGCAGACTTTAATATTTTTTCTTTTATAACAAAAATAAATGCAGATTTAGCTAATGATTACGGAAATCTAATTTATCGCACCCTTAATCTAGTTGAAAAATATTTCGAAAGTAAAGTCCCCCCTTTAGATGAGCTAAAAGATATAGATAAAGAATTTTTAGAAGAAGTAAGGTCTGCACTTATAGAATATGAAAAATATTTTTCTCAATTTCTTTTTTATAAAGCTTTAGAAAGACTTTGGGAAGCTATAAGAAGAGGAAATGTTTATATAGATAGGACTACTCCTTGGAGTGAAATAAAAAAGAAAAATGAAAAAAGGGCTGGAACTATTATAAGAGTGCTTTTAGAAAGTATTAAAAGTTTTGCAATTGCTCTTTACCCAGTTATGCCTGAAACCTCTAAAATTCTTTTAAATAACCTCTCTTTAAGCGAAAATGAGATTAGTTGGGAAAATGTTTTTAGATTTGAGTTGCTTAAAACTGGAGCTCAGATAAGCAAAGGAAAACCTTTATATCCAAGAATTGAAAAGATACCTGAGGTTTCTTAACCTGGAGGCCAACCCATTGTTCTTCCTGCTAAGACATGGAAATGAAGATGAAATATAGTCTGACCAGCTTCTTCCTTACAATTAACAACTACTCTATATCCTCTTTCATCAAAACCAATGTCTTTAGCAATTTTATTTATCACTAAATAAATATGCCCTATAAGTTCTTTATCCTCTTCTGTTACTTCTAAAAGTGTAGAGATATGCTTCTTAGGAACAACTAATATATGATAAGGTGCTTGAGGATTAATATCGTGAAAAGCAATTACTTTTTCATCTTCATAGACAATGTTAGAAGCGATTTCTTTATTAACAATTTTACAGAATATGCAACTCATAGCCAATCTCCTACAATTTTTTATCTTTAAAAAAATTTTAAAAATTAAAAAAATAAAGTCAAGAAAAATTTAAAAAGAAAGATTCCATCTAAATCCAACTATAAAACCTTCTTTATCCTTTTCTTCGCTACTATTTTTGTAATTGTCTTTCATGTATTGAAAATCTAAAGTTAAATCAGATTTTAGCTTCTCATAGGAAAAAAGATTAAATTTTGCATAAGCCTCAACAGCATGTGTATTAGAAATGTCTGCTTTATCAGCTCCATCTAAATAGGCATATCCAATACCTATTTCATTTCCCTCTCTACCAAGAAAGCAGAAAGGTATATTAAAGCCTGCTGAAATGTAATAATCATATTTAACTTGGGTATCATCATCCTCCCAAGCACCAAGTAAGAAAAATCCGATTGGATTTTTACTAAAGGGATTTTTAATAAATCCAAGATCTTGGTCAATTACTACCCCTAAACCATAGCGAGAATCTTTACCATTTCCATCTCTTTTATAAAAATCATCGCTTGTATACCATCCAAATATTTTATAATTTCCTTCACCCCATTTTGATTTTAAATTATATCCAAGTTGAAGAGCATAATATTGATAAAAACCTTCTTTTGCTTCTTCTTCTCCTTGTGGAGTTCCTATTTCAGTTTTAGTTGTTATTCCAAGGGCTCTTAAAGTAAAGGGACCTTTTGTTAATTCTGCAACTATTCCTAAATCATAACTTGGAGGTGTAAAATCAGCTGGTGGGTCTACAAAAACTTCATTCATAAATTGAGTAATTTCATCATCAGCAAAACGGTTGTCAGCAATGTATTTTGTTGCATCTATAATTCCTGCAGTAATTTTTAAAGATGTGTCATTGCTAAAATTAAAAGTATGGGCATACCACAACTCTAAAATATTATCTTGCTGTTTATGTCCATTTATATTTTTTACATCATCTTCTAAATCATCAGCATTAGGCATAAGTATAAAAGGAGAAACATTTTTCAGCCCATTTCCACTTGCAAAGCTTCCGAGAACATAAAATTCATTATTTCCAGTGGGTTTAAAGCTTAACCCAAGGTCAATCGCCCCCGAGCCTCTATTTTTACTTTTAATATTTGATCCATCTAACCATTGATAAACTATGGTAGAAGTTCCTTCAAAGGATAATTTTTCATTTACTTCAAAACCCCATCCCGGAAGTGCCTGAACACTAATCAGCGTTAATCCACTTAACATAATAGCCAAACCTCTTTTTCTCATCTTTCCACCTCTTGCAATTTTTATGTTAAGTTTTGTTTCTTTATGTTTTAAAAAAAATTTTCACACATATTAATATATAATTAAAACTTTTGCAACAATAAAATCAAAAAATTCAAAAAATTAATCTTACAAATTGATAAACCAAAAAGATAAAGCTGAAGCAGGGGTAAACCTTTTTTGAAGCTCAGATAAAATTCTTGCACCTTCCTCTGGTACCTCTGCAGAAATACTAACCACCCTAAAAGAAGAAACTAAATTAAGTCCAGCCTCTTTGGTTTTTTCAGCAAAGGTTAAAATCAAATCTTTTAGGTCATCTTTAAGAGATAAGCTCTTTTTTTCGCTTTTTTCTTCTTTTCCTCCTCCGTATATCTGAGCCATCGTTGAAACAATTACTTCTTTTGCAGGAAATCCTGTTAACAAGCTTGCACTACTTGCGCTATGTGCTTCAGTGTGTGGTTCTTCTGTGGGGCAGTATTTTCCATCACCTCTATTTCCTCAGTTTCTGTGTCATAAATAAAATAATGGGTAGCAGTGGCAAAATGGCGAGCATAAACTGCATTAACGGAATTTCTTAAGGCTGCAATTGCTACTTTCATAACTCTTTTCCTTTTTGATTTTGAATTTGATTTTCAATTTTAATATATAAAATTTTTGTCAAGAGATTTTTTTAAATTTTTCTGAAATTTTTATGTATAAACTTTTTAAACAACAAATCTGTTGACAATTTTCAATAAAGACTTAGTATATTATTTATAGTTCAGATAAAATATCTGAAAGGAGGGATAAAAGAGATGAAAATAAAAATGGTAATACATGGAATAGCGATGGATCCTCTATCAAATAGTCCGGTTATGCTTCTAAAAGAAGTTGATGGAGACAGAATTCTTCCTATTTGGATAGGAGTTTTAGAGGCAACTTCTATTGCTGCAAAACTTGAAAATATTCAATTTCCAAGACCTTTAACTCATGATTTAATGAAAAACATTTTTGATTTTTTGGGTGTAAAAATTCCAAAAATAGAAATTGTAGATCTTAGAGAAAATACTTATTATGCTATTATTACTCTTAATATTGAAGGAAAAACTTATGATATTGATGCAAGACCAAGCGATGCAGTTGCTCTTGCCTTGAGAACAGGAGCTGAAATATTTGTAAATGAAGAGGTATTACAAAAAAGTCAACTTTATACTGAAACTCCTTCAACTGAAAAAGAAGGAGAAATGGTTGTCACTACAGAAGAGGAAAAAGAGAAACTTAAAGAAATTTTGGAAAATCTTGATCCTAAGCTTTTCAAATACAAAATGTAATTTAATTTTCAATGATAGATTTTCATTGCCATTCAACTTTTAGTGATGGAGAACTTATTCCTGCTGAAATATGGAGAAGAGTAAAAGTTTTAGGATATTCAGCTATAGCTATTACAGATCATGCAGATCATTCTAATTTTGAATTTATTATTAAAAATTTATTAAAAATCAAAAATGTATTTCAAGGCTTAAAACCTCGGCTTATTGTAGGAATAGAGTTAACCCATGTCCCTCCAGAATTTATTCCAGAACTTATAAAAGATGCAAGAAAATGCGGAGCAGAAATTGTAATAGTTCACGGAGAGACAATTGTAGAACCAGTTGCAGAGGGCACTAACCTTTCAGCTATACTTGGAGGAGCAGATATTTTAGCTCATCCAGGACTTATAAAAGATGAGGAAGTAAAATTAGCTGCTGAAAGGGGAATATTTTTAGAAATTTCTGGAAGAAAAGGTCATTGTTTCACAAATGGACATGTTGTTTTTCTTGCCAAAAAATATGGTGCCAATTTAATAATTAATTCTGATGCTCATAGCCCTTCTGATCTTTTAACCAAAGAACTTGCCTTAAAAATTGGATTAGGAGCAGGACTCACCTTAGAAGAAATAAAAAAATTATGGGAAATAGCAAAGAAGAAATTCTTGTAAATGAAGCATTTTCAATTCTTAAAAATATTTTCAAAGAAAAGGGATATTATGGAAACTGCTTTTTTGAAGAAGGAAACTATCAATTTTCTTATAAAGAAAAACCTTTTAACATCTTCATCCCTTTAATTATTAAATACAATTCTAAACCTTTACTTACAGTAGATTATAAGCCTCAAGAAAATTTAACCCCTTCAGAAAGAGGTATAATTGCTTTAGCAAGAGTTTTCTTTAATCCCCCACCCTACTTTGCTTTAATCACCAATTTAAAAGATTTTGTTTTAATAGATGTATATACTCAAAAAAGGGAAAAAGGAGGAAAAGAAATAATACCAGATTTTTCGGAACTTAAAAAATATGAACCAAAAATAATAAAAAGTTTCAATTTAGAAATAGAAAAGAAAATTCTTGCTATTTACTTAAGTGGAGGTTGAAAAGGAGGGGTTTGCAGATTGTAAATCTGCAAAAATTTAAGTATAAAATCTTTGCCTTAAAGTTTCAAAAATTGCAATAGCTGTAGCAACAGAAACATTTAAACTTTCTATTTTTCCTCTCATAGGAATTTTGGCTAAAAAATCACATTTTTCTAAGATAGTTTTTCTTATACCTCTCCCTTCATTTCCTACAATAAAAACCAGAGGTTTTTTTAAATCTAATTCATATATAGAAATATCAGATTTATGAGTAAGTCCAATTATCCAAAGATTTTTTTCTTTAAAAAAGGATATAGCATGTTTAAGATTATTCACCTTTGCTATAGGTATATTAAATGCAGAACCAGAGGAAACTTTAATTACAGTCTCATTTATGTCACAGGCTCTTAATTTAGGTATTACTATCCCGTGAACACCTCCTGCATCAGCAGTTCTTATAATAGAGCCTACATTTTGAGGATCCTCTACTTCATCAAGCATAATAACTAAAGGATTTTCCTTTTTATTTTCCCAATTTTTTACAATATCTTCTAAATCTGCATATATAAACTCACTTATGTATGCTACCACACCTTGGGTATTCGTATTAGGTGAAATTTTAGGAGGTCTGAAATCAGGTTTAGAAATTAATTTTAATGGAATCCCAAATTTTTTAGCTTTTTCAAGTATTTGATATTTTTTACCTGAAAGAGTTATCTTATTTAACCAAATTTCTTCAATAAGTTCTGGATGAGAATTTAAGGCTTCTAAGACTGCATTAACTCCATAAATGGCTTTACTCATAAATTAATGATTTTAAAATATTTTGCCAATTGTTATTTCTAAAAGGTCTACAAAGTTCGGCTTTAATAATTGAAAAAAAATTATCCTTTGCTTTTTCCAAATCGTCATTAACTATGATATAATCAAACCAGCCTGCAAATTTAATTTCTTCTTTCGCCCTTTGAATACGCTTCTTTATTTTATTTTCATCTTCTGTTCCTCTTTTTTTAAGTCTTCTTTCTATTTCTTCTATACTTGGAGGAAGAATAAATATAAAAACTGCAGAATTACCAAAATAGGATTTCATACGAGTTGCTCCAATTACCTCTACATCTAAAATCAGATGTTTGTTTTGAGAAAAAGCCTTTTCTATTTCGCTTTTAGCAGTCCCATAGTAGGTACCAAAAACTTCTACCCATTCCAAAAATTCTCCATTTTTAATCATTTCCAAAAACTTTTCTTTATTTATAAAATAATAATCTTTTCCATCTACCTCACCTTCACGAGGCGGACGAGTTGTGTGAGAAACAGAAATATAAAATTCTTCAGGAGGTAAATATTTAAGAAGGGAGGTTTTACCTGCTCCTGAAGGACCTGTAACAACAATTATTAAAAATTTATTCCTCTGCATCCTTTTCTAATTTTTCTAATGTATCACTCATAAACCTTTGAGCCACTGTTTCGGTCTGAATAGCAGAAAGAATAACATGATTACTATCAGTAATTATTATGGATCTTGTTTTGCGACCTTGAGTAGCATCAATAAGATGTTTAGCCTCTTTTGATTCCTCTTTAAGTCTTTTCATGGGTGCTGAATTTGGATTAACAATAGCAATGATTCTATTAGCTACTACGAAATTTCCAAACCCAATATTAAGTAATTTAAACGGAGTCCCCATATCTCATCCCCTCCTTTAATATATTTAATCTTAAAAGATTTTTTTTTATTTTAACCAAAAATTTTAAATCAAGTTTTCAATTTGTCAATTTTTCTTTTAATTTCTTAAAATCCTATTTTAAAATGCTATCCCTTCCTAAGGTCTTAAAATATCAGCTCTTGGAAGTTCACTTCTTGGTAAAGTTTTTCCAAAAAAAATTTTTTATGATTATTTTTAAAAAATAAAAAGGGACCCAAAAGCAAATAAAAACTAAATATTATAAACAAATAAAAGGATGGGTTAGAAGCAACTATTGTTAATCCAAGAATAAAAAATACTAAGAAGTAAAAAGCTCGTGCTTTCTTTATTTTAAATTCTTTAAAACTGGGATATTGAATAGGAGAAATTAATAAATAAGCTACAAGGTAAGTTAAAATTAGCAATCCATAGGTTTTGTAAATAGGATCAGTGTCTGTTTTTAAAAGAAAAAGAACAGAGGAAGCTAAAATTCCAGCTCCTGCTGGAGAGGGTAAGCCTTCAAAATAACTCTTTTTAAAAAGATTACTCACATTAAATTTTGCTAATCTTAAAGCTACACAAGTAGCATATAAAAAACTTGCTGACCAACCAATTTTGTTAAAACCTTTTAAAGAAAATTGATAAATTAATAAAGCTGGGGAAATTCCAAAAGATACAAGATCACACAAAGAATCATACTCTAATCCAAATCTACTTTGAATTTTTAAAAATCTTGCTATTCTTCCATCAAAAACATCAAAAAATATAGCTAAAAATATTCCCCAACTTGCTTTAAAAAAATCTCCATCTATAACTTTAACAATAGCATAAAATCCAAAAAAAATATTCAGAGTAGTAAAAATATGAGGAAGAAGATAGGTCATGTTTAAGTCTTTAAAGGAATTCTTCCAAGAACAGTTTCACCAGCAAAAACTTTATGTCCTTCTTTAACGTAAATCTCAGTTCCCTCTAATGGAAAATAAAGTTCAACTCTTGAACCAAATTTTATTATTCCTATTGGATCTCCTGTAACTACGTCATCTCCGGGAAGAACAAAACTCTTTATTCTTCTTGCTATAAGACCTCCTATCTGAATTACCCAGAAAGGACATCCATCTTCTCTTTCAATAAGATAAAACTGTTTTTCCCTATTTTCTTCTTTAAAATAATTCATTTTCAAAATTTTTCCTGTAACTGGGCTTTTATTGATATGTACATCCCATAGTCTCATAAAAATACCTATTCTCCAGAGTGTTCCCGGATACCAATCTTTTCTCTCTTCTATTTTACAAAGAACTATCTTTCCATCGGCAGGGGAAATGATCAATTCAGGATTTAATACAGGTTCCCTTTTGGGATTTCTAAAAAAATAAGCGTTTAATGCGCTTAATGTCAAACCTGCAGCTGCTAATTTTTTCTTTTTAAAAATTAAAGCAGTTGTTGAGAAAAAAAGAGGATATAGTACCCAAGGAATCCCTTCTTTGTGAATCATTTTTATCTCTCCATTTAAATTTTTAAATTTTTTACTGAAGGAAAAAGATCTTCATTGGTATGGGGTAAAAATAAAGTAGCCATGTAATATTCCATATATTTTGGATAAGCTGAAAGTTCAATATTGGTCATCATATTAACTACTTTTTCCATTTTTAAAAGTATTTCCTTATATGATAAAGCAAGTTTTGCTCCTTCAAGGCTTGTATTCCCTAAAAAGAAAAATTTTTCACGAGGAATATCTGGCAAAAGTCCTATAATAATTGCTTCCTCTAAATCTATATAATTTCCAAAGGTTCCTGCTAAATAAACCCTTTCAATATCTTCAAAAGAAAGTCCTATAGATTCTAACAGTATTTGACATCCAGCAAATATGGCTCCTTTGGCTCTAATTACGTTTTCTATATCATTTTCGGTAAAAACAATATCTTCACCAGTTACTGAATTTTCTTTCCAAACTACTACATACTCCCATCCATCTTCACCTTCTCTTAATCTGGGATGTTTTGTATCTCTTACAAATTTACCTGATCTATCTATAAGCCCCACTTTAAATAAATTAGCTAAAAGTGAAATTATTCCAGAACCACATATTCCCTTAGGTGGTTTTTTTTCTATAGTTAAAATCATTGGTTCAAAAGAGACAGGATCAATATTGACAACTTCAATAGCTCCTGAAACAGCCCTTATTCCGTTTTTTATTCCCCCTCCTTCAAAAGCAGGTCCTGCTGAACAGGCAGTACACATTAAAAATTCTTTATTTCCTAATACAATTTCACCATTTGTTCCAAGATCTATAAATAAGGTTAAAGGCTCTTCTTCTGCCATGCGGGAGGCAACAACACCTGCTACAATATCTCCTCCTATATAACTTGCTTTACAAGGTGCAAGCTGAATTAAAGTAGTTTCTTTAAGAGGAAGTTCTAAATCTTTAGCAAAAATTGGAGGAAATTCAGTAGCTACTGGAACATAGGGATATTCCCTTAAATATTTAGGTTCCAATTCCAAGAACAAGTGACTCATTACTGTATTCCCTGCAAGAGAAATTAAGTTTATATCTTCTAAATTTTTTTGTGCTTCTCTTAACATTTCTTCAATTAAATTTACTATCTTTTCTCTAACCTTAGATGCTAAAATCTTTAAACCATCTTTTCTTTTAGTAAACTCAATTCTACTTATCACATCTTCACCATAGCTTATTTGAGGATTATAATCAGAAGTAAAAGCTAAAGTTTCTCCAGTATTTAAATCTATAAGCTCAAGCTGTAAAGTTGTAGTTCCGAGATCTATTGCTACTCCTAAGTTATAAGAAGTTTTGTCTCCACTTTCTATATCTATTAAATAGTATCTATCTTTTCTTGGATCATAATATAAGTTTAAAGTTACTTCAAATTCTTTTTCTCTCAAAATGTAGGGCAATTTTTTAAGAATATTTATATTTATTTCGGGATTTAAAATTTTTTCTTTTTCTAAAGCATATTTTATTCTTGTCCAATCTGAAAAGTTTTCTTCAATGGTAGGTAAAGGGAGTTTAAAATAAAGTTTTTTAAAAGGGGAATCTAGTATTTTTTTGATTTCTTTTGATAAAAAAGCAGGTCTCTTTTTTGGTTTTAGAAAAGTTGCCCTTTTATCTATATAACTTTCTACAGGAATTCTAACAACTAAATCTGAAAGAGGGAAAGTTGCACAAGCTTTATAAAAATTATTCTCAATAATTTCTCCTTTTACTTTTCCTTCTTCAATTATGATTTTACATTTATTACAAACTCCAGCTCCTCCACAAGAGGCATTTATATGAATACCATATCGCATTGCTGTGTCTATAATAGTTTCTCCTGGAAGTGTAGTAACTTCTAAATTGTAGGGTAAAAATTTAATTTTAAACATGATCTTTTTATTTATAACTTTTAATCTAAATGTCAATACTTCGATAATAAAGACCTCTAAAAGTTCTTTAAAATACCGATTTCTTGACAACCACCTATTTTTACTTATAATTTTTAAAACAAAAGAAGCAAATTAGGAGGTGAAAAAGTTTATGTGGAATGTCTTAAAAACTTTTTTATTTTTAGCTATATTAAGCATTCTTTTTATTGTAGTTGGAAATTTAATCGGAGGAAAAACAGGGGCAACTATTGCTCTTTTCATGGCTTTAATAATGAATTTTACAGCCTATTTCTTTTCGGATAAGATTGTGCTTGCAACAACTGGAGCTGTACCTGTGGATCGTAGTCAAGCTCCAGAACTTCATGCTATAGTAGAGGAAGTAGCAAGAAAGGCTGGAATTCCTAAACCTAAAATATATATTGTCCCTGTTGAAACTCCTAATGCTTTTGCTACTGGAAGAAATCCTAAAATTGGCGTAGTTGCTGTAACTTCAGGATTATTAAAACTTTTAAATACTGAAGAATTAAAAGGGGTTATAGCACATGAAATTGCTCATATTAAAAATAGAGATGTTTTAATTTCTACTATTGCTGCTGTATTAGTAGGAGCTATTACTTATCTTGCTCATATGGCTCAATGGGCTTTAATGTTTGGTGGAATTCATAGAGATGATGATGATAGAGGAAATCCAATCGGTCTTATCGCAACCCTTGTTGCTATTATTATTGTTCCTATAGCTGCAACACTTATTCAACTTGCTATAAGTAGAAGTAGAGAATTTTTGGCTGATGAAACTGGAGCTAAAATTATTAAAAACCCAGGTGCTTTGGCAAAGGCTCTTGAAAAATTAGAAAACTGGAACAGAGCTTATCCTTTAGATGTAAATCCTGCCCATGCTCAGATGTATATTGTAAATCCTCTATCAAGCAAAAGTTTATTTAAATTATTTTCAACTCATCCTCCTATTGAAGAAAGAATTGCGAGACTTATGAAATTAGCAAAAGAAATTTAGGAGATAGGTTTTCTTTGGAACTTCTTTTTTTCCTAAAAAATATCTTACATTATTTAAAACCTTTCTGGAAAAAATTTCTCCTTGCTCTTTTTTTTGCTTCTCTTACTTCTACTTTAACAGGTTTTAGCACCTGGGCTATAAAACCTATTTTTAATTATGTTTTTATAGAAAAACATTATGAATATTTTAAATGGATTCCTTTCTTTATCATTTTAATTTTTACCCTTATGGGATGTTTTTCTCTTCTTCAAGCTTATTTAATGAAAGATGTTTCTACAGGAATGGTAAATCTTATTAGACTTGATCTCTTTAAAAAATGTCTTTCTATCCCTGTAGAACATTTAACTAAATATGGAGAGGGTCAAACTATTTCAAGAGTAATAAATGACACCTCTCAAATTGAACCTATCTTAGGTGATAATCTTCAAACCTTTTTTAAAGAAACTTTGACTGTTTTTGCTCTATTAGGAGTTGCTTTTTATCAAAAATGGGATCTAACTTTGGTTGCACTATTAACTATCCCTATAATCATTTTTGGAGCTAAAGCTTTAGGAATAAAAACAAGAAAAGCAAGAAAACTTGCTCAAAGTGCTACAGGAGAGCTTACTCAAAAAATGAATGAAATAACTAAAGGAATAAAAGAAATAAAAATAAGTGGCTCCTATGATAAATTGTCAGATCTTTTTTTAAAGGAATTAAATAAATTCTATAAATGGAGCTTAAAAATTACCAAATATAGAGAAGGTTCTAAAAGTTTAGTAGATATTATGACAGGATTTGGAGGTGCTTTAGTTATAGGCTATGGAGGTTTTTTAATTATAAAAGGCTCTCTTTCTCCAGGAGCCTTTCTTTCTATCTTGGCATCTATCCTTCTTATCTTTAATCCCCTAAGAAAACTTGCAAGGTCTTATACAGGTTTAAAAGAAATTCAAGGAGCCTGGATAAGAATCCAAGAAATTTTTGAATTGCCAGAAGAAAAAGGAGGAACTTTAAAAGCCTTTGCTCCCTCTCAGGGATTCTTGTTTAAAGATGTATCTTTTAGATATTCATCTCAATTACCACTTGCTTTAGAAAAAATCAATTTATTTATACCTGCTAATAAAATCACAGCTTTAGTTGGGCAAAGTGGATCAGGAAAAACTACTTTAGTTTCTCTTCTACCAAGATTTTATGATCCCCAAGAAGGAGATATTTATTTAGATAGCACTCCTTTAAAAGATTTTGACATTTCAAGTTTGAGAAGTCTTTTTGGTATGGTTTTGCAAGAACCTTTTCTCTTTAATCTTTCAATTTGGGATAATTTAATAATGGTGAAACCTTCTGCTACAAAAGAAGAAGTGATAGAGGCTTGTAAATTAGCTATGATTCATGATTTTATTGAAAAACTTCCTCAGGGCTATGAAACTATTCTTGGGAAAAATGGATTGAGTCTGTCTGGGGGAGAAAAACAGAGATTAGCTTTAGCAAGGGTTTTTCTAAAAAAACCTCCTATAATAATTCTTGATGAAGCTACAAGTCAACTTGATAGTATAACAGAATTTGCTATCCACCAAGCTTTAGAAAATTTAAAAGACAAGCACACTATTATTATTATTGCTCATCGTTTATCAACTGTTAAAAAAGCAGATAAAATCGTTGTTCTTGACAAAGGAAAAATTGTAGCTGAAGGAACTCATGATGAATTACTGGAAAAATCTCCTCTTTATCAGGAACTTTATAAAATTTTTCATAGAGAATAATGCTTTATAAGTAGCTCTTCCAAAGCTTTTTTTACTTCTTCAGGCTTTATCTCAAACATACACTTTAATTTTTTACATTTTTTCTTAAAACAAGGACTACAAGATAAAGAACTTCTAATAACTTTAAAATCTCCAGCCCAAGGTCCGGTTCTTTCTGGAGAAGTTGGTCCAAATAAGGCTACTACAGGTTTTTTTAATGCTTCAGCTATATGCATAGGTCCAGTATCAACACTTACCAAAGCTTTTGAATCTTTTATTAAGATTATTAGTTCTTTTAAAGAAAGTTTACCAACTAAAGAATAAATATAGGGGTATTTCTTTTCCATCTCTTCTGCCCATGATTTTAAATTTATTTCTGATGAACTTCCTGTGATAAATATGTCAAAATTCTTAGCTAAATCTTTACAAAGCTCTATAAGTTTTTCCCAATGCGAAAAAGGCCACCATTTAGTCTCCCAACGTGCAGAAGGAACAAAAACTATATAAGGTTTTTTAATAAATTTAAGCTTTTTATTTAATATTTCAGAAGAAAAAATTGGTTCTGGTATTTCTTCAAAATAAATTAAATCCTTAGGCTTTCCTAAAATTTCGATTGCTTTTTTAGTAAGAAAAAGGTATCTTTTAACTGCATGTAAATTTTTATCATAAGGAGGAAGTTTAAGGTTATAAAAAAGGGGGCTTCCCTCTCTATGATTGGCAAAGCCAATTTTATACTTAGCTTTGCTTAATCCAGTAATAATTCCACTTTTTAAAAGTCCTTGATAATCTATAACTACGTCGTATTCCTCTGATCTTAAATCTTTTAAGAATTTTTTTAGGTTTTTAAAAGAAAAAAAGGTATTATTTGAAAAAACTAAAATTTTATTGAGATAAGGATGCTTTTCTAAGATTTCAGCATTTCTTTTATCTACAACCCAATCTATCTTAGATTCAGGAAAAATCTTTTTTAATAAACTTAAAGAGGGTAAAGTCTGAACTACATCACCTAAAGCTGAAAGTTTTACTATTAAAATTTTCACTTTTTCTGAAAACAATCCTTTATAATAAATTCAGCAGCACTTTTAAGATCCTTTGCTACAAAATGGGGAAAAATCCCTTTTTGAGGAGCTACATATTTAAGTTCCCCCTTCCCATATCCTGTCAAAACAAGAATTCCTTTTATTCCAGCGTTTTGTGCTGTTTCTATATCTATAATTTTATCTCCTATTAAATATGATCTTTCAAGGTCTATGGAGTATTTTTCAAGAGCTTGTAATATAAGACCAGGCTTAGGTTTTCTACAAGAACAATTTTCTTCTGGATGATGAAAACAGATAAAAAAATCATCTATAGAAACACCTTTCTTCTTAAGTCTTTTTTGTAAAAGTTCATTTGTCTCAAAAACTAACTCCTTTGGAAAGTAACCTCTTGCAGGTCCACTTTGATTACTAACTACAATTAACTTAAATCCATAATTTTTAAGAAGTTTTAAAGCAGTTGCTACTCCTGGTAAAATTCTTAAACGAGAAAGATCATTAATATAACCCATTTCTTCATTGATAGTTCCGTCTCTGTCTAAAAATACTGCTGGTTCTTTCATAAATTTATTTTACATAATATGAAATTTATACTCCCAAATAGGGAATTCCTTATTGGGTTTTAAAGTAGCGGTAAAATTATATTTTTTTTCAAGATCTTCCAAGTATTGGATTTCTTCTCCTATAATCTCAGATAGCTCAGGATTTATCTCTATTTCAACCTTCTTATTTTTAATATGGGGACCCATTTTCATAATTCTTCTTAATATTTCATAATAAATAGTTCTCTTACTTTTTATTTTTCCTTCACCAGAGCAATAAGGACAAGTTTCATAAAATATTTGATAAAGAGACTCTCTTTTTCTCTCTCTTGTCATTTGAAGTATCCCAAAAGGAGAAATAGGTAAAATGCTGTGTTTAGCTTTGTCCTTTTTTAAAGTTTCTTTTAGTGTCTGTACAACTAATTCTTGATGCTCAGGATTTTCCATATCTATAAAATCAATAATAATAAGCCCTCCTATATTTCTAAGCCTCAATTGATAAGCAATTTCTTCTGCAGCTTCTAAGTTTATTTTAAAAACTGTCTCCTCAAGCTCTTTAGTTCCAGTATATCTTCCTGTATTAACATCTATAGCAGTGAAAGCTTCGCAAGGTTCAATTACAATAAAACCACCTGATTTTAACCATACCTTTCGAGAGAGTATTTTTTTTATATCTATTTGAATTCCATGAGCTGTAAAAATATCTTCATGTCCTTCATAAAGTTCTACATAAGGAGTAAGATGAGGGAAAAACTTATTTAAAAAATTTTTAATCTGTTCATAAAATTCTTTATTATCTACTATTATGGCTGAAATCTGTTTATTAAAAAGATCTCTTATTGCTCTTAAAGCTATATTTAATTCTTCATAAATAAGGGCTGGAGCTTTTACTTTTTCTGCTTTTTCTTTTATTTCTTGCCAAAAATTTAGTAAAAACTCCATTTCAATTTTTAGATCTTCTTCAGAAGCCTCAACCGCAGCAGTCCTTATAATCCAACCAGTATTGAGAGGTCTTATTTTATCTAACATCTCCCTTAATCTTTTACGATCCTTTTCATTATTTATTTTTCTTGAAATACCTATATGATTCATATAGGGAAGATAAACTAAGTAGTGCCCAGGTAAGGTAAGATTGGTTGAAACCCTTGCTCCTTTGTTTCCTATAGGCTCTTTTATTACTTGAACCAAAATCTCTTGCCCTTCTTTAAGAATTTCATGTAGATGAGTAATCATTATGCCCTCTTTATCCCAATCTACTTCACCTGGAGGCATAATATCATCACCAAAAAGAAAAGCAGTCCTTGACAAACCAAGATCTACAAATGCTGAATTAATACCAGGAACTACTCTTACCACTTTGGCTTTATATATATTCCCCACCAATCCCTTTTCCGAAGGTCTCTCCACATAAAATTCTACTAATTGATTTCCCTCTATAAGCCCAACTCTTGTCTCAAACGGTGTATAACTTATAAGTAATTTTTCCATTTTAAATTTTTAAATCCCTTATAAATGCCCTTATAATTTTTTCTAATCTTTTTTCTGTTTTTTTAGATTGTTCTACCACTTCAGAAAAAAGAATAGGTTTGAAATTGTCAGGATCATTAACATTAGAAATAACTGAAATCCCTAAAACTTTAAGTCCTGCATGGACAGCTACAATTACTTCAGGCACTGTAGACATTCCAACTGCGTCTGCTCCTATCATACGTAAAAATCTTGTTTCGGCAGGTGTTTCTAAACTTGGTCCAGGAACTGCAACATAAACCCCTTCTTTTACTTCTTCATTAAGTTTTTGGGAAACCTTTTTAAATAAATCTCTCAGTTCTAAGTCATAGGCACATGACATATCAGGAAATCTCGGCCCCCAAGCTTCGTTATTAATCCCTCTTAAGGGATTATCTGGAATTAAATTTATATGATCTTTTATAATCATTATATCTCCAGCTTTAAAACTTAAATTTAATCCTCCTGCAGCATTAGAAACTATATAAATTTTTGGTTTAAAAAGGGTAAGCACTCTTAAAGGAAAAGTTAACTCTTTTGCAGAATAACCTTCATAATAGTGAAATCTTCCTTGTAAAACAGCTACTTTTTTATCTTCTAAATAACCAAAAACAAGTTCCCCTTTATGAGTTTCTACTGTAGAAATAGGGAAATTTGGAATTTCTCTATAAGGAAAAGTCTTTACTTTTTCAACTTTTTCTCCCAAAGAAGAAAGACCAGTCCCTAAAGTAATTATTATATCAGGAGCAAAAGGGACATTTTCTTTTAAAAATTGGTAAGTTTCTTCAACTCTTTTAAAGTATTGGTCCTCCTCTTTCATCTGTTAAACCTTCTTCACTATCAAATTTAGTAGTAAATTTTGGTCTTCCAAGTTCATCAAATTCTAAAACCTTTACCCTTATTTTTTCTCCAATACTATAAGCTGATTTTAAATCCTTAGGAGGATTTTCCATCTTAGAAATATGTAAAAGACCTATTTTACCAGGGAATACTTCTACAAAAAGTCCATAAGGTTCTATTCTTGTTATCTTTCCTTCGTAAATTTTACCTATCTCAATTTCAGCAATTATAGCCTCTATTTCTCTTTTTGCTGCCTCTATATCTTCTTTTGTTTTTCCAGTAATAGAAACTTTTCCTCCTTCAAGAACCCATATTACAGTGTTAGTTTTTTCTCTTATTTCTTTTACAGTTTTCCCTCCTGGACCTATAATTAAGAATGCTTTGTCTTCTGGAACAGTTATAATTTCAATTTTGGGAGCATAAGGTGAAAGTTCTTTTCGAGGCTCTGGAATTGCTGAATACATTTTTTCCAATATAAATAAACGTGCCTTTTTAGCTTTTAATAACGCTTCTTCCATAATTTCTTTTTTTAACCCTTTTATTTTTATATCCATTTGAATACTTGTAATTCCTTCTTTTGTACCTGCAACTTTAAAATCCATGTCTCCTAATTGATCTTCCTCTCCTAAAATATCTGTTAAGATAATATATTTATCTTCCTCCATCACAAGTCCCATTGCAATCCCAGCTACATGTTTACTTACAGGAACTCCTGCATCAAATAAAGCAAGAGAACCTGCACACACAGTTGCCATAGAAGTGGAACCATTAGATTCAAGAACATTAGCTACAATTCTAATAATATAGGGAAAGGTATCTTCTGGTGGAATTAAGGGTTCAAGTGCTCTTTCAGCTAAAGCCCCATGTCCTATTTCTCTTCTTCTTGGTGGTCCCCAGGGTCTTGCCTCTCCTGTAGAAAAAGGTGGAAAATTATAGTGGAGCATAAATCTTTTAAAAGTTTCTCCTTCATAGATACTTTCAACCATTTGTGCTTCTTCAGGTGAACCTAAGGTAACAGTAGCAAATACCTGGGTTTGTCCTCTGGTAAAAATGGCACTCCCATGAGGTCTTTCAAAGGGATGGATTTTTATCTCTATTGGTCTTATTTCATCAGGGGTTCTTCCATCAATTCTTTTTCCTTCTTCAAAAAGTTTTTTTCTTAAAATTTGGCTTACTAATTTTTTATAAAAATAACTAAGAGCTACCTTATTAATCTCTTGATTCTCTAAACTCGCAATAAATTCTTCTAAAATTTTATTAAGTTCTTCTTTTCTCAACTTTTTATCTGAAATTTCTAAAGCTTTTATTATTTTATCATAACAAAATTCATTTAGCCCATTTATTAGTTCCTCTGGTAAATTAAGTGCCTCTATTTCTTTTTTGGGAACACCTATTTGATTTCTTAAATTCTCTTGAGCGGATATTAAAGCTTGACATTTTGTTAAAGCCAAATAAAGAGCATCTATAACAACCTTTTCTTCAACCTCTTTTCCTCCTCCCTCAACCATAACAATTGCATCTTTGGAACAGGCAACAACCAAATCTAAATCTGCCTTTTGTCTTTCTTCATAGGTAGGATTGATTAAAAACTCTCCATCTACTCTAGCAATCCTTATACCTGCTAAAGGACCTTCAAAAGGAATTTTAGAAATATGTAATGCTGTTGAGGCTCCTATTATTGAGAGAACATCAGGATCAAATTTCTCGTCAGCAGATAGGGTTAAAGCTGTCACCACTACATCATAGAAAAAACCCTCAGGAAAAAGAGGTCTTATAGAACGATCAATTAAACGGGAAACTAAAATCTCTCTATCAGTGGGTTTTCCTTCTCTTTTTATAAATCCTCCAGGGATTTTACCCCATGCAGAGGATTGCTCTCTATAATCAACTGAAAGTGGGATAAAATCTATCCCTTCAACTAAATTTTCTCCCATAACTGCAGTAACTAAAACTGCAGTATCTCCTTGTTTAACAATTACTGCTCCATCAGAAAATCTGGCGTATTCACCAGTTTCAATTATAATCGGCGCAGAGGAACCAATTTCAACCTCCAATCTCTCCATAGACTTAATTCCTCCCTGAAATTTTTGAAATTTGGTTTAAAGTTTAGAATATAACTTAAATTTTTCAAGATAAAATTGCTTTCCTACTTATCACACTAAAGGGGCAATTTTTATTATGCTTTAATCCCTCAGTTGTCCAGGTAAAATTTATTTATCTCCTTTCTTAATGGAAAAAATAATAAAAACTTTACCCCCAAATTTTTTCTTCAAAACTCTTATGCATTCTGTTTAGCCATTCTTTCCACTTGTGAATTTCTGGAGTTTGATTATAAGTAATGGGTTTTATCTGCAGACCTATATATTTTCCATTTACCTCTATATAAAAATCTACATTATAAATTCTATCCCGTTCGTCAGGTGCCGGTTTTATTTAATTCCTTGAAGTGTTTCACTGTATCCAATTTAACCAACCTTTTTACAATTTTTTATATGCCAATTAACTTTAATCATTTTTCTGCTATCACCAATAATTATTTTAGCCCAAGGTATCATAGAGTTTTTTAACTTTTTACCAAAAATTATAACCTATTCTGTAAAAATTGATAGAATACTTTAGCCTTAGTAGACATTATAGAACAATTTTTCAAAAAATTTTAAAAAAATTGTTTAGCATTATAGTAAAATTTTTTTAAAAGTGTATTATAATAAAAATTAATAAATCTATTTAAATAAGGGGTTTAAAAATGGAAATACTTTTAGAAATAAAAGACCTCTGGGTAGAAGTAGAAGGAAAAGAGGTTCTTAAAGGGATAAATTTGACACTCCCTATAGGACAAACTCATGTAATATTCGGAAGAAATGGTTCAGGTAAAACTTCTCTTCTTATGACTATTATGGGTTTTCGTACTTATAAAATCAAACATGGAAAAATTTATTTTAAAGGTGAAGATATAACAAATCTTCCTCCTTATGAAAGAGCAAAAAGAGGTATTGGGATAATGTTTCAAAGACCCCCTACTTTAAAAGGAGTAAAACTAAGGGATATTTTAAAACTTTGTGCTAAAGAAAATAGTGTAAAGATTGAGGAATTAGCACGAACTTTTCAATTTGAAAACTTTCTTGATAGAGAAGTAAACAAAGGTTTTTCCGGGGGAGAGCTTAAAAAAAGCGAACTTCTTCAACTTTTAATACAAGATCCTGACTTAGTATTACTTGATGAGCCAGAATCAGGGGTTGATGTAGAGAATATCCAGCTAATCGGAAATATGATTAAAAGACTTTTACAAAAAGACATTCCTCATAAACCAAGAAATAAAAGTGGTTTAATAATTACTCATACAGGATTTATTCTCCAATATGTAGCTGCTGATCTTGGATATGTAATTATGGATGGAGAAATTTATTGTCAAGGAAATCCTGTAGAAATATTTGAAGGTATCCAAAAATATGGGTATGAAGAATGTAAAAAATGCTTGAAAAGAATTAAAACGATTTAAATCTTTTGGAGGATTTATGGAAGAAAAGACGGTAGATTTAAAAGAATTTAAGTCTGCTAAGGAAGCACCGAAGCCAAAGGATCTTGCTGAACTTGATAAAGAAGAAAAGGAGCGTCTTAAACTTCTTGGTTTAGATGAAGGACTGAAAAGGGAAGGAGAATATGTTCAAATAGATGCAGTACCACTTCTTTGTCGAAAAAAAGTAGAAGGATTGGAAATTTTACCCATCACTGAAGCTTTAAAAAAATATGAATGGATTAAAGATTATTATTGGAAAGCTGTTTCTCCTGAAAAAGATCAGTTTACAAAAGCTGTAGCAGAAGATTTAGATGATGGCTATTTTATAAGAGTTTTCCCTAATTATAAATTGGTATATCCTGTTCAAACCTGTCTCTATATAAGAACTGAAAACATAGCTCAAAAAGTTCATAATATCGTAATTGTAGAAGAGGGAGCAGAACTTAATTTAATCACTTCTTGTTCGGTTCATCCTCATATAGGTTCAGCGCTTCATATAGGTATATCTGAGTTTTATGTTAAAAAGGGAGGCAAATTAACTTTTACTATGATTCATATGTGGGGAGAAAAAACAAGTGTAAGACCAAGAACAGGTATTATAGTAGAAGAGGGAGGAACTTTTGTTTCTACTTACGTTAGTCTTTTTCCAGTAAAAAATATTCAAACAGCTCCTGTTTGTCGTTTAATAGGAAAGGACGCAAAGGCTTCTTTTATTTCCATAATTGCAAATCATCCTGGTTCCTATGTAGATATAGGAGGAGAAGTTCATTTAGAAGCAGAAAATTCAGGAACAGAAATAATTTCTCGTAATGTAGTCTATGGAGGTGAAAATATTGCTCGAGGTAAAATTATAGCTAAAGCTCCAAAAGTAAAAGGGCATCTTGAGTGTCAAGGGCTTATGTTATCTGATGAAGGAATTATGAGAGCTATACCTGAATTAGATAGTTTTTCTTATGATGTAGAATTAACTCACGAAGCTGCAGTAGGTAAAATAGCTCAGGAGGAAGTGGAATATCTTATGGCAAGAGGGTTAAGTGAAGAGGAAGCAATTTCTCTTATTGTAAAAGGATTTTTAACTATTAAAATAGAAGGAATACCACCTGCTTTACAATCTCAGATTGATAAAACTTTAGAACTTGCAAAATTGGGATTTTAAATATAAAAATGTCCGTTAAACCTCATTTAAAATCTCTTAAACCTTACCCTCCTGGCAAAACTATAGAGGAAATTAAAAAAGAATTATCAATTTCAGGAAAAATATATAAAATGAACTCTAATGAAAATCCATTGGGTCCTTCTCCTAAAGTATTAAACGTACTTAGAGATTCCCTTTCTCAGATTAATTACTATCCTGAAGCGAGCTATAAAGAACTTAAATCAGCTTTAGCAAAAAAATGGGATGTTTTGCCTGAACAAATTATATTAGGAAACGGATCAAATGAAATAATTGATTTTCTTTTTAAAGCCCTTATAGATTCTGATGAAGAAATTATTATAAGTAAACCAAGCTTCTTAATGTATGAAAAATTTGCCCAAATATACGGAGTTAAAATAAAAACTATACCCTTAACTAAAAAATTAACACATAATTTCAATAAAATTTTAAAAAGTATTACAAAAAAAACAAAAATTATATTTTTAGATCATCCTCATAATCCCTCTGGAAGTGTTTTAAATAGAGAATCTTGGGAAGAATTTTTAGAAAAAATTCCTCCTCATGTATTAATAGTAATAGATGAAGCTTATGGAGATTTTATAGAAGACCCTTCTATCCCTTTAGGAATAGAATTTTTAAAAAAAGGCTATAAAGTTTTAATTCTTAGAACTTTCTCTAAAGCCTTTGGTCTTGCTGGATTAAGACTGGGATATGGAATAACCTTTTTAGAACTTTCTAAAGTACTTGATTTAGTGAGACAACCTTTTAATATAAATATTTTAGCTTATAAAGCTGGTTTAGCAGTTCTTGAAGATAAAGAATATATAGAAAAAAGCATTAATTTAGTAAAAGAAGGAAGAAAATATTTAACAGATGAATTAAAAAATCTTGGATTTAAAGTTTATCCCTCTCAGGCTAATTTTATTATGGTTGATTTTGGAGAAAAAGTAGAATTTTTATATGAGCAACTTCTAAAGAGAGGCTTTTTATTAAGACCTTTAAAGGCTTATGGATTTCCTAAAGCTTTAAGGATTTCTATAGGCTTACCAGAGGAAAATGAAGCTTTAATAAAAAATCTTAAGGATATACTAAATGTTTTATCTTGACAAAAATTTTTTTAACAAGTAAGTTTAATTAAACAATGAAAAAACAAATTAAAAAGGTTTAGTATGGGTATAATTTTTGTGATATTTTTTATAGGTGGTTTAGTAATTTTTAATGGTTATAGTAAAAATGCCTTTTCAAATCCAGCAGAAGAAAAACTAAAGGATTTTAAATGTTTAAAATGTCACAAAGGTTCTAAAAGTCTTGAAAATATGGTAAAAGAAAAAAACATTACTTCTGCAGAAGAGCTTAGAGTTTTAATAAGAAAGGGTCCTAAATCTGGACTCCATACAACTGTTCCTGATGAAGATTTGGAAAAAGCTATTCAATACTTAAATCTTAAATAGTTTAATTGGTTTATAATTTTTCATGCCCTCAAAAAAGAAAAAAAAGTCCCTCCATAATTTAGAAGAAGAAATTCTTTCTCTCTTTAAAAAACAAAAAGACTTTCTTTTTCTAAGAGATATCTATCATCATTTACATGTTCCTCCTGAGAAAAGAAAAGAAATAAGAAGAGCTGTTAAAAAATTACTTGAAAGCGGAAAAATAATTCAATTAAAAAGAAAAAAATATGGCCTCCCAGAGAAATTTCCTATTTATCAAGGAAAACTAAGAGTGCATCCTGATGGTTTTGGATTTGTAGAAACTGAAGATGGAAAAACTATTTTTATTCCTCCAAGAAAAATTAAAAACGCCTTAAACGGTGATATAGTTCTTGCAAGGATTGAAAGGTTTACTTCTAAAGGACCTGAAGGGAGTATTGTCAAGGTTGTAGAAAGGAAAAGAAAAAACATTGTTGGATACTTAGTTAAAAGAGGTAAACATTTTTTTGTTGAACCAGAGGATCCAAGGTTTCCTTTTGAAATTTTTATTCCTAAAAAACGTCTTCATGAAGCTAAAAAAAATCACTTAGTGGTTACAAAAATTATTCAAAATACTTCAGAGTTCGGACTTCCTGTTGGAGAAATAATTAGAGATCTCGGGGATCCTGAAGAATTAGAAACCCATGCTTGGGCTGTAATTTATGCTCATGACCTTCCCCATCAATGGAGTTCAAAAGTTCAAAAAGAACTCATAAGAATACCAGATGAAGTTACTCCTGAGAATAAAAAAGGAAGGGTAGACCTTACAGAAATTCCTTTAGTTACCATTGATGGAGAAAATGCCAGAGATTTTGATGATGCAGTATGTGTAAAAAGAACTAAAAATGGTTATAAACTATGGGTAGCTATAGCTGATGTAGCTCATTATGTTTTAAAAAATACTTTTTTAGATAGAGAAGCCTATTCAAGAGGAACAAGTGTTTATTTTCCCAATATGGTTGTCCCTATGTTTCCAGAAAAGCTTTCTAATCACCTTTGTAGTTTAAATCCCAAGGTTGAACGTCTTGCTATGGTAGTAGAAATAGATTTTACCAAGGATGGAGAGATTATTAAACAAAACTTTTATGAAGCTGTTATAAAATCCCATGCCCGTTTAACTTATACAGAAGTAAAAGAAATGATAGTTGATAAAAATAAGAAAGTTATTCAAAAATATGAAACCTTATATCCCATGTTAGAAGTTGCAGCTGAACTTGCCCTTATTTTAAGAGAAAAAAGACTTAAAAGAGGAAGTCTTGATTTCGATCTTCCAGAACCAGAGGTAATTATAAATATGAAAGGAGAAGTAGAAAATATCGTAAAAAGAGAAAGAAATTTAGCCCATATGCTTATAGAAGATTTCATGATAGCTGCTAATGAAGCTGTGGCGGAGTATTTAACTAAAAGAGGATATCCTTTTCTTTATAGAATTCATGAAAAGCCGGATCCAAATAAATTTAAACAACTTTCAGAGATATTTTTAGCCTATGGAATAGATATTAATCATCCAGAAGAGCTAACTCCTCATTTTTTCCAGGAACTTATTACCAAATTCAGCGGAAAACCTTACGCTTATTTGTTTAATTTCCTTCTTTTAAGATCTCTTAAACAGGCAAGGTATTCTCCAGAAAATGTAGGACACTTTGGTCTTGCCTCTACTTGTTATTGTCATTTTACTTCCCCTATAAGAAGATATCCTGATCTTGTAGTTCATAGAACCCTTAAAAGGGCTCTAAGGAATAAAAAGCCTCCTTATAAAGAGGAAGAATTGGAAGTAATGGGTAAATTTTTATCTGAAAGAGAAAGAATAGCTGAAGAGGCTGAAAGAGATATATTAAAAAGATTTCAAGCCTTCTTTATGAAAGACAAGATAGGAGAAGTCTTTCACGGAATTATTACAGGAATTACCGCTTTTGGCTTTTTTGTAGATTTAGAAGAATATTTAGTAAGCGGAGTAGTAAGATTAATTGATATAAAAGATGATTATTATGTTCTTGATGAAAAGGGAATAACTCTTGTAGGAAAAAATACAGGCAAAACCTTTCAATTAGGACAAAAAGTCAAAGTTAAAGTTAAAGAGGTTGATTTAAAAAGATTTTACATCAATTTTGAACTAATAAATTAAGTTTTTTAAGAGGGTAAACTTTTCCCAAGGGTAGTTAGGGCTAAATTAAGATGAAGAACTCCCTTTTGTGCCTGAATTTTATCTGCAAGATCCTTTATCTCATTTGCCTTTCCTCTTACTAAGATTGCCTCTAAGCATCTATCATGATCTACATGAATGTGTTGGGTAGTAATAATTTTATCATAGTAATCATGCTGTATTTCAATTAATTTATCAGTAAGTTCTCTTTTATGATGATCATATAAATATGTTATTACACCTACAACTTCTTCTTTTGATTCTCTCCATTCCTCTTCTACTAATTTCTGTCTTATCAAATCTCTAATTGCCTCTGAACGATTAGCATAGTGTTTTCTTTCTATATATTCATCAAAAGCTTTTAATAATTCTTCAGGGATAGAAATCCCAAAACGTGCTAACTTTTCCATTTAACTATCCTCCTTTAGTGCTACTTATTTTGATTTTATAATCTTAAAGTTTGAATATTAAAATAACATGATTATTAATTTTGTAAAGACTATAAAAAATAAATAAGATTTTTTATATTGATTATGAGAGGTTTTATGTTATTTGATACTTAATCTAAAAAATCTTGAAATCTTTTAGTTATATGATAGCTTTTAAAATTTAGTAATTAATCAAAGGGGGCTAAAAATGAAAGAATATAATGTAGCCATAGTTGGAGCAACAGGGGCAGTTGGTAGAATGATGCTTACTGTTTTAGAAGAAAGAAACTTTCCTGTGAAAAATTTAAGACTTTTTGCTTCTCCCAAATCGAAAGGATTAAAACTCCCTTTTAAAGGAGAAGAAATTGAAGTAGAAGTATTAGAAGAAACTAAAAGTTTAAAAGGTTTAGATATAGCTTTATTTTCTGCAGGTGCTCAAAGAAGTTTAGATTATGCACCGCTTTTTGCAAAGGATGGTGTTGTAGTTATTGACAATTCAAGTGCTTGGAGAATGGATCCAGAAGTTCCTTTAGTTGTTCCAGAAGTAAATCCCCATGCAGTAGCAGGATATAAAAATAAAGGAATTATCGCCAATCCAAATTGTTCCACTATTCAAATGGTAGTTGCTTTAAAGCCTTTACATGATTATGGAAAAATTAAGAGAATTGTAGTTAGTACTTATCAGTCAGTTTCAGGAGCAGGGCAAAAAGCTATAAATGAATTAGAAGCCCAAGTGAAAGCTTGGTGTGAAGGAACTCCTATGCCACCTCCTAAATATATTCCTCAAATTATAGCTTTTAATTGTGTTCCCCATATAGATGTATTTCTTCCTAATGGATATACTAAAGAAGAAATAAAAATGATTGAAGAAACTAAAAAAATTATGGAAGATCCTAATATAAAAGTAACTGCAACAACTGTAAGAGTTCCAGTTTTTTATGGACATGCTGAATCTATAAATATAGAAACAGAAAGAAAAATTACTGTAGAAAAAGCAAAAGAACTCCTTGAAAAAGCTCCAGGAGTAATAGTGCTTGATAACCCTAACGAAAAACTTTATCCCCTTCAAATTGAAGTCGCTGGAAGAGATGAAGTTTTTGTAGGAAGAATAAGAGAGGATTTTTCTATAGAAAATGGACTTAATCTTTGGGTGGTTGCTGATAACCTTAGAAAGGGTGCTGCAACTAATGCAGTTCAAATTGCAGAAATTTTAATTCAAAATTATCTATAGAGTTTACTCAATTAATGGAAATTTTTATTGAGGAATCAGCCCTTTCTTTTCAATTAACTAAAAAAATTCTTAAAAATTATTCTGCAAAAATAATAACCTCCTACGAAAATTTTAGATGGGAAGAAAAACCCTTTTATGAACTTGTCTCCTTAGGTAAAAAAAGACTTTTTCTTATTAATTATAAAGGCAATTTCTTCAAAGATTGCCCTGGAACAAAAATATATTTTTGTTGTGGATACAAGATTTTTCATTTTGGAGAGGGTTGTCCCTTAGATTGTAGTTATTGTATATTACAGACTTATCTAAATAGACCCGGGCTCAAAATTTGGGCAAATTTAATAGAAAATGGACTGTCAGAATTGGAAAAAATTTTAGATGAACATAAAAAACAAAAAAAAGTTTTAAGAATTGGAACAGGGGAATTTGCTGACAGCATGGCTTTAGAATCTATTAGTAATGTCTCTGAAATTTTGATAAACTTTTGGGAAGAAAAAGATCCTTTGGCTGTGCTTGAACTAAAAACTAAGGTAGCTATTTCAGAAAATTATTTTTCTAAATTTAAACCAGATCCAAGGATTATTTTTGCTTGGTCTGTAAATACAGAAAAAATTATAAAAGAGGAAGAAAAAGGAACAGCACCCTTAGAAAAAAGACTTGAAAGTGCTAAAAAAGCTATTAATTTTGGATTTACAGTAGCTTTTCATTTTGATCCTATTATTTTTTACGAAGATGCAGAAAAAGAATATCCTAAAGTTTTAGAAAAAATTTTAAACACCATCCCTCCTGAAAAAATAGCTTGGATAAGCCTTGGAACTTTAAGATATCCTAAAGAATTAAAAGTTATAGCAGAAAAAAGGTTTCCCAAAACCAAAATTTATTCACAAGAATTTATAGAGGGTTTAGATAATAAAAAACGTTATTTCATAGATTTAAGAAAAAAACTTTATATTTCTTTTAAAAAATTAATAAATGAAGTAAAAGATTTAGTAACTTTCTATTTTTGTATGGAGGGGGAAAGAATTTGGGAAGAAATTTTAGAAAAAAGAGTGACTTCTTCTCTCGAAGTAAAGCTTCTTCTTGATAAGGTTGCTTTAAAGCTTTGTTATACTAAAAACAATTAAATGAGGAGGTTAAATGAGAATTGATGGAAGAAAACTTGATGAATTAAGACCTGTAAATTTTATAATTGATTTTTTAAAAAATCCTTTAAGTTCAGTACTTGTTGAGTTTGGAAATACTAAAGTTTTATGTACTGTAACTTTAGATGAAAAGGTACCACCCTTTTTAAAAGGAACTGGAACAGGTTGGATTACTGCTGAATATGCCTTTATTCCTGGTGCAACTGTAGAAAGGACACCTCGAGAAACAATGGGAAGAAAAGGAAGATCTATGGAGATTCAAAGAATTATAGGACGTGTTTTAAGAGGTGTGGTAGATTTAACTAAATTGGGAGAAAGAACCTTATGGGTAGATTGTGAGGTTTTAAATGCAGATGGAGGAACAAGAAGTGCTTCTGTGACAGGAGCTTTTGTAGCTTTAAAACTTGCTATAAAAAGACTTTTAGAAAGAGAAATTATTAAAGAGGATCCAATTTTAGATTATTTAGCAGGGGTAAGTGTAGGTAAGATAGGTGACCAGTATTATCTCGATCTTAATTTTGAAGAGGACCTAATTGCAGAGGTAGATGCTAATTTTTTTATGACCCAGTCAGGTAAAATTATTGAAATACAAGCAACAGCTGAAAAAGCACCCTTTTCTTGGGAAGAAATTACAATTATGAAAGATCTTGCTTTTAAGGGTATTTTTGAATTAATTAAAAAACAAAAAGAGGTACTAAAAGAATGAAAAAACAAATATTACTTATAGCAACTTCTAATATGGGAAAAGCTAAAGAAATAAGTGAAGCTTTAAAAGACTTTGATTTTGAAATAAAAACTCTAAAAGATTTTCCTAATATAACTCCCCCTCAAGAAACTGGAAATACCTTTTTTGAAAATGCCTATCTCAAAGCCAAATATTATGCAGAAAAAACTGGACTTTTATCCTTAGCAGATGATTCTGGATTAGAGGTAGATATCCTAAATGGAGCACCAGGAATTTATTCCTCTCGATTTGCAGGAGAAAATGCTTCTGATGAAGAAAATAATAAAAAACTTTTAGAACTTCTCAAAAATGTACCTCTTGAAAAAAGAAAAGCTCGATTTGTTTGTGTTATAGTAGTTTATCATCCTAGTGGAAAATATATAAAAAGTGAAGGCATTTGGGAAGGACTTATAGGATTTGAACCGAGGGGTTCTTACGGATTTGGGTATGATCCCATATTTTTAGTTCCTGAATACAATTACAAAAAAACCGCAGCTGAACTCCCAATTGAAGAAAAAAATAAACTAAGTCATAGAGGTAAAGCCTTAGCAAAACTTAAAGACATTTTAACTGAATTTTTAAAATCTATAAGCTAAGATTATGAAAAATTTATTATGTGTTTTCAAAAATTTATTTAACACTGAATTTATATTTCCACCAATTTTTAAAGATATTTCTGTTTTTGGTGTTTTTTCCCAAAAATTGCCCTACCCTTTTAATTTTAATTCTTTAAATGCCTTAAATTCATTTAAAATTTTTTTTCCTAAACAAATCCATAGCACTCAGATAATCAAATTAGAAGAAAATTTATTTTCTAACACTTCTTTATCCCTTTTTGAAATTGAAGGAGATGCTGTATATACATTTGATAAAAATATTTTTTTGGGTATAAGAACTGCAGATTGTGTCCCTATTTTAATAACCAGCAAAAACGCTGATTTTGTAGCTTCTGTGCATGCAGGATGGAGAGGATCTGTAAATAAAATTTTATTTAAATTTTTACAAAAAATTATAGACTTAGGTATTAAATCTAAGAATATTTTAATTGCTATGGGACCTCATATTAAGGTTTGTTGTTATGAAGTAGGGGATGAGGTAATTGAAATGATAAGAAAAAATTTCGAAAATCCAGAAAGGTTCATTTTCTTTAAAAACAAAAAAACTTTCCTTGATTTGGAAAATTTAAATTATTATCAAGCTTTAGAATGTTTGATTCCTAAAAGTAATATTTGGATTTCAAAAGATTGTACCTATTGTTTGAAAGATAAATATTGGTCTCAAAGATATCATGGAAAGAAAAGAAGCTTTCAAATTGCACTAATAGGAATTTTAAAATGATTTTTCAACTTTATACCTTATTATATTACTTAGTTAATGGATTTTTTTTACCTAAGGAATTTTTTAAAAGACCTTCTCAATTAAGAAAAAAATGGCTTAAAGATAAATTAGCTCTTTTTACCAAAACAGATTTTATTTCGCAAAGGAAAGTTGTTTGGATACATGCTGTTTCTGTAGGAGAAGTGATTGCTATCTCAAGTTTAATAAAAAGTTTGGCTAAGGAATATGATATACTTCTTAGTACTATTACTGATACTGGAAATCAAGTTGCTTCTCAAAGATTTAAAGATCTTCCAGTTAAAATCATTTATCTTCCCTTAGATTGTCCTTTTGCTATAAAAAGGACTTTAAGAACTTTTAATCCATCTGCTTTACTTATTGCAGAAACTGAAATTTGGCCTAATTTGATTTTAATCTCTTCAAAAAAAATACCTGTATTTTTAATAAATGCCAGAATTAGTGATAAATCCTTCAGAAGATATAAAAAAATAAAGTTTTTCTTAAAACCAATTTTAAGCAGTTTTTCTTTAATAGCTGTTCAAGATGAAAAATATAAAAATAGGTTTAAAGATTTAGGAGCTCCTGAAGACAAAATTGTAGTTACTGGAAATACTAAATTTGATATAGAAATACCTTACATTTCCTTTTTATGGGAAAATTTAGTTCCTCGTCCTATTATTGTAGCTGGAAGTACCCACTTTCCAGAGGAAAAATTAATTACTGAAACATTTTTAAAAATTCCTATTCCTTCTTCTCTTTTCATTGTTCCAAGACATCCAGAAAGATATAAAGAAGTAGAAAGGATTATAAATTCTATGATTGATGAAAAAAATGAAATAGGTTTTTACAAATTAAGCGAATTACCTTTAGATATGAGAAGCTATTTTAAAATTATTATTTTAGTAGATCAGATGGGAATTTTAGGGTCCCTTTATAGGATAGCTGATATTGCTATTATTGGGGGAAGTTTTATTCCTCATGGAGGACAAAATCCTTTAGAAGCTATTTATTGGAAAAAACCTGTAATTTTTGGACCCTCTATGGAAAATTTCCCTTTTATAGAAGAGTTTTTAGAAAGAGGTGCTTGTTTACAGACAGAAAAAGAAGAATTAAAAGATTTATTGGAAGATTTGCTCAAAAATCCTGATAAAAGAATTGAATTAGGCGAAAAAGCTTATCAGATTTTAAAGCAAAAAACTGGAGCTACAGAAAAAATTTTAAATTTGCTCAAAAGCTATTTAAAATAGATAACTTCTTAGTATTGCAAAATTAAAATCAGGTCTTAAAATTAGTAAAAAGTACTAAATTGGAGGAGTGCCCGAGTGGACGAAGGGGTGCGACTGGAAATCGCATGTACGGGCTAAAACCCGTACCGCGGGTTCGAATCCCGCCTCCTCCGCCATATAAATTTAATGTTTAATATAGCCCTAAAAGAACTACTTGCTCCTTTAGAACCTAATTGTGCTGGAGAAACAACAATCAGGATTGATCTCTATACAAGAAAAAAATTTCTTAAGTTTTATTAAAAACATCCAGGCAACAGTGGAAAAAACTGAATATTTTGCAAATCTAAAAGGGTAGTTTAAATGAACAGTAATATTTTTACTTTTAAATCAAAAGCTATAAGGTTAACTCTTTTAAGTTTCTTTATAAGCATCTTAATTTTTGTATTTAAACTAACTGCTTTTTTTATAACCAAATCCGTAGCTATCTATTCTGATGCTATGGAATCAATAATTAATATTATTTCTGCCTTCATAGCATTTTTGGGAAGTAAGATTGCTTTAAAACCACCAGATGAAAAATATCCCTATGGTTACACAAAATTAGAGTATTTTATATCTATAATTGAAGCCTTTTTTATTTTATTTGCTTCAATTTCTATATTATGGAAAGTTTATCAACAAATTTTAAATCCTAAACCCTTTATAAATTTAAACATAGGTGTTTTTTTAATTTTGATTACTATAGTTTTAAATTCATTTCTTTCCTATTACATACATAGACAAGGTAAAATTGAAAATTCTCCTATTTTAATCTCTCATGCTTCCCATCTTTTTACAGATGTTTTAACTACAGCAGGAGTAATAATAGGAGTTTATATCGCTCATTTTTCTAAACTTTTGGTATTAGATTCTATAATTGGATTGATAATAGGTATTAATATCCTTTATTTGGGATATAGAATCATTAAAAATTCAATCACTGCTTTACTTGATATAAGCTTACCTAAAGAAAAAATAGATTCCATTCAAAGGATTATAGAAAATACCATAAAAAATTCCTCTTACGGAACTTATATCATACATGATATCCACGATTTTAAAACAAGAAGAGCTGGAAGGAAAGGATTTGTAGAATTTCATCTTACAGTTTCAGGAGACATGCCTGTAAGAGAAGCTCACAATTTATGTGATGAACTTGAAAAGAAGATTATAGAAAAATTCCCTGAACTTTCAGTAACTATTCATATAGAACCTGAAGAAGAAAAGAAGAAATAATTTTATGAGATTAAATAAATTTTTGTCTTTTTGTGGAATTGCTTCTCGCAGAAAAGCTGAAAATCTTATATTATCAGGAAAAGTTTCTATAAATGATAAAATTGTAAAAGATTTAAGTTATAGAGTTGATCCAAAAAAGGATAAAGTATTTGTAGAGGGCAAACTTATTACACCTCCTCCAAAAGTTTATTATCTTTTTTATAAACCTAAAGGAATTCTTACTTCTTTATATGATCCCCACCATAAAGAAACCATTAAACCTTTTTTAGATAAATTACCCTTTAGAGTATTTCCTGTAGGAAGACTTGATAAACATAGTGAAGGATTGATTTTGCTTACAAATGATGGTGAACTTGCTAATCTTCTTTTACACCCTCACTATGAAGTAAAAAGAGTTTATAAAGTTTGGGTATCTCCTAAACTTGAGGAAGAAAAAATTGAAAGATTGATTAAATCTGGAGTTATAATAGAAAACAAATTAATAAAACCACTAAGTTTTGATCTTTTAAGAGCAAATAAAGATAAATGGATTTACCAAATAACAGTTAAAGAGGGAATAAAAAGAGAGGTAAGAAAAATAATAAATTATTTAGGAGGAAAAGTATATAGATTAGTGAGGGTTAAATTTGGACCTCTCTCTTTAGGAAATTTAAAACCAGGAAAAATAAGACCTCTTTCAAAAAAGAATTGAGAAAATTATTCTCTTTTGTTTCTCAACTTAAAAATTCTAAAATTTTAGATAAAACTTCTTCAGCAGAATTAACATAATGAACACCCGGAATATTTTCCCAGGTTTTAAGTCCTATAACAGGTTTCCACATCTTTAAAGCTAAAGCAATTTCAGATAAGGTGCCATATCCTCCTGCGATTGCAACTACCATTTCTACAGATCTTATCAAAATTACATTTCTTGCATGTCCCATATCAGTTAAAACGAGAATTTTTACATAGGGATTAGCGTCTTCAGCTTTATGACCAGGTAAAATTCCAACTGTTATTCCTCCTGCTTCAAAGGCACCCTTTGAAGCAGCCTCCATGACTCCTCCCAGTCCTCCTGTATAAATAATTGCTCCTTTTTCTGCAAGTAATTCCCCCACTTTATAAGCTAATTCATAAATTTCTTTATCTGCTATCTCAGATCCTATAATCCCTATTCTTTTATTCTTTAAATCCATAAGCGCCTACTAATTTTACGAATCTAACAGGTTCTAAAGTTTCTGTATATAGTTTCCCTCCCCTTTTTATTCCTTTTATTAATACTTGAGAATAAACATCCCCTACAGGAATTACTATTCTCCCCCCTTCTATCAGTTGTTCTATAAGAGGTGGAGGAATTTGAGGAGCAGCTGCAGTAACAATTATTGCATCAAAAGGTGCTACTTCCTTCCATCCTAAGCTTCCATCTCCTAATTTAAAAGAAATATTTTTATAACCAAGATTTAAAAGTATCTTTTTTGCTTTTTCAAGTAAAGTAGAATACTTTTCTATGGTATAAACCCAAAATGCCAATTCAGCTAAAATAGCAGTCTGGTATCCTGATCCTGTACCGACTTCTAAAACCCTTTCATTTCCCTTCAATTCTAAAGCTTCTGTCATAACAGCTACTATGTAAGGTTGTGAAATAGTTTGTCCTTCACCTATAGGAAGCGGAAAATCTCCATAAGCTTGATCTCTCAATGCTTCATCTACAAATAAATGCCGAGGTACTTTAAGCATAGCCTCCAAAACCCGCTCATCTTTTATACCACGAGCTTTAATCTGAGTTTCTACCATTTTTTCTCTTGCAATTCTATAAAAATCTTTTTCAGTTTCTGAAGGCTTCATATTGTCCCTTATTTTTTCTTTTTAGGAGAAGTAATAGTGTAATAAGTACAATCTATTACCTCTTCTCCTTTTATAGTTATTTTTAAAATTTCTGTATAATCTTCACCTTTATATTCTTTAACTACTGGAACTTTTTCCCAAAAATTTCTAACTCTGTAATAATAATACCATTCTTCTTTTCCATCAGGAAAAGTAAATATTTGTACTGGAGGACCCAAAAATTGCAAAACTTCTGCTTTTGTAGTTTGCTTAGGATGAATTAAAGCAGCTTTAGAGGCTAAATTAGGACCTGGCTTGGTTGCACATCCATAAATAATAACAACAAAACTTATACAGAAAATTAACTTTTTTAAAAATTTTTTATCCATTATAAATTATCCATTGTAAATTTGGTTTTATTTTACTCTTAAATTACAATAAAAACAAGTAAAATATAATAAAATTCTTCTTTTCACAATAAAATATTTAGGTTAAAATAAAAACCATGAAACATTATAATTGCAAAGAAGAGCTCAAATTAATAATTAAGGATTATCCTTTTTTGTGTAAAATTTGTAAAAAAGAAAAGGCTTTAATAGAAATTCCTTCTCAAAAGATAAAGGTTTGCAAAAACTGTTATAACAATTTCTTTGAAAACAGAATTAAGAAAACCATAGAAAAATACAAAATGATAAAACCACAAGACAAAGTAGGAGTTTTTCTATCAGGTGGAAAGGATAGTTCTACCCTACTTTTTGTGTTAAAAAAACTTTATCCAGATATAAATTTACAAGCTATATTTGTTAATTTAGGGATAAGATACTATTCTGACAAATTAGAAGATTTGGTTAAAAGTTTTTGTAAAGGTTTAGAAGTACCGCTTTTTATATACAATTTACCTGAAAGAGAAGGATATAGAATTGATGATTTTATCTTTACCTATTTTAAAAATAAAGTTTGTTCTGCTTGTGGAGCTATAAAAAGGTATCTTTTCTCAAAAATTGCAAAAGAGTTAGAATTAAATGTAATAGCAACAGGACATCATTTAGATGACACAATTTCTGTTATGTTAAATCTATTTTTTCAAGGAGATTTTTTAGGAATTGCAAAATTACAACCCTCTTTACCTCCTCTTTTTCCAAATCAAGTAAAAAAAATTAAACCTTTATATACTACTCCTGAAAAAGAAATTCTTTATTATGCTATTTTAAACGAAATACCTTTTGAAAATTTTAAGTGTCCTCATGCAGATGTAACACCTTCAAAAAAAATCAAAGAGTTCTTAACAAAATTAGAAGATGAAAACAGACAAATAAAATATCAGTTACTTTCAGTTTTTACTAAAAAATTAATTCCTCTTATAAAATCAAATTATAAAGAAGAGGTTTTAAGCTTATGTATTAAATGTGGAGAAATCACAAGTTCTCAAGATAAAATTTGTAGCAGATGTAAAAGAATTGAATTACTTGAAAAAATAGATAATAAAACTTTAGAACTAACACAAGAAGAATTTGAGGATTATATAAAAAATTTGAACTCAAATTGGGTTCTAATAGATTTAAAAAATAGAGAGAATTTATTAAATGAATCTACAAAAAAACTAAAAAGAGTTTTCAAATCTTATAGAGATAAACACATATTTTTAACTGCATCTGAACCAGAAATTGGTTATTTATTTACTTTAAAACTTAGAAAACTAAATTTTAAAGCTTATAATATTAAAACCGTTTAAGATCAAAATTTATAGGAGGTTTTTATATGACAAGAATTGCTTTAGAAAAGGAATTACAAATTCTAAAAAATCTTTTATCAGATATGGCAAAAATTGTAGATGAAATGGTAAATGGTGCTATTTTAGCTATAGATAAATTAAATCCTGAATTAGCTAAAAAGGTTATAGAATTTGATGATCAAGTAGATTATTACGAAAATATGGTGTCTCAAACTGCATTAGAAGTTATTGCTTTACAACAACCAGTAGCAAAAGATTTAAGATTTATAATTACTGCTATAGATATAGCAAAAAATTTAGAAAGAATAGCAGATCAATCTGTAAACATTGCCTATAGAGTGCTTGATATATATAATACAAGAAAAAAAACTATCCCTCAGTGTCAAGTAACTATTATAGAAATGGCTAATGAGGCTCTTTATATGTTAGAGTCTGCTATAAATGCTTTTATAACTGAAGATGTTAAAAAAGCTTATTCTGTAATTGAATATGATGATATAGTAGATAGGTTTCAAAGGGATAACATTGAACAAATAAAGGATTGTATGAAAGGAAATCCTGAACTTCTTGATATTGGAATAGATTACATAATAGTAGTTCAGAACTTAGAAAGAGTTGGAGATCTTGCTACTAATATTGCTGAAGGAGTAATTTTTGCAGTAGAAGGGAAAAGTCCTAAAATTGAAATTGAAAAAATAAGAGAAATAAAAGAAGTAGTCTTAAAAGAGTTTCCTGTTTTTGATTTATTAAAAAATCACGCCCATCTTGTTCTTGAATGTGCTGAAAGACTTTCCCTTGCTTTAGAAGCTTATAATAAAAAAGATTTTGTAAAACTTGAAGAAATTGCTAAACATATTTTTGAAATAGAAAAAGAAGCAGATCAAATGAAAAGAAACATAAGAGGACATCTTCCTAAGGGAATTATTCTTCCAGTAGAAAGATTTGAACTATTCTTATATTTAAAAGAACAAGATGCTATTGCTGATGTAGCAGAAGAAATTCTTAATTGGCTATCTTTTAAGCATTTAGAAATTCCGGAAACAATTTTTAAAATGATAGAAGAACTTTTATTAAAAAGTATTGAATCTTTGAAATTTTTAGAAGATCTAATTATCTATTCTGCAGATTTCCTTTTGTACAGAAACGAAAATAGTAGAAATGAAGCTAAAGAAATTGTAAGAAATATAAGATACTCACAATATTTAGCAGAAGAATTTGGTAACAAAATTAAAAAAGAAATCTTTTCAAAAATAAATGATCCATTAAATCTTTTTTATACTCTCAAATTGGTTGAATTAATTTTAGGTATTCCCCATCATGCAGAAAATACAGCAGATCTAATGAGAGCTATGATTGCTAAATAATTTAACTTTTCAAAGTTTTACATATATCTACAACTAAAATATTAGCTGCTATAGCTCCTAAAATCGCAGGAATAATGTAAATTTGCTTATAGGCTAAACCTTCAAACCAATATCCAAATACAGGACTTCCAAGCCAAGCTCCTATCCATCCCACTATAACTTTAGATAAAAAAGAGCCCCAACCAGGTATAATATAGTATTTAAAACCAAAATGAATAATTGCTGTTACTATTACAGAAATAACTAATAAAATTAAAAATCCAACAAAATCCATTCCTATCATTTTTGACCTCCTTTAAATAGAATATTATTTAAACAATTATTTTTAAAAATGTTAAATTAGTCAATAAAATAAACACTTAATTAATATTTTTATTAAAAAATTATTGAATTAACTTACCAATTCGGTTAAATCTAATTTTAAAATCTTGAGAGTCCCATGAAAAGTAGATTATTAAAGCTTTTCCTTTAAGATATTTAATAGGAACAAAACCCCAAAATCTACTATCATAACTTTGGTCTCTATTATCTCCTAATACAAAAATATATTCAGGTGGTACTTTTATAGGTCCATAATTATCTCTGGGACTTATTTCTTGAGGATAAATTTCTGGATCACTGAACTGAACATAAGGTTCATTTAATAATTTACCATTTACATAAACTTTTTTATTGACAATTTGAACGGTATCTCCTGGAAGACCTATAACTCTTTTAATAAAATCAAGTTTCTTATTTTGAGGATAAGTAAATACAACAATTTCTTGTCTTTTCGGAAATTTCCAAAAATAAATAAAATCATCTTTAATAGGATTTTTTATACCATAGGCTAATTTATTAACCAATAAATAATCTCCTATAAGAAGAGTAGGGATCATGGAACCAGAAGGTATTTTATAAGCTTGAACTATGAAAGCTCTTATAAAAAGAGCCAAAATTAAGGCAATTAATAAACTCTTAGTCCAATCCCAAAGTTTATTTTTAAAATCTTGCATTTAGATTAACCTCCTTAGAATTATATTTTAAGAACAGCTAAAAATGCTTCTTGAGGAATTTCTACATGACCTATAGCCTTAAGTCTTTTCTTTCCTTCTTTTTGCTTTTCTAAAAGTTTTTTCTTTCTTGTTACATCTCCACCATAACATTTTGCAAGTACATCTTTTCTTAAAGGTGGTATCCTTTCACGAGCTATTACTTTATTTCCTATAGCTGCTTGAATAACTACTTCAAAAAGTTGTCTCGGGATTACTTCTTTTAATTTAGAAGTAAGTTCTCTTCCTCTATAATAAGCTTTATCCCTATGAACAATTAGAGATAAAGTATCAACAGGTTGCTTATTTATTAATATATCCATTTTAACTAGATCTCCTGCTCTATAACCAATAAATTGATAATCTAAGGAAGCGTAACCTCTTGAATAACTTTTTAATTTATCATAAAAATCAAGAACAATCTCACTAAAAGGTAACTCATATACCAGAACTACTCTGTCAGGGGTCAAATATTTAATTTCTTTTTGTATACCTCTCTTCTCTTCACAAAGCTTAATAAGAGACCCTATATATTCTCTTGGTGTGTAAATTTCTGCTCTTATATAAGGTTCTAAAACTTCTTCAATTAAAGCTGGATCAGGCCAATGGGCAGGATTTTCTATTTCTATTTCTTTTTTGTTTTTAAGTCTTATTTTATATTTAACAGAAGGTGCAGTAGAAATTAGATTTAATTTAAATTCTCTTTCTAATCTTTCTTGAACAATTTCCATATGAAGAAGCCCCTGAAATCCACATCTAAATCCAAATCCTAAGGCTGCTGAAGTTTCCATTTCATAAGAAAAGGCTGGATCATTTAGCCACAGCTTTTCTATAGCTTCTTTTAAATTTTCAAAATCATCATTATCAACAGGGAAAATACCTGCAAAAACCACAGGTTTTACCTCTTTGAATCCTGGTAAGGGTTCTACACAAGCATTAGCCTCTGTAATAGTATCTCCAATTTTTGCTTCCCTTACCTCTTTTATTCCTGCAGCAATAAAGCCAACTTCCCCTGCAAATAAACAATCCAAAGTTGCTGCTTCTGGTGCAAAGACTCCAACCTTAGTAATTTCGTAAACTTTACCTGTAGAAAGAAATTTTATTTTTTGTCCTGGATAAATTTTACCATCTACAACCCTTACTAGAACCACTACTCCTAAATAGGGGTCATACCAAGAATCAAAAACTAAAGCTCTCAGGGGGGCTTCTCTTTTTCCTTTAGGAGATGGAATCTTATTAATAATTGCTTCTAAAACCTCTTTTATACCTATTCCAAATTTTGCACTTACCAATAATGCATCTTCTGTAGAAAGCCCTATAATTTCTTCAATCTCTCTTTTTGTTTTTTCAATATCAGCTTGAGGTAAATCTATTTTATTAATTACAGGGATAATTTCTAGATTATTTTCTAAAGCTAAATATACATTAGCAAGAGTTTGGGCTTCTACCCCTTGTGAGGCATCAACTACAAGAAGAGCCCCTTCGCAAGCTGCAAGTGCTCTTGAAACTTCATAAGTAAAATCTACATGCCCTGGTGTATCAATGAGATTTAATTGATAAACTTCTCCATTTTCTCTTTGATAATAAAGTCTCACTGCTTGAGCTTTTATAGTGATTCCTCTTTCTCTTTCAAGCTCTAAACGATCTAAATATTGCTCTCTCATTTCTCTTGCAGAAACAGCTCCTGTAATTTCAAGTAGACGGTCTGCAAGCGTAGATTTACCGTGATCAATATGAGCAATAATACTAAAATTTCTAATCCTTTCTATAGGTATAGGTTTCATAGCAATTTAAAAAATAACAAATCTATTTTAAAAAACAAGGGCTTCTACTCCCCTATTTTAGTAATTTTTCCTGTTTTTTTAGCAAAATTAAAGGCAATTACAAATGTTCCTGCACTCAAAAGAAAATATATAAAAACTAAAACATAGGCTTTTACAATAAAAATATAGGGGGTATAACCCTTTAAAAGAATTTGTCTAAAAGTTTCAAAAATATAAGATGTAGGAACAATCTTTGCGATAGATTGAAAATTTTCTGGTAACACTTCTATTGGATAAAATACTGCTGAGAAAGGTAGAAATAAAAGTGCTAATGCCCAAGCCAAGATTTCTGCCTCTTGCCCAAAAAAGAGAATAAAAGCCATGGTTAAAAGCCCTATACTCCAAGCAAAAATTATTAAACACCCTGTTAGAAGAAAAACATCTACTACTTGCATCAAAACTTTGAAATTAAATACAAAAAAAGCAAGAAAAGCCATTAATAAAGAAGCTACAAAAGCTTTAAATAAACTGTATATAAAAAGCCCCATGAGATATTCAAAGATTGTCAAAGGAGATATAAAAATGTGAAGGAGATTCCTTGCCCATATGTCTTCTAAAAAACCAACTGCTAATCCTTGTTGAGCACGAATAAGAATATTCCAAAAAATGAGAGCTCCTAAAAATTGAAATATCCATTTGCTTCCTTGATAGAAACCTCTCTGTAAATAAAGTGTTATAAATCCCCATAAAAATAAATCAACTGTAGGCCAATATAAAAGGTCAATCCACCTGCTTATACTATGTTTTAATAAATATAAATGTCTTAGAACTATTCCCCAAACTCTTTTAGGTCTAAATATGTTTAAATTCATAAACCTAAACAAACACTTTAAAATAAAGTTCTTCTAATGAAGATACTTTAAATTTTTGAAAAAGTTCTGTAATGTTTCCATAAGCAAGGGTTTTTCCTTCCTTTATCAAAAGTGCCTTAGTAATTATTTTTTCTAACTCTCCTAATTGATGAGAAGTAAGGATTATAGAAAGATTTCTTTTTTGAGAAAATTCTTTAAACAAATCTCTTATATATTTTATATATTCCGGATCCAAACCAGCTGTTGGCTCATCTAAAAGCAAAATAGATGGATCATTTAAAAAAGCTCTCACTAAATTAAGTCTCATCATCTCTCCTGAAGAGAGTGCTCTGGTAAGAATTTTCTTTTTATCAAAAAGTTTAAAAATTTTAAGAAGCTCATCTATTTTTTTATTAACTTCTGAAATCTCATATAAATGGGCAAAAACTTTTAAATTTTCTTCTACTGTAAGAGAATAAGGTAAACTTATATATTGGGACGCAAAACTTACTTTATAAAGAATCTCACTTCTATTTTTAGAAAAATCTTTTCCAAAGTAATATATTTTTCCTGAATCTGGAAAAACAATACCTAAAAGAGTGTAGAGTAAGGTGCTTTTTCCTGCTCCATTAGGACCTATTATGCCAAGAATATCTGATGGATATAATTCAAAGGAGATTTTATCTAATACTACTTTTTTTCCATATTTTTTAGTTAAATTCTCTACTTTTAAAATAGGAAACATCAAAGAAGATTTTTTTGAGAAAGAAAAATTGATTTTAAGAGATTTTCGCTTTTTCTAATCTTGCTAAGGCTTCTTCTAAACTCATTATACCTTTTGCTACAGCATAAGCTACATAGGAATATACTCTGGGATCATAACCTTCTGGTCTAGGAAAGAGCCCTTTTGCACGAAGTTTTGCAAGTTTAGCTCTTCTTCTCCTTCTTCTTTCAATTTCTCTTTCTCTTTCTCTCTTTTTATGTCTTGCCATTCTAACCTCCAGATATAACTAAACATTCTTAAATATAAATTTTTTTAAGTGTTTGTCAAGATCTTTATTGATTTGTAAAACTTTTAATTTGACTTCCAATTTCTTCAAGTTTCAATCTTAAAGTATCTCTCTCTCTTTTTGCATAGGCTCCCATATTTAAAATAATTCTATCTTTCTCTGGAATTAAAATTATCCAAAAAGTTTTAGGTTCAAAAAAGTAAACTCCTAATAGTCCTATCATTATTAAAATAAAACCTGTATAAACTACAGGAACACCAGGATCTCTTTTTACTTGAAGCCCTGAAACATAAGTAATTTTTTCTACATTTTCTAAAAATATCTGCAATTTATCTTTATCTACAGGGATATTAAAGTGAGGAAATCCTTGTATTATAATACCAGGAATTTGTTGACCAGTTTCAGAATCAAAAAAGATAATTTTAGCATAAATTAATCCATGAGCAGAACCAAAATCATTTAAAGCAATAGTATATCTATCATCAATAGAAACTGGGGAAAAAGAACTTAGGGTATAAAATCTGTCTTCTCCTTTATATCTTACTTTAATTTTAAATTCAGGAATAGTATCATAATTTGCTTGGTAAAAAGTTAATCCCTTATATTTAAATGGAGAATTAACCTTTATAAGAGCATCTATTGTATGATTCCCGTCTATTACGGTAACATTTGAAATATATTCTTTTGGAGTTCCATCAGGATAAAATTCTATAGTAAATTTATTAAGTTTTATAGAAAAATCTAAAAATATAGGTTCTTTGCTTTTAAATGGTGAAACTGTATTAGAAGTTTGTCCTTCTATTATCCACATATTTCCTCTATATCCCCAAATTGCTCCTATTAAAGCACCTATTATTACTATTATTATGGAGAAATGGACCAAATAAACAGAAAGATGTGCCCATCTATTAAGATCTTTATAAAATAAAATCTTTCCATTAAAATCTTTTTCAGCTTTTTTAAATTTTAATTTGTTATAGATTAAGCTTTCAATCTCAGAAGGGTTACCTTTTAAAGTAATCTGGTATTTATAGGGTAAATTTTCTGGATTAATTTCTAAAGGATCCTTTTTATAAAGCCTCCAACTAATAGGAAATCTTTTTACAGAACAGGCTATTAAATTTGCTAAGAAAAAAAATAAAGTCCCTACATACCACCAAGAACGATACGCATCATCAAGTTTTAAAAAAAGAATAATTTTCCCTAAGGATGGGCCATATTTCATAAGATAAAATTGAGAAGGTTCTCCTTGTGGAATAATTGTTCCGAAAATAGAAATAAAAGCTAAAATTAAAAATAAAATAATGGCAAGTTTTGCTGAACTGAGAAAATCCCAAAGCTTACTCATAAAAACCTTCCTTTGAAAAAATTTTAGATATTATAGAAGCTTTATAAAAAATAGCAAGACATTTTCGTTAAATTTGAAAATTTTATTTGAAGTTCCCATTTTTGAAGTAAAATTTAAAAAAGGGCTTTTATAACTTAAATAAGGGGGGTTATATGCCTGAAGAAGCAAAAGAAAAAAGAGAAATTCCTCAGGAAATAATTGAAAGGGTTAAAAAATTAAGAGAAGAGATTGAATATCATAATTACAGATATTATGTTCTTGATTCTCCTGTTATTTCTGATGCTGAATATGATGCTCTAATGCGAGAATTAAGAAGATTAGAAGAAATGTATCCAGAATTAATTACACCTGATTCTCCAACCCAAAGAGTTGGTTTTAAACCTGCAGAGGGATTTAAAGAGGTGCCTCATGCAGAGCCAATGCTTTCTTTAGATGATGCTATGAATGAGGAAGAAGTTATTGAATTTGATAAAAGAATTAAAAGATTTTTGGGATTACCTGAAGAAACTCCTATAGAGTATACTGTTGAGCCCAAAATAGATGGTCTTGCAGTAGAACTTGTGTATGAAAACGGGAGTTTATCAATAGGGGCAACAAGAGGAGATGGATATGTTGGAGAAGATGTTACCAATAATATCAAAACTATCCCTACTGTTCCTTTAAGATTAAGAAAATTTACCGAAGATGCACCAGATATCCCTCCTCGTATTGATGTAAGGGGAGAAGTATATATGAATAAAGATGAATTTAAAAGAATAAATGAAGAAAGAATTCGTAAAGGAGAACTTCCTTTTGCCAACCCTCGTAATGCTGCAGCAGGATCTTTAAGACAACTTGATCCCTCAATTACAGCGAAAAGAAAACTTGATATTTTTTGTTATGGAGTGGGAAAGGTTGAAGGATATAAATTTAAAACTCAATGGGAAATATTACAAACTCTTCCTAAATGGGGATTAAAAGTTAACCCTTATGTAAAATTAGTGAAAGATATAAAAGAAGCTATCAACTATCATCATCACATAGAAAAAATAAGAGATACTTTACCTTATGAAATAGATGGAGTGGTAATAAAGGTTAATGATCTTTCTCTCTGGGAAAAATTAGGAACTAAGGCTCGTTCACCAAGATATGCTCTTGCTTATAAATTTCAACCTACCCAAGTAACTACTCAACTTGTGGATGTAGTTTTTCAGGTAGGAAGAACAGGTGCTATTACTCCTGTTGCAGTATTAAAACCTGTTCAAATAGGTGGAGTTATTGTTGAAAGAGCAACCCTTCATAATGAAGATTTTATTAAAAATTTAGATATTAGAATAGGTGATTGGGTACTTGTCCAAAGAGCAGGAGAAGTTATACCAGAAATAGTAATGCCTATTAAAGAAAGAAGAACTGGCCAAGAAAAGGAAATAATATTTCCTACTCACTGCCCCATTTGTGGAACAAAACTCATTAAAAAACCAGAAGAAGCTATTTGGAGATGCCCTAACAAAAATTGCTATGCTCAAGCAGTAAGAAAAATTCTTCATTTTGCAAGTAGGAATGCTATGAATATAGAAGGGCTTGGAGAGAAAGTAGCAAGAGATCTTGTAGATAGAGGTCTGGTTCAAAACGTGGCAGATCTTTATTATTTAAAATGGGAAGATTTTATGAAACTTCCAGGTTTTGCTTACAAAAAAGCTAAAAATCTTTATGAGGCTATACAAAAAAGTAAAAAAACTACTTTAGGAAGATTTATTTATGCTATTGGAATAAGACATGTAGGAGAGGCTATGGCACAAATGCTTGCTGAAAAATTTAAAAGCCTTGATAAATTGATGAATGCTTCTATGTCTGATTTGTTAAGTATCCCTGGAGTAGGTTATGAAGTAGCTAAATCAATAGTTGAATTTTTCAAAAATGAAGAAAATCGCAAAATGATTCAAAGAATGCTTGATGCAGGGGTTACTTTTGTTGAAGAAGAAAAAGAAGAAAAACCTAAAATTCTTGAGGGGCTAACCTTTGTCTTTACTGGAACCTTAAAATCTATGACCAGAGACGAAGCAAAAGAAATAGTAAGAGAGCTTGGAGGGAAAACTACAGATTCAGTTTCTAAAAATGTTGACTATGTTGTAGTAGGAGATAATCCTGGATCTAAATATCAAAGAGCTTTACAGCTTGGTGTTAAAATAATTAATGAAGAAGAATTTTTAAAATTAATTGGTAAAGCAAAATAACTTTAAATTATTTTTTTCCTGAAAATAATAATATTTACTTCTTCTACAGTTTGATGAGCTATTTCTCTTGCTGTCTCTATACCTTTATATAACATTTCCTTCCAATCTTCTTTTTCTACTTCCAACCTTTTATCCCAAATTTTTTTAAGCTCAGATATTATTCTTTCTGCCAATCTTTTTTTACACTCAACACATCCTAAAACTGCATTTTTACAATCTCTTATAATTTCTTTTATTTCTTCATCACTATAGTAAAGTTTTATTAAGTTAAAAGCAACACAACGATTTTCAGGATCTCCTGGATCACTTTTTTTAATTCTTTGTGTATCTGTAACATAGTTCATTACTTTCTCTCTAACTACTTCTGGTGGATCATTTAAAAATATAGCATTTCCATAACTTTTACTCATTTTTCTTCCGTCAATACCTGGAATTTTTGAAACTTCAGAAAGTATAGGTTCTGGTTCAGGAAAATAATTCACTTTATAAAGATAGTTAAATCTTCTTGCAATCTCTCTTGTTAACTCTAAATGAGGAACTTGATCAATACCTACAGGAACTTTTTGTGCTTTATAAATAAGAATATCTGCAGCTTGAAGAACAGGATATCCTAAAAATCCATAAGTATTTAAATCTTTATTTTGGATATTTTGAAGCATTTCTTTATAAGATGGATTTCTCTCAAGCCATGGGACCGGAACAAACATACTAAATAATAAATGAAGTTCAGCATGCTCCTTAATTGCTGATTGAATAAAAAGAGTGCTTTTTTGGGGGGAAAGACCAACCGATAACCACTCTAAAAATAATTCCTTAGAAAATTCAGAAATATTTTCAGGATTTTCATATTCAGTTGTTAATGCATGCCAATCAGCAATAAAATAAAAACAATCATATTTTTCTTGTAATTCTAACCAATTTTTTAAAACCCCGTGAAGATGGCCAAGATGTAAAGGACCAGTAGGTCTCATACCACTTAAAACTCTAATTTTAGACATTTTTCCAAAAACCCTTTCCAAAATTATTGCAATTTCTATGAAATTTTATAAAATATCACAAATTTAAAAATTTTAAACCAATTTTGAGGGATAAAAATGCAATGCGAAAGATTAAAAAACTTAATTAGAGATTGGTATCAAGAGGTAAGAAATTTCACCCTTTCCCCTATAAAAATGATGGAATTAATAAATAAACACATTAAAGCCTGTGAAATCTGTCAAAAGGACGAAGATCTTCCTTTAGAACTTGACCAATTAAGAGAAATTATAAGAGTTCCTTACACGCTTCCTTTAACTGAGGAAACTAAATCAGAATTAGAAGAAGAATATTTATACGAAGAAGAAATTATAGAAGAATCAGAAGAGGAATATTAAATTTTAAAAATTCAAGGGGGGCATACCCCCCTTTGAATTTTATTTTTTATGACATTCGTTACATTTAGTTGGTGCAGCTTTTCCTTGCTCTGCATTAACTTTTTGATGACAATCTATACAATTTTTATGATAAGCTAACATATTTTTAGGTGCATTGGGAGCTTTTTCTGTTCCACCTGTTAATCCATGACAGGCTGAACATTTTAGAGCCTCCTTTGTTGGATCCTCTTCTTTATGATGACATACCTTACAATCTACTTTGTAATCCTTAGTATGCTTTTCATGAGAAAATTTAACCCCTGCCATTTTTGCGCCTTCTACTATTATTTCTACTTCAGTAGGGGGTGTAGCTTGCTGAGCTAATAAAACAGTTCCTCCCAACATAAAAGATCCGCTAATAATACCAATTAATAATTTTTTAACTTTCATACCTCTTCACCTCCTTAATAGATTTTTTATATCTTTTTAATGTTCTTCAGGTTCTTCTTCATATCCTGTAATCATAGCAATAAAATGAGCCCAAAATGTATGTCCTAAAGTAGCTAAATAAAAATGAACTATAATAAAAGCACTAAAAAATATCCACAATCCTACATGAATTAAGGATACTATTTGAATTCCTCCTAAAATATTTGCTAAAAATTTAAATTTCACAGGATCCCAGAGTACAAGTCCTGTAAGAAGCTGTAAAGGAATACATATTATCATAATTAAAAAGTAAGCAACTTGTTGTAAAGGGTTAAATTTATTTTCAGGAGTTGGATGATGAGGGTTCTTATCCCCTACCATTATTCCATATCCATAATATTTGGCTTGACGAAGGGCTCTTTTAGTAAATTCAATAGGTCTCCAGAAGGGAGGTAAATAAATTTTAAAAAATTTCAAAGTTGCAAAATAATAAACAAACCAAATAAGATAATTGGCAATTAAGATGAAGCCTAACCAACTATGTATTTTTACTGCAGTTTGAAAGGACATAAAAGTCATTTTATCTCCTAATCTTATCTGAAGCCCTGTAATAATAAGTATTATAAAACTAATAGCATTTATCCAATGCCAAATCCTAACAGGAAGAGGATGCAAATAAATTTTTTTCATTTTATCCTCCTCTTCTTTTTCTTCTAATTGGTGTAGTAATTAATCTTAAGAAAATATGTCCACCAGCTACACCAGCTCCAGCAATTAAAGCAATTACAAAAAGTATATCTAAAATATTTATTTTAGTCAATCCCAAAACATAGAAATCTTTAATATTAGGTATAGCATAAACTGAATTCACTGCATTTTTCTCTAAATTAAATTTTTCTGGTTTTTCTCCCTCTTTATTAATTTCTAATTTCCCTACAAATTGAGCTTCTGGATTATGACAAAAAGCGCAATCCTTTACAGCACCTTGCTTAGTAAGTATCTTGTGAGCATCATTTCCGTTAACTATATCTAATCTTCCTTTAAATTGAACCTTTTCTTTATCTTTAAAATTCTTTAAAAATTGATAAAGTTCTTCTTTTTGTATTATATCATCTTTATTACTATCAAGTTTTGATTTTATTTCTTCTATACTCCAATTTGTAAGTTTAGATATTTCTTCTAAAGTTAAAGGTTTATTTTCAGAAGTAATTAAAGTTAATACTATAGCCTTTTCACCAGATATATGACAAGTTGTACAAGTGCTTCCAGCAAAATGACCATCAACGAAACTTTCTAATTTAAATGGAGGATTATATAACCATTTATTATGAGATTTTTTCACATCTTTATGACACTTAATACAAGCTTCATTTAATTTAGCTATATTAGTAGGCAATACTTTATGTGCATTGTGACAACTTGAACAGACAGGAGCATCTTTTTTCCCTTCTTCATAAGCTTTATAATGAATACTTTCTTTAAAACTTTTATCTTCTTTATCATGACATCTTACACAAGTTTCATATCTAAGTGCCAAATTGGGGGTAATTTTAGCTACGTTATGATATCCATGACATTTTAAACAATCTGGAGCTTCCCTATTTCCTTTTAAGATTGCCTTAGCATGTATACTATTATTATATTCTAAAGTTTCATTTTTATGGCAATTAGCACATATTTCTTGAGCTTTACTTCTATAATCAGCAATAGATTTAAAGCTTCTTATAGGATGAGTTTTGGTAGAGAAACCAATGTGACACTGAGAACATTTTAAATCTTTATGAGCTGAAGCCAAAATTTGTTTTTCATCTACTTTTACTGATAAAATCTCTCCATTTTCCATTTTTTTAACTAAACTTAAAGAGTGACAATTCATACAGTATTTATTTTCTGGAACTCCTGCTGGAACTTTTAAAGATTTCACATTATGATAGCCATGACAATCTATACAAGAAGCTGTTTTAGCAATTGCATAGTGAGCAGGATTTTTCTTTAGCTCTTCATCAGTATGACAGGTTTGACAAATGCTTCTTGAAAGATTTATTGAATATTCTTTTCTGGTCTTAAAATTATAACTTGGGTGTGCCTTTTTTGAAAAATCTTTATGGCAAACTATACATTCAAAGTTTTTATGAACCGATTCTTTAAGTTGAGTTAAATCTACTTTTAAACTAATTTTTTCTTTATTAGGTAAGGTCTTAAATAAATCTAATTTGTGACAGCTCATACAATATTCTTGATATTTAGCCTTTTCTTTCCATTCTCTAAAAGATTGATTCTTATGATGTCCGTGACAATCTATACAAAGGATTTTTTCCTCTTCTATCAATTTAGCATGTCCTTTATGCATAGAAAGAACGTCCCTTGGATGGCATCTAAAACATCCAGCAGTTATTTTTTTAGCATAAGCTCTTTTACTTTCTATACGCATAGGACGCGGATGATTTGAAAAATCAATTCCTTGATGACATACCCAACAACCTACATCTCCGTGAACAGTTTTCTTAAATGCCTCTTTATCTACATAAAGATCCATTTGTTCACCATTTGGAAGAACCTTAGGAAGCCTTCTTACCGAATGACATCTTAAACACTTATCTGTTTCTTCCTTCCACTGAGCCTTTGACTTTACATAATGATTCCCATGACATCCAAAACATACCATTCTATCTTCTTTGAGAAATCCTTGATGGATAGGAGATAATGTATTTAAGGGGTGACAGTTGAAACAATTTTTGAAAATCTTTTTAGCATATTCTTGTTTAGATGATATTTCTACAGGTTGAGGATGATTAGAAGGATCTACATCTCTATGACAGAAAAGACAACCTATTTTACCATGAACAGAATTTAAAAATTTTTCCTTATTTACATAAAGATACATTTTTTCTCCACTTGGAAGATCTTTAGATAAATCTTCTACAGAATGACAATCCAAACATTTATCTGCATCTTTGGCTAATTCTTTCATAGGTTTAATATAATGAGAACCATGACACTCTGTACAAGATATTTTACCTTCTTTAAGAATATTTTTATGAATTGGTGATAAACCATCTTCCGGGTGGCAATTAGCACAACTTTGAGAAACCTTCTTAGCATATTCTAATTTACTTGATATCTTCATAGGTCTTGGATGGGTGGCTGGATTGATATCACTATGACAATCTGTACAACTAAGACTCCCATGAACAGAATTTAAAAATCCTGTTTTATCTATATAAAGGTCCATCTTCTCCCCATTAAGAAGAACCTTAGGAAGTCTCTTCACTGAATGACATCTTAAACAACTATTCTCACTTTTTGCAAAGGTAAGATTCTCAGAAAAAATATAGAAACTTGTAAAAATAAACAAAAATACTACTATCCCAAAAATATAAAAAATTTTATTATTTAATTTCATCCTCTCCCCCTTTCAAAGATTAATAAATCTTTACTATTTTCACCAAATTAATAAAATCTTATAAAAACTCAATTTTTTTGTCAAGAATAATAAAGTAAGAATTTTACTTTTTTTAATAAATAAAGCTTAATTTTTAGCAAATTTTTTTATAATTTATCTAATTTCTTACAAATTTTTAACTTTTTTATTTTTGAAACCTTAATCCTGTATAAACTTTTAATATATTTTTACAACCTATGCATAGATCCTTTTCTTTTCTATCAGTATCTAAAATAGAATTAGAAAAAGCCATTACACATTTAGGATTTTCACAATGAATAAGATAAAAAAGGTGTCCCAATTCATGAGTAGCTTCTTTTAAAATTCCTTTCTAAAAATAATTTTTCATTAGGTTTTTGCCCATAAAATTCCGGTTTAAGTCTTGTTAGAGAAATTATTCCAATTCCTGATCTCAAATCTGCCTGACCAAAAATAAAATTTAAACCAGAAGCATAAAGATCAACATCTACAACAAGTAGCCATTTTTCCTTAGGGTCCTTCTTTAATTTTCTTGTTTCTCCAATTATAATATCTGCTAAATATTGATTCCTTTTGAAATTATAAGCCTTAGAAATATCCAAGGGAAGATAAGCAATATCAAGTTCTGAAAAATAAGTTTTTTCAAGATGTTCCTTTAATTTTTCAAGATATTCTTCTTTTAAGGCACAAAAAATAAATTTAATAGAAATTTTATTCATTTTTGAAAAAATTTAATTTAAATTTTTAAAAAAATTACTTAAACCCCACCCTTTGTCAAGATTTAAAAATTTGCTATTTTTTCACTTTTAATCTAAAATTAATGACATGAGCTTAAAAAGATTTTTCCTTTTGCTTTCTACTTTTATCTTTTCTTTTTTATTAATTTCTTATCTCTTTATTTTTAAATTTTTAGAATCAAATTTTTTGTCCTTAGAAAAAGAAAACTCTAAAGATAGGGTAAATAAAATAGATGCCTATTTGCAAAAGGAAATGACTAAATTACACAATTTAACTAAAGATTGGGCAGCTTGGGATGATGCCTATCTTTTTATGGAAAATAAAAATTCTAAAAAATTTATAAAAGCTAATCTTATTCCATCAACTTATTTAAATCTTAAAATAGATTTGCTTCTCTATACATATTTAAACGGAAAAATAAAAGCTGGGGGACTTTTTAATAAAAAGAGCGGTAAAATTTATCTTAACAGAGAGCTTTTAAATCTTATTAAAGAAACCTTAAAAAATCTCTCTAATAAAAATTTATTTGATTATAAAAAACTGGTTTTATTTATGGATAAACCTTTTATAATCTCAATTTATCCTGTTCTAAAATCAAATTACACTGGTCCTCCAAAGGGGTACCTTTTTATGGGTAGATTTTTAACCTCTGAAGATATAAATACTTTAGCAAATTTTTTTGATGTAAAAGATCTTCAGATTTTTAAATCTGATAAGCCCTCACCAGAAATAAATTTTATAAAAGCAGATTTTAATGAAATAATTTTAGAAAAGAACCATTTTTTAAATGATAAAAATTTAAAGATTAAGGTAAGCTTTTTTGTAGAAAAACCCTATATTAAATCTATTATTCTTATTATAGGTATCACTCAGATCTCCTTACTTTTAATGTTTGCTATAATTATGTCTTTTTTAATAGATAAATATATTTTAAAACCTTTATTAAAGCTTTTAAGTGAAATTAAAGAGGTTGAAAATAAAGAAAAAACAAGGCTTTCCTTAGATTATCCCACTAAAGAGTATAAAAATTTAGCTTCGGTAATAAATGAATTTTTAGAAAATATTTCTGTAAGAGAAAATATTTATAAGGCTGTTGCAGAAAAAACAGAAAATTTAATTTTACTTTTTAATGGAGAAAAAAACATAATTTTTAAAAATGCTAACGTAGACTTTTACTTTGATTCAGAAGAACTTAAATATCTTATAGAAAAAATTTCAGAAGAATTAAAAAATATAGAGCTTTTTGAGGGAAAACTGGAGATTAAAAATTTTCCTATTAAAAATTATTGGTTCAATTTTCAAATAATTGAAGTTTTTAAAAACTTATATTTATTAATTGGGCAAAATATAACTGAAGCAAAATTAAAAGAAGAAAAGCTTTTTAAAATGGCTACTCAAGACTTTTTAACAGGTCTTTATAATCGCAGATATTTAGAGGATGCCTTAGAAAGAATTATAGCAGCTTCAAAAAGGGGGGAGAAATTTGTTTTATTATTTATAGACTGTGATGACCTTAAAAAAATAAATGACTCCTATGGTCATTTAATAGGGGATGAAGTTCTAAAAGTTGTTGCCCAAGCCATAAAGGATAGTATAAGAAAAGAAGACTTAGGATGTCGTTGGGGAGGAGATGAATTTGTAGTAATTTTAAATCATTGTGACAAAAATTTAGGAATAAAGATAGCTGAAAGAATAATTAATAAATTGGAAAATTCAGAAATTAAATTAAATTCCGTTAAAATTAAACCAAGTGTAAGTATTGGGATTGTAGAAATTGACGGAACAAAAGAAATTAATGAGGTCCTTGATTTAGCAGATAAATTTGCTTACAGAGCTAAACTAAACGGAAAACCTAAAATAATATACGAGATATAATTTTCTAAATTCTTTTAGTTTAAAGAATTTAATATTTCCCTTAGTTGACAAAGGGAAAGTTTTTGGCATAATCTCTACATAGAATTTTTTTGAAAAGATTTTATGTTAAGAATAATCAAAGCTATTGGGCTTGTCTTTGGAGATATTGGGACAAGCCCTATTTATACTCTTACAGTTGTCTTTCTTCTTTTACCTCCAACAAAAGAAAATGTTTTCGGAGTATTATCCATTATTTTCTGGACTCTTATTATTATTCCTACTTTGCAATATACTGTTCTTGCTATGAGTCTTAGTTTAAGGGGAGAAGGTGGAACCCTTATTCTCTTTGAAATTTTAAGAGGACTTCTTACCTCAAAAAGGGCTATCTCTGTAGTTATCCTTCTTTCTTTTCTTGGTATCTCCTTACTTATGGGGGATGGAGTTATTACCCCTGCAATAAGTATTCTAAGTGCTGTTGAGGGTATTTCCTATATTCCTGGATTTAGACCTCTTACTGAAATGGAAGTAGTATTTATAAGCATACTTATTGCTTTAGGACTTTTTACCTTTCAATCTCGTGGCACAGAAACAGTTTCTGGTACTTTCGGACCTATTATGAGCCTTTGGTTTGGCAGTCTTTTTCTTTTAGGTTTTCTTAATATTATTAAAATGCCTGAGATATTAAAAGCTATAAGTCCACATTATATTTTCCAATTTTTTAAAATTAATGGCTGGAAAGCCTATCTTGTCCTTGGAGAAACTATTCTCTGCGCTACAGGAGCTGAAGCAATGTATGCTGATATGGGACATTTAGGGGCAAAACCTATTAAACAAGCTTGGAAACTTGTTTTTCTTGCTTTAGTTACTAATTATTTCGGACAGGGAGCCTATCTTTTATTAAACCCGGAAACAAAATCAGTCCTTTTTGAGATGTGCCTTGGCACACTTTCTTTTTTTTACATCCCTTTCTTAATAATTGCTTTACTTGCAACCATTATTGCTTCACAAGCTATGATAAGTGGAATGTTTAGCATAATTTATCAAGCAATTACTGCAAGATTTCTTCCTATTTTTAAAGTTAAATATACTTCGGTAGAACTTCCTTCACAAATTTATATTCCTACTGTTAACTGGTTACTCTTTTTAGCTGTTTCTTTTATCATGTATGAATTTAAAAGCTCATCTTCTCTTGCAGGGGCTTATGGGCTTGCTGTAGCTGGAAATATGACTATTACTGGGATTTTCCTTATTATTATTTTTTACTTAAAAAGGCATTTTTCTTTTATGAGTATTGCCATCTTTACTGCTATTACTACTTTTATCTATTTTACCTCTACCCTTTTTAAATTTCCCCATGGTGGATATTGGGCGGTAGCTCTTGCAAGTTTCCCTCTCTCTATAATTCTTCTTTACACTAATGGACAAAAAAGACTTTATCATTTTACCAATTTTCTAAGTAAAGAAGAGTTTATAAATAAGTTTGAACGTTTTTATGCTACAAATCCTAAAATTCCAGGAACAGCTCTTTTTTTAATAAGAGATCCTTCTGTTTTTCCTCCTTATGTAATAGAAACTCTTTTTTTCCATGGAATTATTTATGAAGAAAATATTTTTCTTTCACTTATCCGCAAAAATGAGCCCTATGGAATTACTACAAGTTTCCTTCAACCACTTTGTAATGGTGCTAAGGTCTTTGAAATAGCTTATGGTTATATGGAAATTCTAAGAGTTGAAGAAATTCTTAGAGAAAATGGAATAGAGGAAAGAGTTATTTTTTACGGTTTAGAAGAAATTCAAACTTCAAGTCCTCTTTGGAAAATTTATGCTTTTATAAAACAAATAAGCCCTCACTTTGTTAAGTTCCTCGACCTTCCTCCAACCAAACTTCACGGTGTATTAACTAGATTATCTATGTAAAACTAAATATATTCTTAGTCTTTTAACCCTACTGCTTCTTTAAGAAGACGAATCTCTTCAGAAGAAAGCGGAACTATTTGTGAAGGGTTTAAATCTCCTAATCTAATTGGTCCTATGGCAATCCTCTTTAATTCTAACACCTTATATCCCAATTTACCAAACATTCTCTTTATTAAGTGATATCTTCCCTCTTTAACCTCTACTTGCAAAAATTTTCGAGTTGAATCTAAAATAGAAATTTTGCAGGGTAAAGTTCTTCCATCAGAAAGTTCAATCCCTTCTTCTAATTTTTCTAAATCTTTTTCTGTAAATTCCTTATCTATTTGCACATAATACGTTTTAGTAAGTTTCCACTTAGGATGCATAATGCGATGAGCAAGCAATCCATCATCTGTAAAAATCAATAATCCTTCTGCATCTTTGTCAAGCCTTCCAACAGGAAAAATCTTTTTTAAACCTGGAAGATCTGAAGGAAGAAGATCCATCACTGTAGGGGCTTTATCTGCTTTTGAAGTAATATAACCTTTAGGTTTGTAAAATTTATAGTAGTGTTTTTTTGGCAAAACAGTTACCAAAATTCCTTCAACTTCAATTAAATCTAAATCAGGATTTACTTTAATACCACAATTAGTTACCTTTTTTCCATTTATCTTTACTTTGCCACTTTTTATTAAATGAACTATTTTCCTTCTTGATGCTATACCAAGATCTGACAAAAATTTATCTAATCGCATCTTTATAAAAAACTAATAACTTATTTTAACATAACTATCTGCTACACAGATATTCATTTTTTACAGCTTCTAAAAGAGTCAATTCTACATCAGTAAGGCTGTTTTGCCAAAAGTTCACGTAAAAGATAAACTAATTCTCTTCCTACATTTCACTGAAAGTGCTTTAATTTTAAACATTAAACAAATTTTAAAAAATTAAAGATATTTTAAAAACTCTTACATATCTTTGGATTTGGGGAGTGCAGAAAATTTGCAAAATTTTAAATGCTATAGAGTATATAGATTATTAAAAAAATGGCAATTACAAGAAGTGAAATTACTAAAAGCATATCAAGCAAAGTAGATGGTTTGTATGTATCCTCATCAATTTGTTTTTCAATGCTTTTATATCTTATAAACGCAAGAAAACCCATTATTGCTCCAAGAGCAATAAGAAAAGCTCCAAAAAATGAAGAGTATCCATGATGAGGGGTTAGAGGAATTTCTTTACCAAGAAAAACTGAAAGTTGTCTTACAAAAAGAGCAAATCTTTCAACAACAAATCCAAATGCCATTATTCCTATACTTGTTCTTATCCATGAAAGAAATGTTCTTTCATTTGCAAGATGAACTCTTCTATTACGAACTTTTGGATGAATTTTTTCCTCTTCCATCTTTTGTACCCCTTATATAAAATTCTTTTTAATTTAGAAATATAACTTTTCCTTATAAGGGTAGTGTAACTATAATGTATTTTAACTCCGGTTCAATATGTAAAAAGGTTTATAAAGATTTAACACTTTATTATGAGCTATCTTTGTTAGAAATATCTGGATTTTCAGGTTCTCTTTTATCTTCTAATTTTTTAAGATTTTCTTCTAAATCTGCACCCCTAAGAGATTCCTTAAAAGCTCTGATACCTTTACCAAGCCCTTCTCCTATTTCAGGTAATCGTTTTGCTCCAAATAGTATTAATGCTAAAAGCATTATTACAAGGAGATCTTGCCCTGCTAACATTTAACCCCCTCCTTTAAAATAAATTACTTAAATTATATCACATTTTTAGTTAATTTTTTAAATAGTTTTCTTGACAATTTCTTAAAATTTGATAAAAACAAAAGTTAATTAGCCATTAATTGAATTTAATTAAAAACTTAAAAGAAAGAATAATTAAAGAAGTTAAAACATGGATGGATTAGATAATTCTGATGATAATTCTGAATTAATTAAAAATGTAGACAAAAATCTTTATCCAGAAGTTTTAACTATCGAAAAAATTCTTTTTGAAGTCTCTGAAAGAATAAAAACGGCTAAGGTTGGAATTTTTATAAGGATGGATGTATTTGAGATGGGATATATAAACATAAAATACGGTTTTGAAAAAGGAAAAAGATTAATTGAGGAGATAGAAAGATTTTTAAGACAAAATTTGAGAAAGGAAGACCTTATTGGAAAAATTGGTCCAGATGAATTTTTAATTTTTATTGAGGTTAAGAGAAAAGAGGATGTATTTTCAGTTTTAAAAAGAATTGAAAATTTTTCTTCTTTTAAATTTGAAGATATAAATATCTTTCTTACTTCTGGGATTTCTATTTATCCATTTGATGGAGTGAATTCTTTAGAACTTTTTGAAAAAGCTGGGGTTGCCCTAAAAGAAGTTAAAAAGAGCTCCCCAAATGCTATAGTGCTTTATGATAAAAAGATTGAAGACAAAATATTAGAGACCTTAAAAATACAGACAATCATTAAGGAAGCAATTGATATAAATCTTTTTAAATTCTATTATCAACCGATATTTAGTTCAAAGTTTTTTAGGTTCTATTATCAACCAATATTTAGTTCAAAAGATTTGAAACCTTGCTCAGCCGAAGCTTTAGCAAGAATAGCTAGTGACAATCTTTATACTGCAAGTGAATTTATTCATCTACTTGAGGTTCATCCATTTATTTATGAGTTTGAAGAAAACCTTGTAAAAGTTTCTACCTTTAAAAGTAAAAACTGGGATATTCCAATTCATATAAATGTCTCAGAAAAAACATTTATAGAAGGAAAAATCGTTGAAATTTTGAAAAAATATATCAAAGCAGGATGCAAAATTACAGTCGAAATTGTGGAAAGAGTTATTATAAAGGATTTTAAACGGGCTATTAAAACTTTAGAAGAGTTAAAATCACTTGGAGTAAAAATTGCAATTGATGACTTCGGGAAAGGTTATTCTAATCTTTCTCTTCTTTCTGAAATTCCAGTTGATATTGTTAAAATAGACATGAGTTTAACAAGAAAAATAAATGAAAATGAAAAGGCAAAAGTTTTAATAGAGTCCATAGCTGAGTTATGTAGAAAATTAGGTATAAAAACAGTTGCAGAAGGTGTCGAAACAGAAGAAGAATTAAATTTTTTAAAGGAACATTGTGATTATTTACAAGGCTTCTCTTGGGAAAACCTTTATCTCAAGATGAATTTGAAGAAAAATTTAAATTAAAGTAAGTTTCTTAAATGCTTGAATTCATTAAGAAGATTAATTCAATAATTGCTTTTTCAAAGAATTTTTCAGAAATAGGAGATGCTATTGCTGAAATTATCTCAGAAAGGGTTTCTGTTGATTGGATGAGCCTTTGTATACCAAGAGGGGATAATTTAATAGTTAAGGCAGTTTCTTCAAAAGTTCCAACTTATTTTAAAGAAGATGAAGAAGTTCCTCTAAAAGGAACAGCAACTGAGTATGTTGTAAAAACAAAAGAAATTCTTTATGAAGAAGACCTGTTAAAGGAGAGTCGCTTTTATACAGCAAAGTATCATATTGAAACAGGCATCAGATCAATGCTTAGAATTCCTTTAATATTAGAGGGAGAAGTTTTTGCGGTATGGGTTTTGGCATCAAAAAGGCCTTATGCCTTCTCAAAAGATGATATTGAGCTACTTAAAAGCATTGCAGATCAAATTTCAGCACCCCTAAAAGTTCACATCCTTTATGATGAGCTAAGAAAACAAAATGAACTAATAGAAAGCGTTTATAATCTTTCCCAAATAGTATTTTCAGAAATAGACATTAACAGAGTATTTCACAGATTTTCTAAGGAATTAAAAAAATTAATTCCCTTTGAAAGACTTAATATTGCAATAATAGAAGGAGAATATTTAAAATATATGGCAGTTGCTGAAGAAATAGATGCAGAAAGAAAAGAAGGATTTTTGATACCTCTTAAAGATACTGCAAGTTATTGGGTAATAAAAAATAGAAAAACTTTAATAAGAAATGACTTAACTAAAGAGGCAAAATTTCCTCTTGATGAAAAGAAAATAAAGGAAGGAATAAGATCATCTATGCATGTTCCCTTATCTTATAAAGGAAAAATTTTTGGAACATTAAATTTTTCTTCAACTTATCCTAATGTTTATAAAGAAAGAGAAAAAAAGATTGCTGAAATTCTTTCCTCTCAAATATCTCATATTATTGCTATCTCATATCTTTATTCCCCTTTTTACAATCATTTAACTGAGGTTTATAATCGTAGATACTTTGATGAAAAGATAGAGGAAGAGATTAAAAACAAAGAAAGGTATGGAGGTGTATTTAGTCTTTGTCTTTGTGATCTTGATAACTTTAAAGGTTATAATGACAGATATGGTCATCTTGAAGGAGATAATTGTTTAAAGGAGATTGCTCAGATTATGAAAAATAATGTGAGAAAGACTGATTTTGTATTTAGATATGGTGGGGATGAGTTTGCTATTCTTATGCCAAACACAACTTTAGATTCTGCAATAAAAATTATTGAAAGGGTTAAAAACAAGATAAAAGAAAAATTTAAGGAAATTACAATAAGTGCAGGTATAGTTTCTTATCCTGAAGATGGAAAAACAAGGACAGAGCTTATAGATAAAGCTGATAGCCTTCTTCTTCAAGCAAAAAAGAAAAAAGATACCATACTTACAACTTTAGATACTAACCATAATTTTTAATATCTTTCTATATTAAGTTTATAATATCAGTTTAAATGATCAAATTAACCCAAAAAGAAGAGTTAAAGTATTTTTTATTATCATTTTTAATTTTATTTATTTATTTTTGGAACTTTTGGTATAACGCAATTTGGATACCTAATGAAAGTTTTTATGCTGAAGCTGTAAGGGAGATGTTTGAATCTGGCAATTTCTTAGATATATACTACAATTACGAACCCAGATTTAAGAAACCACCTTTAACTTATTGGTCTATTGCTTTATCTGTTTTTATCTTCGGGGTTAATGAGTTTGCTATAAGATTACCCATAATATTAATGGCTTTAGGAAGCTCGTTTTTAACTTACAAAATAGCTCAAATTCTTTTTAATAAAAAGGTAGCTCTATTTTCTTTTTTTGCTATGGCATTGAGTTTTCAATTTATAATGAATTCAAGGTACGCATCTCCAGAAATTCCTCTTTTGTTTTTCTTCACTTTAACACTTTATTTATTTTTAAAGGGTTATAAAGAAAATAGATCTTTGTATATTTTCTTCTCCTATATTTCTTTTGGTTTAACAGTTTTAACAAAAGGTTATCCTTATATTTTTATTATTGCTGGCATAATAGGTCTTTATATTTTAATGGAAAGTAATTTTAATTTAAAAAAGTGGTTTTCAAAAATTTGGCAGTTAAAGCCATATATTGGCATCCCAATTGTTTTTTTAATTGGTCTTAGTTGGCTTTTGTATATGCATTTTAAGTTTGGTTCTATTTTTTGGAAAGTTTATAATGAAGAAACTATAAAACGCGCCTTTGAAGGAAAATTAAAATTTTCTGATTTGTTTTTTTATATAATAGTAATACTGTGGGGATTTTTACCTTATTCACTTGTATTTTACTTTAGTTTTTTAAATAGCTATAAAAAGTGGTTTAAAGATTTTTCTTTTGTGTTTAGTTGGATTTTTGTTATGTTTGTAGCCTTTACCATAGTTAAGGCTAAACTCCCAACTTATTTTATTCAAGCATTTCCAGCTTTATCTGTATTTGTAGGATACTATATGGCAAACTATTATCCCGAGGGTTTTAAAAAATATCTATGGTATCTTACATTTTTTATACTCTCTATTTTGATAACAATTACAAATTTGGGATTGGTTTACTTTTTTAATCTTAGTTATTTTTACTATCTTATTTGTGTATTCCCATTTCTTTACTTGTTAAAATATAGAGATTATAAATTTTTACCTTTTCTATGTGCAGTTGCAACATCCTTAATATTTACAATTTCTTTACTTATAAAGATTGAAAATTATAGACCTTATAAAGAGATAGGAAGAATTATAAATCAAAAAGTAATGGATAAATCCTTTCCTTTGATAATAGAGAAGAAGTTTTTTTACAATTTACCTTTTTATGCTAAAAGAAAAGTTTTAGGAAATTATGACTATCAGCAAATTTTAGATTATAAAAATAAGAATAAATATCTTCTTGCCCTTGTTAGTGAAGAAAGTATAAAAAAATTAGAAAATGCAGAGATACTATGGAGCGGATATCTTTACCCGGGTAGTGAATCCCGTTTAGCTATATTTTTAAAAAATATTTATAAGGCTGAAAAAGGAGATTTTTCTGGGTTTATAAAAATGTATTTAGTTATTAGTTATTAAAATAAATCTTTCTTGCTTTGCTGATTAAATTTAAAAAGAACATAAAAGAAGTAATGTTAAAAATAATAACCACAATCTTTCTACATTCCTTATAGAAAAACAAGAAGAAATCATTAAAAGGATCCAAATAGTAGATGAGGCTGGAGCCTTAGCTGTAGGAATTGATATAGACAGTGCAAGGCTTATTACTATGGCTTTAAAAGGACAGCTTGTAAGTCCTAAAACCCCTAAGGAAATTGGATCGGGGAAGCTGAACATGCCCTTTCTTACTTTTTAGTCTTTACGCAATTAATGACACATTACCCAATCTTTATTAATATTAGAATAATTAAGTTTTTCTGAGCTTCCCAAATTTAACTCAATTTTCCTTATCTTTAAAACTCAAACAATTCAAAAAACCTTCTCATATCTCAGATAAAGGTTTAGGTATAAATCAAGAATAAATGTTATTGAAATATCTTTGATTGTTTGATAAAGCTTAAAAACTTAAATGGCGTTTGGTGAAAGTTTGTTTGGTTTTTGTTTGGTCTTTGTTGGTTAAGAGGTTTGGTAGACTTATGTTTTGGTTTTGAGAAGTGAAAAAATGAAAAAAAATAAATTCTCCGACCAATTTAACTGACTTGACAAACGTACGGAATAACGTAACATAAAAATTTATAATAATTACGGAGGTGGTATGTTTATGCCTATTATAACAGCAACTAAAGCAAGGGCTAAACTTTATCAACTAATTAATGAGGCCGTTTTATCTCACGAACCTATAATTATAACAAGCAAGCGGGGTAATGTTGTTCTTATTTCAGAGGATGATTGGCGAGCTATACAGGAAACATTATATCTTTTAAGTATTCCTGGTATGCGTGAATCTATAAAAGAAGGTTTAGCAACTCCTATAGAAGAATGTAGTGAGGATCCTGGCTGGTCATTTTTAAAAAAATTTGACAAAATGTTCACTTAAGTCAAGCTCATAAAAAAGAGGCTGTAAAAACTTTAGAAAGAGTGCTTTATCACAATTCTATCACAATTTATCACAGTGGAAGGAGTTAAATTTTTGGAACCCTTGAAAATACAATCGGGGCGAGAGGATTTGAACCTCCGACCCCCTGCTCCCAAGGCAAAACCAAAAATAAAAAATGGCTTGTATGCTTGGCTTGTCAAAGGCAAAAAAGAGCATTTTTGGGTAATTCTATCACAATTTATCACAGTGTTGTATTGTATACTTTTAATGATTTTTAAATTAGTTACCTCAAATTACTGATATTAGGTCAAAAAAACATAGTATTTTAAAACCAAAATACGTAAAAGCTATTACAATTAATTTTGCTCTTTAGCTTTTTCAACATTTCTAAACCTTCATATTCAATCTTTACAAGAGGTTTAAAAAATTAATTTATAGTAATGTTTCATTATTTATGTAAAAACTTAAAAAGTAAAAAGCAAAATTAAACCAAACGAGGTTAAGAGAGTTTAATGAGATTGAATTACGATCCTACCCTGCCTTTTTGAGAAAAATTTTTACACAATAAAAGGGACACTATGCTAAAATTTTTAAAGTAATATCAGCTTGTTTAAAAGATTAAATTACTTGTCAACTTTTTTTATTTGGTTATAATTTTTAGATAATTTCAAAAGGAGCTATTTTATGAGAAAAGCAAAATATTTCAAACTTTTAACTTTATTAATAAATTTAATATTTTTAATTTCCCAAAGTATTATATTTGCACAAGATATTCAAATATTCCCATTAACATCTTATCCATTTATTCAAAATCAGCAACTACAAACCCAACAAACATTACCTCAAATACAACAAACATTGTCTCAAACATCAACACAAAACCAATTGACACCTCAACTTTTTCAAACAAGTTTAGTACAACCCCAAATATTACAACCCTATCAATTACCTGAAGAAGCTTCAGATTTTGAACAATATGTTTCTGAAAAAATAATAATTACTGATACTCAATTGGAGGTTCTTAAAAAATGGGATGATATCAGTTTTTCTCACACCTCAACACCTCCATCTGGCAAAATTGCAGTTCCAGTAAAAGTTATCAAATACATTGATAGACAAGGAATTTTAACCCCATTAGAGATGGATGCAGGATTTTTAATTGGAACTTCACAAGCAATAACTACTGCATTTAAAACCTTAGGAATTAAAAATTCTATAGTAATTTCTTCTGATCTTAAACAATTTGGTTATGACTTTTTTAGACAACCTCCTTCAACATTTGCTCCTGCTGATAAAATTCCTGTTTCACCAGATTATGTAATTGGTCCGGGTGACGAAATAAGGGTATCTTTATGGGGAAGTATTGAAGGTAATTTTGTTTCTGTAGTTGATAGAGATGGAAATATTAATCTTCCAAAAGTAGGTACTATTTATGTTGCTGGTCTTACATTTAAAGAGTTAAAAGAAGTTCTTAATAGAGAATTTTCTAAATATTTTAAAAATTTTGAGATAAATGTAAGTATGGGGCAACTTAAAACAATAAAGGTTTATGTAGTAGGACATGCAAAAGCTCCAGGGGCTTATTCAGTTTCGTCTCTTTCTACTCTTATAAATGCTCTTTTTGAAGCAGGAGGTCCAAGTAAAACAGGTTCAATGAGAGATATACAGGTAAAAAGAAACGGAAAAACAATTGTTCATTTTGATATGTATGAATTTCTTCTTAAAGGTGATAAAACTAAAGATATTAGGCTTATGCCAGAGGATGTTATTTTCATTCCACCTGCTGGACCGCTTGTAGCAATAGCAGGAAGTGTAAAAGTACCAGCTATATATGAATTAAAAGATGAAAAAACAGTAGGAGATCTTATAAACCTTGCAGGTGGATTAACTGAAATAGCATTTAAAGGGAGAGTCCAAATAGAAAGAGTTATTGATAATATAAGACAAATAGTTTTTGAGGCTGACCTTGAATCAGCTTTAAATTATGAACTTAAAAAAGGAGATATAGTAAAAGTTTTCCCAATTTTCCCAGATAAAAGGTTTGTAAGAATTTATGGAGCTATTCAAAGACCAGGTGAGTACGGATTTAAAGAAGGAATGACAGTTCGTGAACTTATAATGATGGCAGGTGGATTTAAATATTATGCCTATACAGAAAAAGCTGAACTTACAAGGGTTATCCCCACCCCACAAGGTCCAAAAACAGAAAAAATTATTTTTTCACCAGAAAAAGCTCTTAAGGAAGATCCAGAACATAACATTAAACTTCAACAAGATGATTATATCTTTATAAGAGCTGTTCCTGAATGGGAACTTTACAAAACTGTTACTATAGCTGGAGAAGTTAAATTCCCTGGAACTTACACAATTAAAAAGGGTGAAAAACTCTCAAGTCTTATTGAGAGAGCGGGTGGATTTACTGATAAAGCTTATTTAAGAGGTGCTGTTTTTATAAGACCATCTGTAAAAGAAATTCAACAAAGACAAATAGATGAAATGATTGATAGGCTTGAGCGAGAACTTTTAAGTATGAGTTCTGCATCAATTGCAGGAGCTTTAACAGCTGAAGAGGCAAAAATTTTGCAAGTTGAGACAGAACAAAAAAGACAATTTATACAAAGATTAAGACAACTCAGAGCCTTAGGAAGAATGGTTGTTAAAATTGATGAACCTGAGAAATTAAAAGGCACCCCTTTTGATATAGAACTTGAAGACGGAGATTATATTTATATACCTCAAAAACCTGCAACAATTCAGGTAATAGGTTCAGTTTTTAATCAAGGGGCTTTTATCTACGATAAAAATAAAACTCTTTCAGATTATATTGAACTTGCTGGTAGCTATACACAAAATGCCGATAAGAAAAATGTATTTGTTCTTAAAGTAGATGGTTCTGCAGTAAGACCTAATAAAGGTCTTTTGGGTTTAAAATGGAGCAAATCTCTTTATAGATGGGAATATAATTTAGAACTTGAACCAGGTGATACAATAGTTGTTCCTGAAAAACTTGTAAGAATTGCCTGGTTAAGAGAAATAAAAGATATTACCGAAATAATCTTCCACATGGCAGTTACAGCAGGAGTGTTGATTGCTGCTGGTAAGTAAAATCGTCCTTGCGATTTTTATTAGCTTTATTATTGTTTCAAACTCCTCTGCAGAAGAATATCTTCCTATTGATGATGAAGCCTATTTTTTTCTTCAAAGGCTTGAGGCAGAAGGTATAATTCAAAGTGGGCTCCTTTCAACAAAACCATTGAGCAGAAAAGAAATTGCAAGACTTATAAAAGAAGCTGAAGAAAATTCAAAAGATAAAAGTTTATATATAAAATCGATTGTAAAAAAACTTAAAGAAAGATTTAATGAAGAATTCAGAAAAGTTGATTTTATTAAACCAGTCGATTCAATATATACAAAATATTTTTACCAAGACATAAATCTACAATCACTTAATTATAATAATGATGGTGATAAATTAGAGAAAGGTTCAAACTTAAGAATAGGATTTGAAACAAGGGCTAAATTAGATAATATTTCATATTATCTTAATCCTGAATTAAGAACTTCAGACAGTAAAGATTGTTTAATTATAAAAAGAGGTTATTTGGTTTTAGGTTTTGATGGAATTGATATCAGAGTTGGGAAGGATTCACAATGGTGGGGACCTGGTGTTCATGGAAGTATTCTTTTATCAAATAATGCTCCACCTTTTACTATGATAAATATTACAAATCCTATGCCAACTCTTCTTCCGTCTTTTTTAAAATATCTTGGGCCTTTTAAGTTTAATTTTTTTGTAACAAGACTTGAAGAAGATAGAGATATACCAGAACCTTATTTGTGGGGCTTAAGAATTAATTTTAAACCTACTCCTTATACTGAAATTTCTCTTGAAAGAACAGCACTTCTTGGAGGAAAGGGAAGATCTGAAAGTTTAAGAACATGGTTTTATAGTTTTACAGGAAAAGGTGAAAATGTTGCAGGTGTTGAAGCTGGCGATCAAAGAGCAGGGGGTGATATTAAAATAACTATTCCCTGGAAAAGACAGCCTTTTCAAGCTTATTTTTCTGCAGATGGAGAAGATGAGGCAGGAGGACTTCCTTATAAATGGGCATATCTTTATGGAATTTACTTACCAAGAATAGGAAATATTGAAGAATTAAGTTTGAGATTAGAATATGCAAAAACTTCCCCAGTTTGGTATATACATCATATTTATACAAGTGGATACACTTATAAAGGATGGATTATCGGCCATCATATGGGAAGAGACTCAAATGATCTTTATCTTGAATTAACTTACCTTTCTCCTGATATTGGTAAATTTTCCATTTTTTATGATAGAGAAAAATATAATATTACAAATAGTAAAAAAACTGAAGTAGGATTAAATTTTAGCGTAAGGATAAAAAAATTTGATTTTAATCTAAAATATACTAAAGCTCGGTTTGAAGAATTTCCCATTAAAAATGGAGAACTTTTAAATTTTGGTATAAAATATAATTTTTGATATAATAAAAAGCTCGATATAATAAAAAGATACAAAAAGGGGCACAGAGATGGATGAAGAAACAAAAAAATTTGAAGAAGATGAAATAAACCTTATTGATTTATTTTTAGTTCTTGCTAAAAGAAAATCTCTTATAATAGGGATTACCTTAACAGTTGCTATTATTACAGCTATTATAAGTCTTATAATCCCACCTATCTATAAAGCAGAAACAAAATTTCTCCCTCCTCAACAATCAAGTTTAACTGCTTCTCAATTACTTTCTCAAACAGTAGAGCAAATGACTGGAATTGCTCCTGGAATATTAGGGATAAAAAGTATTTCTGATCTTTATGCAGAGATTCTTAAAAGTAATACGATCCTAGACAGAATAATTGATAAATTTGATCTAATGAAGGTTTATGATGTTAGTTACAAAGTTGATGCAAGAAAAAAACTCCTTAACAATATTGAAGTATCAGTTGATAAAAAAAGCGGTATTATTAAACTTTCTGTATATGATAAAGATCCAAAGAGAGCAGCTGATATGGCAAATGCTTTTGTAGAAGAATTAAAAAATTTGACTAAAAATTTAGGAATAACTGAGGCATCGAAGAGAAGAATTTATTTTGAAGAGCGATTAAAAGAAGTAAAGGAAGAACTTGCAAAGGCAGAAGAAGATATGAAAAGATTCCAAGAAAAGACTGGTACCGTAAGTGTTGAAGAGCAGGCAAAAGCAGTAATAGGTTCAATAGCAAATTTGAGGGCTCAAATAGCAGCAAAGGAAGCTGAAATAAGGGCAATGAGAACATACGCAACACCTAATAATCCTGAACTAAAAAGAGCAGAAGAAGCTTTAAAAACATTAAGAGCTGAACTTTCAAGACTTGAAGCTAAAGGTGGAAGCAATCCAAATCCACTTATACCAACTCAAAGGTTTCCAGAAGTAAGTAAAGAATATTTAAGAAAAATGAGAGATTTAAAATTTTATGAAGACCTATATGGATTTCTTTTAAAAGCTTATGAAGCAGCAAAACTTGATGAAGCAAAAGATGCACCAGTAATTGCAGTTATTGATAAAGCAACCCCACCTGAAAGAAAAGCTAAACCTAAAAGAACTATTATGGTTCTTGTTGCAACTATTTCAGCCTTCTTTTTCTCTATTTTTATTGCCTTTTTTAAAGAATATATAGAAAAGATAAACCAAGACCCAGAACAAAAGCAAAAGATTGAAACAATAAAAAATTACCTTAATTTTAGCTTTAATTTTAAGAAAATTAATTTTAAGAGAAAGATTTTTAATAAGAGTTGAAAAGTTGAAAAAAGACTTCTCTTATCTCTTTTCTTTGGAGTAGCTTTATCAGTGTTAGAGAATGCCAGTCAAATTTTAATTTTCTACTGATATAATCCATAAAACCATCTGACTTTACCATAGTA